>Ga0335394_10000029_pt1 | contig 147751 bp, 119 predicted proteins | sample MAT03_FD_205741 | JGI IMG/M metagenome (GOLD analysis project Ga0335394, IMG submission 205741) | Freshwater microbial communities from Lake Fryxell liftoff mats and glacier meltwater in Antarctica - MAT-03 (spades assembly) (version 2) ... | reverse complement strand
ACATTGAAGATCCTCATCATGCGTTAAACTGACGGAAAGATTGAAGGCGGTTGAAACCGCCGAGTCGCTTCCCTCTCAGGACTAAAGTCGCTGAGTTTCACGCATTCCGCTATTCTTTTTATGATTGAAATGCAACGAGGCCAATAATGTTGCTTTTTGGGAAATTCTAAGTGCGTGGGTACGAACGATCGCTAAATGTCGATCCGCTGTCCAAGGTTTCCATAATGCTTCATAAGTACCCACGGATGTTGGTTGTTGGCTATTAATTTGGACTTCCGTTTGTTGCCAAAGTCGATCTAATTCAACTTCCCAGTTTTGCCAATCGCAAATCATTTCCCGAAAGCGGAATAAAGCTGCATAAGCTTGGGCTGAATCTGGCTGAATTTGTAGTGCAGTTTTGATATATGCGATCGCTTCTAGAAATCTATCTTGAGTTGCTAAAGCTAAAGCCAAATTAATGTAGGCTTGTACATGGTCTGGCTTCAGTTGAATCGTCTGAGAAAAATGAGCGATCGCTTCTTCAATTTTCCCCAATTCCTGTAAAGCATTACCCAAATTAAACAGTGCTTCTAGATAGTTGGGATTTAAAGATAAAGCTTGGTTGAAAGCTGCGATCGCTTTTTGAATTTCACCTTGATTTTGCAGCGATACGCCTAAATTGTGATAAGCTTGATGGTGAGATGGATTAAGTGCGATCGCTTGTTGATAGTAGGGAACAGCTTGGTCAAATTGTTGTTGCATCAAGCAAATATTTCCCAACTGATAATAAGCTGGAGCATAATTACAATTGGCGACAATTTGTTGATATTCAGAGAAAGCTTGTTCTAGCTGATTTTGATTTTGTAATTCTAAAGCACGATGGTATTGGCTTTCTATTTTAGGAGAAACTTTGTCGGATATGCTACTAATTTCAGGAGGCAGAGCCTCTGAGTTGGCGTGACCAGGCTCAGCCTGTTCACGAGATAAATCTAAGGTGATCAGTTGGGAAATTTCATCAGTTTGAAATCCTAAAGCCATCGGTCTTTTCACATTTGGCAATATCTGAACATCGTACAATTCACTAATAGTTCCTTCTAGCCGCAACCAGTGAATAATATTTCCCGAATTCAAATCAATCACCATCAAACCGCAACGAGGTTCCGTATCTTTGGCAATTAACTTATCATCCAGTGATAAACCAGAAAAAGTTTTATCTCCGTTTCTTGGTTTGGATAGTCCGACAATTGCATAATTTTTCCAAAATGCTAACCCTCGTAAATATCCTGGACAAAATGTAACAGGTTCAAATTTTCCTGCTGGTAAATCGATATAACCAAATTCCCCAGCACCAGAATTATGCAGCCACAATTTACCCTGATAAAATCTTGGAGAATGGGGCATACTTAACCCACTGAGAATTATTTCATTTGAGGGTATGTCGATTACTACGCCGCCATCTTTTCGTTTGTCTCGCCAGCCATCTATGACATCAGAACGACTGCAAGCGGTGACAAAACGGGTTTGTCCCTCTACCATTGCTAATCCGTTGAGGTGACAACGATCTTCGTTGACGATTTTGGAGATAAATTTGGGTTTCCAGAGTGGGGTGCAGCTTTTCGTTTCACTCACTGTTGCCAGACAATTAAGCAAAGTGCTGACAAATACGATCCCCCCCTGCTGCCCCCCCTTTTTAAGGGGGGGTTCTGAAAGCCCCCTCCCCGTTGACGGGGAGGGGGTTGGGGGTGGGGTAGCTATAGCTACATCGTGAATATCCAAATCCCCGGTAGTGTAGCCGATGCGGGGTATGTAGAGTTTGTCGTAGCCGTTGTATAGTTCTCCTGGTGCGATCGCGTTGTCTAGTTGCCAAAGTTGATATTTTGTGCTAAGGTAAAGCCGTTCTGATGTGGCATATAGCCCCATCGCGCGATCGAATAACCGCTCAAATCCCGAAAGTTGCCCCTGTGGATTCACCCCAATCAGGCATAGTCGCGAAGTCTGATAGGTGGTGAAGGCAAGGCTAATCTGCTCTAACTGTAACCATTCTGGGAATTGACGGGAACAGAATATTTCTATATCTGGTGATGATTGTTGCATTCTGGGAACCTTGCTAAATAAATACGATCGCCCCAGCGCTGAAAAATCATTTCCCCAGCACCTACTATAAAAATCAAGATCTCTTCTAAAGACAGATGATTGCCTTGCTTATAATCAACCTACAGATAGATAAATCTTATAAAAAATATATCTATGTAATTTAGCCTTTTGTACTGAGGAACGTCAAGCGATCTCTCCCCGTAAACCGAAAATTCACGTAAACTTAACAATATACTGCCCTGGATGATCGAGCGAGTAACACCTGAAAATTTACATGGTGAAATTGACTTTGGGGAGCCTGTAGGTCGTGAATTCAGATAGCCTACTCACAAATCTACTTCCTAAGCCACATTTATCAATAGAGTAATTTTCCTCTGCTAATAGCTGGCGGGACTTACCTTGCCCCCAAAAATAGCATTTTGTATAGCATTATACCAAAAACTGCACCCCTAAAGGCGATCCCAAAGAAATTATAAATAAAATTACGAAGTGATTAAATTTACCCATTCCTCTGCGGGCGATCGCTAGACTGAGGCTAGATAGCAGGAAATACCTATGGTTATAGCCACTCAAGAGAAGTCTTCCCAGTTCTCCAAAGAGAAATCTCTGGTTCTCTGGTTCGATGAAGTTGGGATCGGCGACATCCCCTTAGTTGGTGGAAAGAATGCCTCCTTGGGGGAAATGATCCAGCAGTTGACTCACAAAGGAGTCAACGTTCCCAACGGGTTTGCGACTACAGCTTATGCCTATCGTTATTTCATCCAAGCAGCAGGTTTAGAAGAAAAGCTGCGCGAACTGTTTGCCGACTTGGATGTGGAAGATGTTAATAACTTGCGGGAACGGGGAAAAAAGGCGAGGTCATTGCTTTTGCACACACCTTTTCCGAAAGAATTGCGGGGTGCGATCGCACTAGGTTACCAGAAAATGTGCGATCGCTACGGCGCAGAAACAGAAGTCGCAGTCCGTTCCTCCGCCACCGCAGAAGACTTACCCGACGCCAGTTTTGCCGGACAGCAGGAAACTTACCTCAACATCCAAGCTGTGGAAAGCGTCATCGGTGCGTGTCACAAATGCTTTGCATCACTATTTACCGATCGGGCCATTTCCTATCGTCATGCCAGGGGATTCGACCATTTTAGCGTCGCCCTTTCCGTCGGCATTCAAAAAATGGTGCGATCGGACCTAGCTTCCTCTGGTGTTATGTTCACCATCGACACCGAAACAGGATTTAAAAATGCTGCCTTAATTACAGCAGCGTTCGGATTGGGAGAAAATGTCGTTCAAGGGGCAGTTAATCCAGACGAATATTTAGTTTTCAAACCCACATTAAAAGATGGATTCCGCCCAATTCTCGACAAACGTTTAGGCAGCAAAGAATACAGACTCGTTTGCGATGTTGGCGGTTGCAAACAAATGAAAAACGAGCGAGTTCCTCTCAACGAACAAAGGCAATTCGCACTTTCCGATGATGAAATTTTGCAACTAGCACGCTGGGGTTGCATAATTGAAGACCACTACAGCGATGTGCGCGGTATGTATACGCCGATGGACATTGAGTGGGCAAAAGACGGGATTACCAACGAAATGTTTATCGTGCAAGCGCGTCCCGAAACGGTACAATCCCAGAAATCGCAAAACATTCTGCGTAGCTATCATTTACAAGAACGCAGCAATGTGCTAGTTACTGGTCGTAGTGTTGGGGAAGCGATCGGTCAGGGGAAAGTCCGCCTCATGCTGGATGTTCGCAAAATCGATTTGTTCCAACCAGGAGAAGTTTTAGTAACAGATAAAACCGACCCCGACTGGGAACCAATCATGAAAAAAGCCAGCGCCATTATTACCAATAAAGGGGGCCGAACCTGTCATGCCGCAATTATAGCTCGCGAAATGGGTATTCCCGCAATTGTCGGATCTGGCGATGCTACAGATATCTTGAAAACAGGTCAAGAGGTGACAGTTTCTTGTTCCGAAGGTGAAGAAGGACGAGTTTATGCTGGTTTGCTACCTTTTGAAGTAAAAGAAGTAGCGCTAGAAAATTTACCCCACACCCACACTAAAATAATGATGAATGTGGGGAATCCAGAAGAAGCGTTTAGTCTTTCCCATCTTCCCTGCGATGGTGTCGGTTTAGCGCGGTTAGAATTTATTATTGCCAATCACATCAAAGTGCATCCTTTAGCTTTGATTCACTTCGACAAGCTGCAAGATGAATCTGCACAAGTAAAGATTGCCCAAATGACCGCACTTTATGAAGATAAACCGCAGTACTTTGTCGATAAATTAGCCCAAGGGGTAGCAAGAATTGCTGCGGCATTTTATCCCAAACCAGTGATAGTGCGGATGAGCGATTTCAAAAGTAATGAATATGCCAATCTTTTGGGGGGTCGGCAATTTGAACCCAAAGAAGAAAACCCGATGCTTGGTTGGCGCGGTGCGTCTCGTTATTATGATGAGAAATACCGGGACGCATTTGCTTTGGAATGTCACGCACTGAAGCGGGTGCGGGATGAAATGGGTTTGACTAATGTAATTCCCATGATTCCTTTTTGTCGCACGCCGGACGAAGGACGCAAAGTGTTAGCTGAAATGGCGAAACATAGCTTAGTGCGTGGGGAAAACGGGTTGCAAGTCTATGTGATGTGCGAGATTCCCAGCAACGTCATCCTCGCGGATCAATTCTGTGAAGAGTTTGATGGGTTATCCTTCGGTTCAAACGATTTGACTCAGGGACTTCTGATGCTAGACCGCGACTCTGCCTTGGTTGCCCACCTTTTTGATGAGCGCAATGAGGCTGTGAAGATAATGGTGCAGATGGGTATTGCATCAGCTAAAAAGAATGGTCGCAAAATCGGTATCTGCGGTCAAGCCCCTAGCGATTACCCAGAGTTCGCCCGTTTCTTGGTTGAGCAAGGGATTGACTCGATGAGTCTTAACCCAGACTCGGTGCTGAAGACGCTGCTTATAGTGGCTGAAGCCGAAGGAATTAAAACCTAATACAGACTCGGCTCGTGGTATCATGCGATAGGGTGGGCAATGCCCACCCTTTTTTATAGGTAAGCGTTATAATAAATTGTTCTAGGGATAGAGGTACAACCCATGAAGCAGCCTAGTGAAGCTGATATTCAACTGATCGAAGACTGAAGCATTCCGGCAAATAACTTATCGGTTATATGCAGAGGTTAATTACCGGAATGCTTCGCCCCTACGCCCCTACTTAAAATGTACTCTATTACAGCGGGAACTGCTCTAAGTTTGTTCATCCTTACTTATGGTAAAAAAGTATAAGAACGACTAAAGTTGCAGCTTGCGCTTACTTTCGCCTGCTTTATTCATCAGTGAATCTTTATATGTTTGAACAATTCTTTACAACCTCACCTGAAATAAATCAAGACTCTACAACCATTCGCCGTCCTCGCAAAGGCGTAATTATTGGTGCGGGTCAAGTAGGTATGGCTTGCGCTTATTCGATGCTAATCCAAAATACTTTGGATGAAATGATCATCGTCGATGTCAATCGCGAAAAGCTAGAAGGGGAGGTGATGGACTTAGTTCACGGACTACCCTTTGTTGAACCTAGCATAGTGCGATCGGGTACTTTGGCAGATGGACAAGATGCCGATATCGTCATTATCACTGCTGGCGCAAAGCAAAGACCGGGTGAAAGCCGTTTGGATTTGGTTCAGCGCAATGTAGAACTGTTTAAAGGTTTGATTTCGGAAGTAGTAAAGTGTTGTCCCAGCGCCATTTTGCTGATTGTCACCAATCCGGTGGACATCATGACTTATGTGACTTGGCGGCTATCTGGATTACCCAGTTCCAGTGTAATTGGTTCCGGTACGGTGCTGGATACGGCTCGTTTCCGCTATCTTTTGGCTGAAAAGTTACAGATTGACCCCCGCAGTCTGCACGCCTATATCATCGGCGAACACGGCGATAGTGAGGTTGCGGTGTGGAGTAAGGTGAATGTGGCGGGAATGCAGCTGTGCGATCGCGGTTTGTCAGACAGCACATCGGAGGATAATAAGCAACTGGAAGAAGTTTTTACACAAGTAAAAAATGCAGCTTACGAGATTATCCAGCGCAAAGGTGCCACCAGTTATGCGATCGGTCTTGGCGTCACCCAAATCGTACAGGCTATCCTACGCAATCAAAACCGGGTTTTGACTGTCAGCAGCCTAATTAATGGCTTGCACGGCATTCACGATGTCTGCCTCAGTCTACCTGCGGTAGTGAATCGTCAGGGGGTTACCAGGGTTTTGAATCTCTCTCTTACCCCCAAGGAAGAACAGCAGCTGTTACACTCTAGCCAAGTTCTGCGCGAAACGATCGCGAAACTCAATCTGTAATAAGTTCTCACGCATCTAAATTGTAGTTAGCCGTAGGTTGGGTTGAACAGAGTGAAACCCAACTTTAGCTTTAAGTTCGGGTTGGGTTTCGTTCCAAGGGCCTAACCTACAGATATCATAAGTGATTGACAGGACATGATATAATATATCAAGTTTGTTTTATGGTTTGTGGTTCATTGTTCGTGGTAGACATTAGACTTCTTGCCAAAATACGAATCTCTGATTTTTTACCGCAGATGAAAGCAGATAAACGCGGATAAACGCAGATGAATTGGATGAAGTATATTGACTTTGGCAATATTCTCTATTGTTTTTCCTAAACTATGAACCATTGATTATGCGTGTTCACACTGTGGCAATTTTAACTTTGGCGTCTCTGGCTATTTGGGAATCTCATGATGCGATCTGTGGAACAGATCTGGGTCTTACCCAGATCGCCAGTTCCCCATCTCCTACCCCGCAGTTGGCTACCCATGTTTTAGCACCAATGCCTCTGGAAGCAATAGCACCTGAAGGCAGTACTTCCACAAATGCCAACGATTTATTGCCGATCGCTAATTATAACCAATTGCCGATCGCACAAAAAAATGATTCTTTCCCAGTCCCCAATCCCCAATCCCCAGTTATCAGAGATATCGAGATTCGCTTTGTCGATCGCAAAGGTGAACCGATCGAGGGTCGTACCCGCAAAGATTATCTTTTAGGCGAATTACGACTCAAACCGGGTCAGGTGTTCCGACAAGGAGTGCTTGAGTCAGACTTGCGGCGACTGAGGCGATCGGAATTCATTGACAAAGTTGATGTTTCTCTTGTGTCAGATAGTGATGGCGTTACCATCATCTACGACATCAAGGAGCGTCGCTACCCTTCTGTAAATTACGGCGCTGGCTATAATAACGATGATATAGGGATCTACGGTACTGTAGGCTATCGAGACGCCAATCTAGGCGGGATCAACCAACAACTAGGTGGCAAGTTACAGATTAGCCGCCAAGATGCCCAATTTGATGTAGAGTTCACCGACCCTTATCGCGCCAGCGAATCAAACCGCTTAGGATATAGCGTTCGCGCTTTTCGCCGTCGCAATTTTTCCCGTACCTTTGGCGATGAGATCGATTTGCTCAACGACGACGATCCACGGGAGGGAAGATTTGGCGGTTCTGTGGCGCTTTTGCGGTCTTTTGATGACTGGGATGGGTCGCTGGGTTTGAATTACACCCGGATTAGTATTCGCGATGCCAATTGGCGGGTTTCGCCAGTGGATGAATTTGGCAATCCCTTATCTCTTAGCGGTAAGGGGATTGATGATTTGGTGACGGTATCTTTTGCGGTGAGTAGAGATAGACGCTCTAGCCGTTCCTATCCGACTCAAGGTTCTATCCTGACTTTTAGCACCGAACAGTCGATTCCGATTGGATTAGGCAATGTTTTAATCAACCGACTGCGGGCCAACTATATTCAGTATGTGCCGATCGACTTAATCGGCAGAGGTAAACCAGCACAAAATCCCGAATTGACAGAAATGTTAGCTTTTAATTTACAGGCTGGCACGATATTTGGCGAATTTCCACCCGCTGAAGCCTTTAATCTGGGCGGTTTCAATTCTGTACGCGGATACGGAGGGGGTGGAGTCGGTAGCGGTCGCAGTTATGTGTTGGGTTCTGTAGAATATCGTTTCCCGATCGTTTGGCGGGTGGGAGGGGTTGTCTTTGCTGATTTCGCCTCGGATTTGGGATCTGGCGATACGGTGGTTGGGGAACCCGGTGTAATACGGGATAAACCAGGAAGCGGTTTTGGTTATGGACTGGGATTACGAGTGCGATCGCCCTTGGGGCTAATTCGGGCCGACTTTGGGTTGAGCGATCGCGGCGAGGCCCGATTGGAAATCACTACTGGTCAGCGGTTTTGATGGGAATGGCTAGGAAAGGCGGCGCAATATGCCATCCGGCGCGATCGTACTTTTAGTCCTTGACATATATCACTTGATGTTGTTCTTTCCTTACAAAAAATGAATCAGGAATAGTTTGTATTCTTGCCCCGATGAACTTTTGTAAAGGTCAGAACTCATTCTGCGATTAGGCTACCCCTCGTTGCTTAGAATATGAGCTTAACTGAACCGTTGAGAAATCTCCCGGCAGTCTTAGCGGTACTTCAAGTTCTTCTGTAGATTCTCAAACAAACAGGAATAATAGATATGGCCGATCCCAGAGATACAGAGCTTATCAAACCCTATAACGGTGACCCGTTTGTCGGTCATCTTTCCACCCCAATTAGCGATTCTGATTTTACCAGGGCTTTCATCGGTAATCTGCCAGCCTACCGCAAAGGTCTATCTCCTATCCTGCGCGGATTGGAAATTGGCATGGCTCACGGCTATTTCCTGATCGGCCCCTGGGTTAAGTTCGGTCCATTACGCGATTATGCAGAAGCTGCCAATCTAGGCGGATTGATTTCAGGTCTAGCGTTGATTCTCATCGCGACTGCCTGTATGTCCGTTTACGGGATCGCCTCTTTCCAAGACGGAAAGACTATACCCAGCTCGAATCCTCAAGCTCCCGATCAATGGAAAACCGCTGACGGCTGGAGCCAAGTGACAGCTGGTTTCTTTGTAGGTGCAATGGGAGGCGCTTTCGTTGCCTACTTCCTACTAGAAAATTTCGGTGTCGTAGATGCGATTTTCCGTGGTGTAGTTCATCACTAAACCCTTTTTAACCAAGACCCCCCACTATATCGGTACTACGATTAGTGGTGGGTACTTCAAGGCAGCACATCTCTTAAAATAGCCGCAGTACTTTACCCTTTTTGGAGATTTTGACATGACAGGTTCATACGCAGCTTCCTTCTTGCCCTGGATTCTCATCCCCGTAATTACCTGGCTGTTGCCTACGATAGTTATGGGTTTGTTATTCATCTACATTGAAAACGATGCTGCTTAATAGCAGTTTTGTTTTAAACCCTATCTAAGTAGGCTGAAGTTCACCTCTAAATTTTCACAAATCCCTTACCCGCAGGTATGGGATTTTTTTTGTTTCATACCAAATCCGGGTAATCGTTGCGGATTTGGTATCAGAGGCTGCGTGCGCTGTAGACTAACAGAAAAACCCCAGCAGTCAAACTGGGGAGGAAACTTTATGCTATTCCCACACATACAATAAATAGACGAAACTCTCATCTATATAAAAATATATTTTTTATAGCAGTTTTTTCCAGATTTCGATCCAGTGAAAATTAAGAGAAATTACGACCTATACCTAGCTTGTCGGGTTATGCTGGCTTTGCCGCAGATGGTGAACCGGCTTTGTGTGCCTCAGCATAAATTTTCAACGCTACAGACATCTGCTGTTCGACACCTTCTCCTTGCGCTTGAAACCAAGCAAAAGTTTCGGAATCGACTTGAACCGATACTTTTACAGGCAACTTGGGCATTCGCAATTGCGCTTTGGCAAAAAACTCCCCTGATAGCGATGGAATATCAGAGGTGTCGATATCCTCATCGCTCATCGCGTCGATTCTAGCCCAATCGGTTCTTGAGGTATTGTTCATAGCGTCTGCGTTCATGAGACAGTGCCTTTCGTAATGAGATAATACGACCAACAAGATATTATTGAACCCAATTCTTTATCCCGGCAATTCTTGATTAACAGACTCAGCTAAACGCTTTGCCCTTTCCCTACGGTGAACATTTATAGGGCTGTTGCGGATCTCTGCTTCTACCATAGCAATGAGTTCATCTATTTCTAGAGCTACAGCTTCAAGCTGGTGATTGCTTTCCCGTAACATAGCAACGGTTTTTTTAACTTTCTCTGGATCGGGAAGTTTCGGTTGTTGAGTCATAGTATATTCCAATCCCTTTTAGCTTCTTGAACACTTGCTGCTGAAGCATCGACGGCGGCTTGCGATCGCCCAATTGTTTGAGCCAATGAATTCAGCATAGCAGGAGGAGCCATAGGTTGAGCTTCAGCAATCCTCAGCAATAGCTGGAACAGACCTAAGTAAGGGACTCTTAAGCGTTCTGCCGCATTTTGCAGCTGCTCTAACACTGTAGCAGTTGCATCTGTCTCCCCATACCGTTCAAAAATAGCGGCTTCTGCTGCTTTGGCTTCATCAATTCCTAAAAGAAGCAGCCGCTGTAAATGCAAGACTGTTGTTATAGTTTCCTCTGGAAATCTAGCCATACAAACTTACTCCACTCCTCTTAATTAACTGCTATTTAAAAAATCCCCTGCCTGTTCGCGAAGCGTAAACTCCGCGCCGAGGCAGGGGACTTTGTTTAATTACCTACAAAGCTAGGTTGCAGATCAACCGAACTTCCCAGCAGTCGAGGCAATCAGGAATGCCGCGTAGGTCAAGATGTAGCCAACTGTGAAGTGAGCTAGACCAACCAGACGACCTTGAACTATAGACATAGCAACTGGCTTGTCTTTCCAGCGAACCAGGTTCGCCAGAGGAGTGCGCTCGTGAGCCCACACCAGAGTTTCGATCAACTCTTGCCAGTAACCGCGCCAGCTAATCAGGAACATGAAGCCAGTAGCCCAAACTAGGTGTCCGAAGAGGAACATCCAAGACCAGACCGCCAAGTTGTTCATGCCGTAGGGGTTGTACCCGTTAATCAGCTGAGACGAGTACAGCCAGAGGTAGTCGCGCAGCCAGCCCATGAGGTATGTAGAAGACTCATTGAACTGAGCCACATTGCCTTGCCAAATGCCCAGATGCTTCCAGTGGAAGTAGAAAGTTACCCAACCAATCGTGTTGAGCATCCAGAACATCGCCAGGTAGAACGAATCCCAAGCAGAGATATCGCAAGTACCACCACGACCAGGACCATCGCAAGGGAAAGCATAGCCGAAATCCTTCTTGTCCGGCATCAGCTTAGAACCGCGAGCATCCAACGCACCCTTCACCAAGATCAGAGTGGTGGTATGCAGACCCAGAGCGATCGCATGGTGAACCAAGAAATCGCCAGGGCCGATCGTCAGGAACAGAGAGTTAGTGCCGTTGTTGATTGCATCCAACCAGCCAGGTAACCACACATTACCGTGGTTCGGCCAAGCCGTCGAAGCAATACTATCCGGGTTAGACAGCAGCGTGTCAAAGCCGTACAACACTTTACCGTGAGCAGCTTGAATGAACTGGGCAAACACCGGCTCAATCAAGATTTGCTTCTCCGGCGTCGCAAAAGCCTGCATCACATCATTGTGGACATACAAGCCCAGCGTGTGGAAGCCCAAGAACAGCGACACCCAACTCAAGTGAGAGATAATCGCTTCTTTGTGCTGTAGGACGCGCTCCAGCACGTTGCCTTTGTTTTGCTCAGGGTCGTAGTCCCGCACCCAGAAGATCGCTCCGTGGGCGAAAGCACCGACCATGATGAAACCGGCGATGTACTGGTGGTGAGTGTACAGCGCTGCCACCGTTGTGTAGTCCTGCGCTAAGAAAGCGTAGGGAGGCAACGCATACATATGCTGCGCCACCAGAGAAGTTACAACACCGAGTGCAGCTAAGTGAATACCCAACTGAAAGTGCAACGAATTGTTGTAGGTATCGTACAACCCTTGGTGAGGCAGGTTGAACGGGCCTTCAGTCTTCATGCCAAAGAAATTCTTGGCATTGAGCATTTCCTTGATACTGTGGCCAATCCCGAAATTCGTCCGGTACATATGACCAGCGATGATAAACAGAACTGCGATCGCCAAATGGTGATGAGCAATATCCGTCAACCACAGAGACTGAGTTTGGGGATGGAAACCACCCAAGAACGTCAGGATAGCCGTTCCCGAACCTTGAGCCGTACCGAATAACTGTTCCGCCGTATCCGGGTTCTGGGCATATACTCCCCAGTTACCCGTAAAGAACGGAGCCAAACCAGCCGGATGCGGCAGAGTGGACAGGAAGTTATCCCAACCCACGTGCTGTCCGCGAGCCTCCGGGATAGCAACGTGAACCAAGTGACCCGTCCAAGCCAGAGAACTGACACCGAACAAACCAGCCAGATGGTGGTTGAGGCGAGACTCAGCACTCTTGAACCAAGACAAGCTAGGACGGAACTTCGGTTGCAAGTGCAGCCAGCCCGCAAACAGGAACACCGCCGACAGCACCAGGAGGAACAACGCACCTTGATACAGGTCATTGTTCGTCCGCACACCGATCGTGTACCACCACTGATACAAACCAGAGTAGGAAATGTTCACCGGATAGTTAGCACCAGCTTGCGTGAAAGCATCTACTGCCGGTGCCCCAAACTGAGGGTCCCAAATCGCATGAGCGATCGGACGCACATTCAGCGGGTCCTTAATCCACTGTTCAAAATTGCCTTGCCAAGCCACGTGGAACAGATTGCCCGAAGTCCACAGAAAGATGATCGCAATATGACCGAAATGAGAAGCGAAAATCTTTTGGTAAAGATTCTCCTCAGTCATCCCGTCATGGCTCTCAAAGTCATGCGCCGTAGCAATCCCGTACCAAATCCGACGAGTAGTCGGGTCTTGCGCTAAATCTTGGCTAAACTTGGGAAATTTTGTTGCCATATCTTACAAAATCCTCCTCGCCCTTATCCTAATGAAATTGTTCGAGCCAGGAAGAATGCCCATGTAGTAGCAATCCCTCCCAGGAGGTAATGAGCAACCCCCACAGCCCGACCCTGAATAATACTCAGAGCGCGAGGCTGAATCGCTGGAGCCACCTTTAGCTTGTTGTGAGCCCAAACAATAGATTCGATCAACTCCTGCCAGTAGCCACGACCACTGAACAAGAACATCAGGCTAAATGCCCACACAAAGTGAGCGCCCAAGAAAATCAAACCATAAGCAGACAAAGCCGTCCCGTAGGACTGAATCACCTGCGAAGCTTGCGCCCACAAGAAGTCACGCAACCAACCGTTAATTGTCAGCGCACCTTGGGCAAAGTTACCGCCCGTAATGTGAGACACCGTACCATCCGCATCCAGAGTCCCCCATACATCCGACTGCATCTTCCAACTGAAGTGGAACAACACAACCGAAATCGAGTTGTACATCCAGAACAGACCCAGGAATACATGGTCCCAACCAGATACTTGGCAAGTACCACCACGACCCGGCCCATCGCAGGGGAACCGGAAGCCCAAATTAGCCTTGTCTGGAACCAGACGAGAGCTACGGGCAAACAGCACACCTTTGAGCAGGATCAGGACGGTGACGTGAATGGTGAACGCATGGATATGGTGAACCAAAAAGTCCGCCGTACCCAAAGCGATCGGCATCATCGCCACCTTACCGCCCACAGCAACAATACCGCCGCCGAAGGCATAGCTAGCAGGCTGCAACGCATTAGGAGCAGTAGTGCCTGGAGCTAGAGTGTGGATATTTTGAATCCACTGTGCAAACACTGGTTGCAGCTGAATCGCCGTATCCGAGAACATATCTTGGGGACGACCGAACGCACGCATGGTGTCGTTATGGACATACAAGCCGAAGCTGTGGAAGCCCAAGAACATACACACCCAGTTCAGGTGAGAAATGATAGCGTCCCTGTGTCGGAGGACTCGATCGAGCAAATTGTTTTGGTTCACCACCGGATCGTAATCCCGCACCATAAAGATGGCACCGTGAGCCGCTCCACCTACGATCAAGAAGCCACCAATCCACATATGGTGCGTGAAGATGGACAACTGCGTCGCATAGTCCACCGCCAAGTACGGATACGGAGGCATCGCATACATATGTTGGGCGACAATGATCGACAGCGATCCCATCATGGCTAAGTTAATAGCCAGTTGAGCGTGCCAAGAAGTCGTCAGAACCTCATAGAGTCCCTTATGGCCTTCACCTGTGAAAGGGCCCTTGTGGTTCTCTAGAATTTCCTTCATGCTGTGGCCAATACCCCAGTTTGTACGGTACATATGGCCAGCGATGATGAACAGAACTGCGATCGCCAAGTGGTGATGCACTGTATCTGTCAACCACAAGCTACCAGTCACCGGGTTCAAGCCACCCTTGAAAGTCAGGAAGTCAGCATACTGACCCCAGTTCAAAGTGAAGAAAGGCACTAACCCCTGCTTGAAGCTGGGATATAGCTCTGCCATCAAGTCCTTGTTCAAGATGAACTCATGGGGCAGAGGAATGTCTCCAGGCGCCACACCAGCATCCAACAGCTTGTTAACCGGCAAAGCTACGTGAATCTGATGACCAGCCCAACCCAGAGAGCCCAAACCTAGCAACCCCGCTAAGTGGTGGTTCATCATCGACTCCACATTTTGGAACCATTCCAGTTTGGGAGCCCGCTTGTGATAGTGGAACCAGCCAGCAAACAGCATCAGCGCTGCCATGACCAGACCACCGATAGCAGTGCAGTAAAGCTGGAATCCGTTTGTGAAGCCAGCGGCACGCCACATATAGAACAGACCGGAAGTGATCTGAATTCCGTGGAAGCCGCCACCTACATCAGCATTTAGAATTTGTTGACCTACGATCGGCCAAACAACCTGGGCACTGGGTTTAATCCCAGTCGGATTGGTTAGCCAAGCTTCGTAGTTGGAAAACCGAGCGCCATGAAAATACATGCCGCTCAACCAGACAAAAATGACAGCCAAGTGACCGAAGTGAGCGCTGAAGATCTTGCGCGATATATCTTCTAGGTCACTGGTATGGGTATCGAAATCATGGGCGTTGGCGTGTAGGTTCCAAATCCACGTTGTGGTTTTTGGACCTCTGGCGAGGGTACGGTCAAAGTGACCGGGCTGAGCCCACTTTTCAAAAGAAGTGGGAACCGGATCTTTATCTGCTACAACCCTTACCTTTGCCTCACGCTCCGGAGGACTTTTCGTCATGAAGACTCTCCTCTCTTTTTACTAAGGCACGAGGATTAACTCGTCTGAACTCGCTTTTGAGGATTTTGAACTGAAGCCCTCCACCACTTAGGCCACAAAAGACGCCGACCGAACTATTAAAGTGCTGTGGGCGACCTCGTTGCTGGGAGGGTGTTCCTTCTGATGAATTATATGACTACCCTCCCAACCTATCGATCAGCAGTTAACAATAATTCAAATTTGCTAGAGCGAAGACATACATTTACTTTTAACCTATAACTACTTGCCAAAAAGTCAAGGGGTATTTCCATTTCATTCACAAAACTAAATAATTGGTTAAGTTAACCTTCAACTTAGTAGAGTTAGTAGAGCTTGAAGGCAATAGTTAGAAGGGGTTGAGCCTTTTGGGCTATAGTCTCGTATGGATGGCTTATAGGGGCTCTTTGGCCGTGAATGAAGGTAACCATCGGGTAAATAAACCCGCTCTGCTTAGAATTTGGTTGTTTAGGAGTGTTAAGTGTTTGATACAAACTGGTGCAAGAGGGCTGCGAGAGGGCTAATTACATCCGTAATAGCAGCAGTACTAATTTTGAGTTTGGCAGCTTGTGGCGATCGCACCGCCCCATCTGGGACACCTGGGGACTTGAAACCGGGATCGGGTGAAAATGCAGTAAAGATTGCGGAAGTTTCACCTCCCCAAGTCATTCAAGAGCTGCGTCAGGCATTGGAAACTTACCAGCCTCAAGTGGCGGTACTCAGTCCTCAACCTAACGAGGTTCTAGAGGATAACACCGTCACAGTGCAATTGCAGGTTCAAGACTTGCCCATCTTTAAAGATCCGCAACTAGGTCAGGGCCCCCATCTCCAAGTCTTCCTGGACAACCAACCTTACCAGGCAGTTTATGACCCAAACCAGCCTTTAATCTATAAAGATTTAGCTCCCGGCACTCACACAATCAGGGTTTTCGCCTCCCGCCCCTGGGATGAGAGCTTCAAAAATGAGGGAGCTTATGCCCAAACTACATTCCACATATTTACTAAGACAGATGACAACAGCCCCAACCCCGACCAACCACTGTTAACTTACAGCAGTCCTCAAGCTAGCTACGGGGCAGAGCCAATCATGCTTGACTTCTATCTCACCAACGCTCCCCTCCACCTTGTAGCCCAAGAGAATCCTGAAGACGACATTGCAGATTGGCGGATTCGTTGCACCATTAACGGCGAAAGCTTCATCATTGATGAGTGGCAACCAATTTATCTCACAGGCTTCAAACCGGGCAAAAACTGGGTACAGCTAGAATTACTCGATGAACTGGGCAATCCCGTTAATAACGCCTTTAACAACATAGTTAGGCTCATTACCTACGAACCAAACGGAACAGACACTCTTTCCCAGCTAGTTCGCGGCGAACTTTCAGCCGCCCTAGCACGCGGAATTGTCGATCCTAACTACACCCCCAAGACACCAGAACCAACACCTACGCCAACACTAGAGCCAGCTGTAGAGGCGACACCCGCACCTACGCCAACACTAGAGCCAGCTGTAGAGGCGACACCTGCACCTACCCCAACACCTGAGCCAGCTGTAGAGGCGACACCCGCACCTACGCCAACACTAGAGCCAGCTGTAGAGGCGACACCCGCACCTACGCCAACACTAGAGCCAGAAACAGTAGCCCCAACTGCGCCGACTTCTGAAGAAACACCGGCAACACCTACAGTTGAAGTTGAGCCTACCAAACCAGCAGAAACGGAGCCAATAGCACCGAAAGCATTAGAAAAACCGAGATTTGGAGGATTTTTCAATTGGTTCCGTCGTCCGGATACGGCACAGCCTTCACCCACGCCGCCAGCGCCAAATGCGATCGCAACACCAACCCCCCCATTGACTCCTCCACCAGCAGTTCAGAAGCCTGAAATGCCAGCGTTCCCGAAGGCTTTGGCACCCGAAACCCCCACATTGTCACCGACTAAATTAGACGAAAAAGAATCGGACAAGAGCGAATCATTCGATCGCCTCAAAAGCCCCAGCGCAGTTGAACTACAACCGGCCCCCAGTTTGCCGCCTACACTGCCAGAAATAATAGAAACACCAACCCCCCCATTGACTCCTCCACCAGCAGTTCAGAAGCCTGAAATGTCACCCTTCCCCAAGGCTTTGGCACCCGAAACCCCCCCATTGTCACCGACTAAATTAGACGAAAAAGAATCGGACAAGAGCGAATCGTTCGATCGCCTCAAAAGCCCCAGCGCAGTTGAGCTACAACCCTACCCCAGTTTGCCGCCTACACTGCCAGAAATAATCCAAACACCAACCCCCCAATCGATCGCTCCCTCCACACCCCCATCTCCACCGGAAACGCCAATCTCACCCAAAGCTGAGCCAACTGAAACTCCACAAGAAGCAAAATCTGGGGAATTATCTAATCCTGCGTCCATTCCCACAATCATTGAAGTGGAAACTACCCCCAGTTTGCCGCCTACACTGCCAGAGATAATAGAGACGCCAACCCCCGAAGAGATCTCGGTAAGATCGAAATCTCTTCCACAGATCGATTCTCCAGCGTCTCAAACTGAACCCAAGGCTGAAGTAACCAAAACTCCTGAAGCCAAACCTAATCAATCAGTTGAAACTGCACAAGAATCGCCTAAAAGTTCAGGAACAACCCAAATTTACAAATTATTCCAGCGGTTCCGAGAGCCTAGAACACCAATTCAGTAATAACGCAAGTTGCTAGTTATATGATTAAGCACTTAGTAGTTAGTAGGTAAGTTGTTGCGCTTTAGCGCTAAAGCGCAACAACTTACCCATTACCCATTCCAAACAAGAGCGAATGCAAGTAACTAGCAATTTGATTTAATACCAGAAACCCCGGTTCTAAGGGCTTAGCAGTTTTACGTTTACAGGACTTACACAACTGTCATACTTAAATCAACTTGTAGGGTGCGTCAGAAGAAGTTATATACTTATAGAATAAGTATTTCAGCCTCTGACGCACCCTACTCTATGTGCTAGTTGCGTAAATCCTAGTTTAATTAAGCCCACCTACTTAAGCCATCGAAAAAGCCGAAACAAATTTTAAATCTAAAATCTAAAATTTTAAATTCCTCTACCTCTGCTATGCAAGCATAGCCAAGTGCGATCGCATTATGAACTATTGGGAGAAACTAACAGCCACAGAATTCTATCTACATTCTCTATCTCACCCACAATCCGTCGTACAGGTCGAGGCCATACCTTAACAAGAGTGGGTGTAGCAGAAATTTGATCTGCCTCTGCTTGCTCTGGATGCTTAAAAACATCAATTACTTTTAATGTGTACGGCTCATAGAGAGATTGTTCTAAAAGTTGATATAAAGTTTGGAGAATTCGCTCTGTAGAAGTATTATGCCCAGAAACAAACAAACGCAGTACATATCCTTGAGCTTCTGGCAACTTCGGCAACGGCGTGAATAGTTCTGGCTGGAAACTCGGATGAAGAACGCTATTTTCAAACCGCACCACTAAGTCATGTTCTTCCCACAGCTGAGGAAATTGATCGCGATAAGTTGCTAATACCATTGGATCGCACAATTCTTCAGGCCAAGGAGCGGTTTGCCAAACCAGGTCGTCGGTTTCAAAGACAGCATTCAGAAGTGTTTGATATCGCAGAACGGGGGGATAAGCTTCAGCAGAAATTCGCACTTGTCCCGATCGAGACTCTAACCACCTGTCGATAGTCGCCGTGTAGCACGGTACTAAGAAATGAGGCGGTTCTGATAGTCCCAAAATTTCCTGTAATCCTGTACATAAATTCAGGTGCCATCGATTCTGCTTATTTGGATCGATGCAATAGATTAAATCTCCCGCTGGTGTAAAAAGCGCAATACCTTTAAAAAGTTGTCCTTTGTCATTGGTCATTAGTCATTGGTCATTAGTCATTGGTCATTAGTCATTAGTCATTGGTCATTGGTCATTAGTCATTGGTCATTGGTCACTAGGAAAGGGAAGATTGCAGATTGCAGATTGCGGATTTAATTTAAATCTAAAATCTAAAATCTAAAATTTCTCGATCATTAGTTATTCGTAACAAACAAAGGACAACGGGGTTCCCAGGTATAATATCCCTGGGAACGAGACAAACGACAATTTAGACCCGGCCTCGCAGGAACTGAGCCATTTCGTTAGGAGTGGGAGATTTTTCCAAAGCTTCTTCTTCAGTAATTCGACCTTCCTGGTAGAGAGCCAAGAGAGCTTGGTTCATAGTCTGCATCCCGTCAAACTTAGACTTGAGCATGACTCCTGTAATTTCGTCGTATTTGCCCTGGATAATGTACTCTTTGATGGCATCTGAGTTGATCAGAACATCGTGGTAAGCTGCACGCTTACCATCAGTAGTTTTGCACAGACCCTGAGCGATTACTGCGATCAAGGATTCTGCGATCGCTACTTTCATCGACTCCTGCTCTTCTGCCGAGTATAGGTTGAGAATCCGCTCGATCGTCTTAACAGCACTATTCGTGTGCAGCGTACCCGCTACCAAGTGCCCCGTTTGCGCGGCTTTGAGAGCGGTGTTGACGGTTTCTTTATCCCGCATTTCCCCCACCAGAATCAAATCTGGATCTTCCCGCAAAGCTGCTTTCAAAGCATTGTCAAATTTCCGCGTATGCTGTCCGACTTCTCGGTGCTTAATCAGAGATTTGCGACTCGTATGGACAAATTCGATCGGGTCTTCGATCGTAATGATGTGCTTCGCCATATTCTTATTGATGTAATCAATCATGGCTGCCATCGTCGTAGACTTACCAGAACCCGTCGGTCCGGTCACCAAGATCAAACCCTTATGGTAATGGCAAATATCTTTGAAGACGGCAGGTAAGTTCAGCTGCTCCATCGTTAAGATATTGTTCGGAATCAAGCGCATTACCAACGAGGGGCCTCTCATCGACCCGAAAACATTGATCCGGGCCCGCGAGAATTCGTACTGCGTCACCCCGTCAAAATCTAGGGACTCTTCAAACTTCTCAATCTCCTCATCGCTCATCACCTCCTGCAACCAACTCATGAAGGTGGGGTAATCCGTTTCGGAGTAATCGGTAGGGATGATGTCGCCCCGCTTGCGAAAACGGGGCGCTTCTCCTACACCGGCGTGAATGTCAGAAATCCCGTTGTCAAAAGCGTTCTTGACAATTTCCGCTAATGTGGGCTGTCCTGATGAACGACCTCTACTACCCGGTGTCCGCCCTGAAACACTTGTCGCCGGTGCTGCTGGTGGCGGCGCGGGCGGCTGCGATCGTGGCGGTGGCCCTCCAGGTGCTATAGAACCTGGGGGAGGTGCTGTAGGTGCAGATCCTGCTGTTGGAAAAGGTGGGGCTCCACCCTGAGTCCTTGCGCCTGGTGGGGCTCCAGGAGGCCGAGAAGTAGTAGGCGGTACACCGGGATTGCGAGCCGTGTTAGGCATAGCGACAGTTTCGTCCGTAGGCCGCTGAGTTGTTCCTCCCGTAGATGTTTCAGGCCCAGGCGTTCTTCTGGCAGCAGGTGGTGGCCCTGGTGGCATACCACGGGGACCGGGCGGAGGTGGCATAGGTGGGCGCTGTGATTCTGTCATAGGTCTAGTGCTTCACCACACTGTGAGATTGTCGGTTTTTGGCGATAGATGCGGACAGACTTCTATCTTTTTTAAGTTTTCCCATAATTTGGCTTTGAGCATCATCAGTTTAATAGAAATATCGGGTTAAATCACGGAAATAAGTTTTGTGTAAAGTAGCTTTACGCTTAACAGCCTGATGTAGTTAAGTTTTTTTGCGGTTGTCTGCTTATCCCTCCTGAGAGTATTTTCAGGCCCAATCCCCCAATTTATTTTTGGGACGCTCATTTCGATCTGTAAGCCCAGGCCGAAAATTAATCAGCTATTTCCTTAGTTTTCCTTTGATATTCCAACTCTTGTTCCCTTTACTGTAAAAGTAGCTACAAAATTATGAGAAGCACAGCCGAAGTTATAAGAAATGTTAAGGGATTTGCTAGCATCTTAACCAATTAAGTTTTTTTAGGCGATCGGGAGAGATATATCCAAAGGCATAGATTATTAAATATTTTATCATTAACACTTACTACTTTAGGTAGAGGTGTAGCCTTAAAAGCGAGCGAGTCTTCCTGGAACATAAAATAATATCGTCAAATGTTAAGTTTATTTAAAATACTGTTCATCTTAATCGAAACTTTATATACTACTAAGAACAACGGAGCGATAAGCCCGGAAACAATAAACGGAATTTTACCTAAACCCAATTTTTTCTTTAACCCCAGGAGGGATAATTATGGCGTTAACAAAAAGCCAGAATTTAGTCACGGCCTATGGCTTTGCGATGATCAAAAGCTTTTTAATCTGGACATTTACCCTGTCAGTCTGCTTACTGGTAGTGGGTTTTCCATTAGTTATGGTGATGGTAGTGATTGGCTCTCTATTATCGATCGCTCTGCAATCGGTAATGCCAGTTAGTGCCGTGTTGCTGGTAGCCGGTGGTTTAATTGGCGCTAATGTTCTAGCAGTTATGGCTGGCGCTGCCATGCTCTCGCTCAAGGGCGTTCATCCTCATGAAGTCAAATGGTTAAATTGGCTGAGTGGAGAGGAAAATCCGCTTCATAATTCTGTGTATGCGGCCTGCCCTTTAACCTGTGATATGAATCTAAAATCCCCTGTCTAAAGGCCAATAGCTAGCCGTTGTTTTGAACGGTTCTAAGGCCCGGTAACACCGGGTTTTTTCATGGGAAAATTTCATTAGTCATTAGTCATTAGTCATTACCAAAAGGATAGCGGGAAAAGTCCCAAAATTATTTGGGTATAGTATTTTTAGGGCGAAATGCTCTTAAAACAACAACCTTGCCCAATTTGTTTAATTGGGATTTCACTACCGAAGCATCACCGACAACAATGATAATCGGTTCTGATGAGATGTACTTAGCGGCTGCTTTTAGCACATCCTCCTGTGACACCTGCGCGATCTTTTGGGGGTAGTTCCGATAATCCTCCAAGGGAAGTCCGATAAGTTGATAACTTGCTAGTCCATACGCTACATTAGCGGGAGTTTCCAGTCCCAAATCGAAGCTGCCCAAAAGCAGTCCCTTGCTGGCTGCCAGTTCTTTCTCTGGAATTGGCTGGCTGCGGATGGTGTTCAGTTCCTTGAGAATTTCGCGCAGCGCATCGCCTGTATATTGTTTGCCAACATCGGTTGTGACAAAAAACGTACCAACATCATTACTGCCATCATTCAATTCGCTGACAGCGCTATAGGTATAACCCTTGTCAACCCGCAAATTCTTGAACAAACGACCCGAAGGGCCTTCCCCCAAAACAGTATTCGCCACCAAGAGGGGATAACTGTCGGGATTGCGAGAATCTAAGCTAAGATTGCCAACCAGGATGGTAGTCTGCTCCGCCTCTGGGCGATCGATCAGGTAGATTGCCGAGGTATCGCCCATCTGATTGGGAGGATAGACCAAAAAGTTTGGAACCTGACCCGATTGCCAGTTGCCAAACACTCGTTGAGTTTCTACCTTTGCTTGGGCTAGAGTGATGTCACCCACGATTACCAACAGACTATTGTTAGGTTTGAAAAAGGTATTGTGAAACTGGATTAAGTCGTCACGGGTAAGCTTCTTCAACGTTTGGGTTGATGTGATAAATCCGTAAGGATGTTTGGGATAAGCAATGCGGCTGAACTGACGACTTGCCAACCACGAGGGATCGCTTTCTAATTCCATCAGATTAGTCAACATCTGGGACTTAGCCACATTAAACGCTGGCTGCGGAAATGTGGGTTTGAGTACTACATCTGCCAGAGAGTCGAAGGCAACTTCGGAATTTGGAGAAGGGAAATCGGCACTGACCGTCATCCATTCCAAACCAGCATCTGCACTCAGCGATCCACCGACTGATTCAACTCGTTCGGCAATCTCTGTGCTGGAGGCATCGATCGTCCCTTGAGTAATCACCTCTGCTAGTAACTGTGGCAAACCTTGCTTGTTGGCTGGAACCGCTACATCTGACCCTGCTACGAATAAGGATAGTTGCAGTTTCGGGATTTCGAGATCCTCAACAAAAATTGCTTTCAAACCATTCTTTAAGCTGAAGGTTTCATAGGGAGGTAGCTTGGTTTCTTTAGCTGGAAGAGGTTTGGGAGGCTGAGTACGACTAACCGTCCCTGCTGGCAGTTGTGCCAGATCTTCTGGAGTAGCGCTGCTGGGTTTGAGCGACTGGATACCTATAGGCACATCAATAGGTTCGACAAGTTTACCTGGATAGGTTGCCAATACTTCTTGACCACTTTTGAGGGTGATGAGGATGTTTGTCGGTTTTTGGCAAAGGTAAGTCTGGGCAACCCTTTGGATATCAGCGCTGGTGACCGCATTGAAGTTTTCCATATCCTTAACTAGGGCCTGCGGTGAGCCAAACTGATAAATAAATCGTTGAAACACATCTGTGGTATTCAACGCTGAGCCTCGTAATTCGCTAATTGTGTCAATTTCGATCATCTTTTTGGCACGAGCCAATTCTGCTTCCGTCACCCCTTGATCGATCGCCTTTCTAAGTTGCTCTTGCAGTTGGGACTGCACTGATTTAAGAGATTTATCGGTATTAGGTGTACCGGAAATTATCAATAAGGACGCACCCATATTTTCCGAGACTTCTGCTGATGCACTTGATGCCAAACCTTGCCGAATAATCTGTTGCTCAAAACGACTACTCTCACCACCGCTCAAAATATTGGCTAAGAGTGTGAGGGCATAAAAATCGCGATCGCCTCGTGGGGGTACAACTACGCTGTAGCTTACTTGGGGGAGATCGATGAGCGGATCGATGACTGTATCCTGATAACCAATTTGGCAGCCGGTTTTGGGATCGGTTTTGGTGACGGGAAACCGATCTGGCAGAGGGTATTGCTTCAAGATAGGTACTACTGGTTCACCAGGGGGGATATCACCAAAATATGCCTGTACTAGGGTTTTGGTTTGCTCAAAATTGATATCGCCAGCAATTACCAAGGTGGCATTGTTGGGAATATAGTATTTGCGGTGAAAAGCTTTCGCTTCCTCCAATGTGGCGGCTTTGAGATCCTCAATGCTACCGATCCCAGGACGTTCGTAGGGTAAATATCCCCGGAAAGGGACTTGACCGTAAAGGTAGTTGGTGCGACCGTAGGGTGGATTCAAGACTCGTTCGTTAAACTCTTGAATGACTACCCGCCGTTCGGTGTCAAATGCCTCTTGGGTAATATTCAGAGATGCCATGCGATCGCTCTCCAGCCACAGAGCCAAGGGTAGCTGATTCCCTGGTAACACTTGCCAATAGTCGGTGTAATCAGGGTTAGTAGAGGCATTGCTATGTCCACCCACTGCTTGAAGATAGGCATCAAATTCCCCCTTACCAACATTGTCTGACCCGCCAAACATCATGTGTTCAAACAAATGAGCAAAGCCAGAACGCTTTGGGGGGTCATTAGCTGCGCCAACGCGATACCAGATATTTACCGCTACTACCGGCGCTGAATCGTCCTTTGCCAAAACCACTCTCAAACCGTTAGATAGGGTGTAATCGACGAACGCTGGTATATAGTCGGCAACGTTAAGGGTAGCTGTAGGAGGTACAGCAGTGATTCCAGGGGGAATCACCGTTAATAGACACGCTGCTAAAAACCATGAGATACCTTTTTTGACTTTGTTCATTCCAATGTGTATTTCCCGATCGCTTGCCGGATGCCTGTAGGATGATGGCAGAACTTCTATTTGCACATTTGCTATCTACTCGTTTTCAATGCCGCAGCCACCCTTCAAAGTTTGTATTATTGTGGGAACCCGTCCGGAGGCGATTAAACTAGCTCCGGTGATTCAGCGCTTCAAAGGCTCCTCTTGTTTTGAGACGCGAGTGATTTTGACAGGTCAGCATCGAGAGATGGTAGATCAAGTGATGCAACTGTTCGATCTGAGCGCTGATGGGGATTTAGCCATTATGCAGCCCCAGCAAACCCTCACAGATATTATCTGTCGGAGTTTACAAGGATTAGAAACATTATTTCATCAGATGCAGCCAACTCTGGTGTTAGTGCAGGGAGATACCAGCACTGCTTTTGCGGCGGCACTAGCTGCATTTTACCAAAAGATTCCCGTGGGTCACGTAGAGGCAGGTTTGCGGACTGATGACCTGTTTAATCCCTACCCGGAGGAAGCAAATCGGCGTCTGATTTCTCAAGTAGCCCAGCTGCACTTCGCACCGACTTCCCTAGCTGTGGAAAATCTGCGGCGATCGGGTGTTGTGGGTGAAATTCACCAAACTGGCAATACTGTAATTGATGCCTTGTTAAGGATGGCACAACGCCAGCCTGCTTGTAATATTCCTAATTTAGATTGGCAGAAGTACCGGACCCTGCTGGCAACTGTTCACCGGCGCGAAAATTGGGGCGAACCATTAAAGGATATTGCCCAAGGATTTCTGCATATTTTAAGTAAATTCCCGGATACGGCTTTATTGTTACCTCTGCATCGCAATCCTACAGTCCGAGAACCGCTACAGGCAATGTTGGGCAACCATCCCAGAGTATTTCTGACCGAACCTTTGGATTATGCAGAACTGGTAGGGGCAATTCAGCGCTCTTACCTGCTGTTAACTGATTCTGGCGGACTACAGGAGGAAGCGCCTAGCTTGGGGAAGCCGGTGCTGGTGTTACGGGAAACTACGGAAAGACCGGAAGCTCTAGCAGCTGGTACCGCCAAACTCGTGGGAACCAACCCAACCCAGATTCTCGCCGCCGCAAGTGAGTTACTCAGTAACCCCAGTGTCTACAACGCAATGGCAACGGCTGTCAATCCCTTTGGCGACGGTCACGCGGCTGAAAGGATTTTGCAAATTGTCGAGCATTACTGCCACAGAAAAATTACTGACTGACCTTTGAAATTATTGGTTTGGTCGCCCACGGATGAATCCGTGGGGTTAATGACCTTTGTATATTGTTGCGCTTCAGCGTTCTTTAAGATAGCGCTGAAGCGCAACAACATACCTGGGACGCGATCGCAATATAGATAATTACGGGTTACTTTATACAAGCTTTACATTTTCGCGTCAAAATGCTGTCTATTTAAAAGAATTAGTAAAGATCGGATATTGCTTATAGCGATATCTCTTAAGTATCTATTAAAGTATACATCAACGAATTACGTAAATACACCAGATTTACTGACTTACCAGGGTATTTGTACATAAAGCCAGGGACTAACTTTCCTGGTAAATACTGATGTGACAATTTTGTAGCCACAACAATTATTTGGGAGGAATGTATATGTCGTTCAAGATTATGCCGCTGGGTGACTCAATCAGCTATGGAGTGGTGAATTCACAAGTAGGTGATACGGAGAGCGGGGGTTACCGTACCGAATTGTGGAACTTATTTGGAGCGGATAATTTTAGTGCGGATATGGTAGGTTCCGTATCCAGTGGCCCCACCAACATCGATCGAAACCATGAAGGACATAGGGGGTGGAGAATTGATGAAATTTCCAGTTCAGTGGATGGGTGGTTAACCACGTATCAGCCGGACGCAGTTATGTTGATGATTGGCACCAATGATATTTTACAGAATTACGATGTTAACAATGCCGACGATAGACTCGACGCACTGGTTGACAAAATCACCAGTAAAGTACCTAATGCACGGTTGTTTCTAGGCTCTATTCCGCCATCTTTTAAATACGCGGACGATCTAGCACAGGTTAATGCGTTCAACACACAAGTTCTCCAGATTGTAAATAACAATGTTTCTCAAGGCAAAAAAGTAACTTTTGTCGATATAAACAGTAAGCTAAACGAGAACGATTTAGCCGATAAAATTCACCCTACCATTGGTGGCTATACCAAGATTGCTAATGCTTGGTACGACGCGCTTCTGCCTTTTACCGATATAAAGAAAACCACCCGGATACAAGCCGAGGACATGACGCTGACGAATTATAGCGTCGAGTCAGGAAACAGTTCCGCTTTAGCCAGAAAGGTAATAAGTCTCGGCAATACCCCAAACGGTACCGCCTCTTTCCAGTTTTCCGGCACGTCAGGCAAATACGATGTAGTCCTGGGTTACTATGACGAGAACGACGGACAAGCGCAGCTGAAAGTCAAGATTGGGGGCAACCAGGTAGATCAGTGGACACTTAACCAAAACCTGGGCAGTGGATCGGCAAATAGCCAAACTAAGACGCGGCGAACTGTTGCCACATCTTTCACCCTGAATCAGGGAACAACGATCGAGATTCAAGGTACAGCAAACCAGGCAGAGTATGCGCGGGTGGATTACGTAGAATTAATCCCTAACGAAACATCTTCAACAGCAAGTTTATCAGCCGCAAACATTACAGAAGGCGACGGCACCACTCACACTTTCTCCGTCACTTATATGGATGATGACGGTGTGAATTTGTCTACCCTAGATGGCAATGATATTCGGGTAACTGGTGCAAATAGCTTCAACCAATTAGCGTACTTAATAGGCGTGAATCAAAGCGGCGCTGATGTAACAGGTTTTTACCGCATCAACGCCCCTGGTGGTAGCTGGGATACAGCGGACAACGGCACTTACAGTGTGGCGCTGCAAAACGGTCAAGTCAAAGATACTCAAAACAACGCCTTCCCAAGTGGCAATTTAGGAACATTCCAAGTCAACGTACCTCCGCCTTTGGGGAACATCCGCATTGAAGCTGAAAATATGCAGCGGACAACTTATCTGGTGGAGTCAAATACTGCCGCTTCCAACGGTCAGTTAATCAGTTTAGCTCAATCTGGTGGTTCAAGCGGCACTGCTACCACGACCTTTAACGGTGCTAGCGGCATCTATGACGTAGTAGTTCGCTACTTTGACGAGAACGATGGACAAACAACGCTGACGGCTAAAATTGGGGGTACTCAGATAGCGCAATGGACTTTCAACCAAAATCTGGGCAGTTCGGGGGCTAACAGTCAAACGGCGGTCATTAAAACGATCGCTACAGGTCTATCAATTAACCAGGGAACGACCATCCAATTACAAGGACTAGCAAATCAAGGTGAGTTTGCGCGAGTGGATTACATCGAATTTCTATCCGCAGGCGCAGCTCTAGCTATATCACCAGCTGACGTTACTGCACCGACGGCAAGCTTATCTGCTTCCAACATTACACAAGGAAATGGCACTACCCAGACTTTGACCGTTACCTACAGTGACAACGAAGGTGTGGACGTATCCAGCTTGGATGGCAATGACCTGGGCGTTACTGGGCCAAACGGCTTCAACCAGCTAGCAACTTTGGTGAGTGTGGACACCAATACCAATGGCACTCCCCGTACTGCTACTTATAGCATCAACGCCCCAGGCGGCACCTGGGATACGTTGGATAACGGTAGTTACACTGTGGCGCTGCAAAACGGTCAAGTCAAAGATACCAGCAGTAACTTTGTCCAAAGCGGTAACCTGGGAACGTTTCAAGTCAATGTGCCTCAACCGGCAGTCAACATCCGCATGGAAGCGGAGAATATGCAGTTGACAACCTACTTGGTGGAGTCAAATAGTGTCGGTTCAGGTAGTAAGGTAATCGGTCTTCCTAAAACTGGAGGCACTAACGGTACAGCTACTACGACCTTTACTGGCGCTAGCGGCACCTATGATGTGCTGCTGCGCTATTTTGACGAAAATGATGGAAAGGCTATACTGACAACCTCAATAGGGGGTATCCAGGTCGATGGACGCACCCTCGACCAAAATCTGGGGAGTGGTGCTGTTAATAGCCAAACGGCGGTAACCAAAACGATCGCTACAGGTTTATCAATTGACCAGGGAACAACCATCCAAATACAAGGGGTCGCAAACCAAGCTGAGTATGCACGAGTTGATTACATCGAATTTGTCCCTGTCAATGTAAGTACGATCGATGGTACTGAGTTTGCCGATACTCTGACAGGTAACTCACAAAATAACATTATTAATGGTTTTGGAGGAGACGATATCCTGATTGGTGGTGCTGGGAACGATAGCCTCAACGGTGGTGGCGGTGCTGATTTGTTCGTTTTGGCAGCAGGAGAAGGATCTGATGTTATTACTGACTTTGCAGGTGGTCAAGATCGCCTGGGATTAGGTGGTGGTTTAACTTTCGAGCAACTTGCGATCGCTCAAGGTACTGGTGCGAATCTGTACAATACTGTAATTGCGATCGCCAATAGCGATCAACTTATAGCTACTCTGACGGGCATTCAAGCTAGTACAATAACCGCTACTGATTTCACTGCTGTCTAGAATAGGGATTAAGCCGTTGTTAGCCCCCCCTAAAAAAGGGGGGATCTATGGGTAAGTCTTGTTGAAATGTGCGATCGCCTTTATCGAGTGCCATTCCTACTGTATTTTTAGGTTAGAGCTATACTGATATGTAAATTAAATTAGCTCTATGCCCCGCTTAGATACCTACCACGATATAGTCAGAGTTGCCCTTGTCAAAGATGGCTGGAAAATAACTCACGATCCTCTAACTATCGAATTTGAGGATCTGACTGTTTATGCTGACCTGGGAGCGGAGAAATTTATTGCGGCGGAAAAGTACGAGAGAAAGATTGCGATCGAGGTCAAGGCGTTTTTGAGTCCTTCACCTGTAACGGAACTGGAAAGGGCAATTGGTCAATATTATCTTTACTCTACGTTTATGGTAAAGCAAGAGCCTCAGCGAATTCTTTATCTGGCTATTCCTGAAAGGATTTATCACAACTTTTTTCAACGTCCGTCAATTCAGGTGTTTGTCAAGGAAAGAGGCATTATTTTTTTTATTTTTAATCCAGAGCGGGAGGAGATTGTTCTATGGAAAGGTTAAATCGTTATCGGCAGATTGCCCAGAGCATTATCGATGATTATGCTAAGTATAAGCCTAGTTATGGTGATGTTGAATTGCTCGTAATTAGTCAGTTAGATAATTACTTATTAATCAGTGTGGGCTGGAATGGCGATCGCCGGGTTCACAGTACAATTTTACACTTGCGAATTGTGGCTGAGAAGTTTTGGCTAGAGCGGGATGAAACGGAGGAAGGAATAACTCAAGATTTACTCGCTCTCGGTGTGCCCAAAGAGGATATTGTTTTGGCATTTCATCACCCAGAAGACCGGAAACTAAGTGAATTTGCGATCGCCTAAGAGTTATGAGGGAGGAATCGCATTCCTCATCCTCAATAAAGCGATCGCACCCACCATCTCCACCCCAAACAAAAAAACCCCCGTCAGGGGGCTATCTTTCTCTAGCCGCACATAACGGCATCAAGCATTTTAACCATCGCCAATTACAGGCGCACGCTTCATTTGCTGCAACGCCATCGGCAATTCAGTATTCGCTGGTTCCTTTTGAGCTAGTGTTGGCACCGACGCACGCAACCGCGCCGTCAGCTTCACCATTGTGGCATCATACATTTGGGTAACCATCTTGGGATAAAACCCAATCCCAATAATTGGCACCAACAGAGAAGCAATAATAAACACTTCTCGCGGTTCCGCATCGACCAAAGCTTCGTGCGCCACTAACTCCTTGTTTTCCGGGCCATAGAAAATCTCCCGCAACATCGACAGCAGATAAATGGGCGTCAAAATAACACCAACCGCTGCCAAGAATACCACCACCACTTTAAAAGTGGGATTATAAGCATCGCTGGTCGCAAAACCAACAAACACCATCAACTCTGCCACAAAACCGCTCATTCCCGGCAATGCTAAAGATGCCAGAGAACAAGCTGTCCACATAGAGAACATCTTACGCATTTTCTGACCGACGCCACCCATTTCATCTAACATTAAAGTGTGCGTCCGGTCATAAGTCGCTCCCACCAGGAAGAACAGACTTGCCCCAATCAAACCGTGGGAAATCATTTGTAGAACTGCCCCACTAATACCCAAATCGGTAAAAGAAGCAAACCCAATTAGCACAAATCCCATGTGAGATATTGACGAATAAGCAATTTTGCGCTTCAAATTCCGCTGAGCGAAAGAAGTTAGGGCAGCATAGACAATATTCACAACGCCCAAAATCACCAAAGCTGGAGCGAAAACTGCGTGGGCATCAGGAAGCATCCCCGCATTCATCCGCAGCAGGGCATATCCCCCCATTTTCAGGAGAATACCAGCCAGCAACATATGAACTGGTGCGGTAGCTTCACCGTGAGCATCGGGAAGCCAAGTATGTAGCGGAATAATTGGCAGCTTGACCCCGTAAGCGATCACGAACGCTGCATACATCAAAAGTTGGAAATTCAGGGCGTAGTCCTTAGCGGCGAGGGCGCTCATATCGAACGTTACCTTATCGCCGTAGAACGCCATCGCCAGCGCCGCTACCAAAATAAATAGCGAACCGCCAGCCGTGTACAAAATAAACTTAGTAGCTGCGTAAAGACGCTTCTTCCCGCCCCAGATTGACAGTAGCAGGTAAACCGGAATCAATTCCAGTTCCCATACTAGGAAGAACAACAGCATATCCTGGACGGCAAACACGGCAATTTGACCGCCGTACATCGCCAGCATCAAAAAATAAAACAACTTCGGCTTTAGCGTTACCGGCCAAGCTGCCAAAGTTGCCAGCGTCGTCATGAAGCCTGTCAGCAATACCAGGGGCATTGATAACCCATCGACCCCGACCGACCAATTTAAGTCGAGTTGAGGCACCCAGGCATAGCTTTCTACCAGTTGCAGATTTGGATTGCTTAAGTCGTACTGGGTGTAGAAAGCGTAAACAATCAGGGCAAAATCAATCAGTCCGACTATTAGGGCGTACCATCGCACCGTTTTGCCGTCTTTGTCCGGCACGATGGGTATCAGCAGGGACGCTGCGATGGGAAACAAGATTATCGTTGTCAGCCAAGGAAAATTAGCTGTATTCATTGGGAAAAAGGTAATTGGTGATTGTTAATTGCAAATTTCAGATTTGAGATTTCAAATTTGAAATCTCAAATCTGAAATCTGAAATTCCCCATTAAGTTACGCCAAAGAAAATCACGGTGATGAGGACTGCTGCAAACACGATCAAGGCGTAGAATTGGGCGCGGCCAGTTTCCAAGTATTTCAGACCTTCACCGCTTAAGAGGGTAACTAAGCCTGTTAGGTTGACAGCACCATCGACCACTTTGAGGTCTACTTCCATAACTGCCCTGGCTAAGCGGCGGCTACCTTGAACGAAGAGGGTATTGTAAATTTCGTCAAAGTACCACTTGTTTTTCGACAGCTTATACCAGAAGGGGATTTTTTGCGCGATCGCATTCGGATCGATCTTGCCCCAAAAGTACATCAAGAAAGCCAACGTAATCCCAATCGACGAAATCGCGACAGAACTGCCTGCCATAATCAGGAATTCTGTCAAGTTTTCGTGTCCGGCTTCTGCTGGCAATTCGGCCACTAATTCGGTCGCCGGATGGATAAATTCCTCGAAGTAATTGCCAAAAGGAGTTCCCACCAAGCCAATCAGCATCGAAGGAATCGCCAGAATCATCAGCGGCAGAGTCATCGTAATCGGTGACTCGTGGGGAGAATGGCTATGACTGTGACCGTGACTCTCGTGAGCTTCTTCTACGGTCAGTTCTTGCGGATTCATTGCCCCAGGGCCAAAAACTAAGCCCTGACTCTGTAACACTTCTGCCGTAATCTTGTTCCGCACATCCTCTTCGTTCCCTCTGAATTTGCCCTCAAAGGTGGTCAAATACATTCGGAACATATAGAAAGCGGTGATTCCAGCCGTCAACCAGCCGATCGCCCACAAAACTGGATTAGCTTGAAAGGTAGAACCCAGGATTTCATCTTTTGACCAGAATCCTGCAAAAGGCGGGATACCTGAGATAGCCAAAGTTCCGATCAAAAAGGTAATCGCGGTGATCGGCATATATTTCCTGAGACCGCCCATCATCCGCATATCCTGAGCATAAGCAGGGTCGTGACCGACCGCTGATTCCATGCCGTGAATCACCGACCCAGAACCAAGGAACAGCATCGCTTTGAAGTAAGCGTGGGTCATCAGGTGAAACAACCCAGCGCTGTACGCACCTACCCCCATTGCCATCACCATGTAACCCAGCTGAGACATGGTGGAATAGGCCAAACCCTTCTTAATGTCGTTTTGGGTAATAGCGGTAGTTGCCCCGATCAAGGCGGTGACAGCACCCGTCCAGGCGATCGTATTCATCGCCACAGGTATGTCTTCAAACACCGGATACATCCGCGCAATCAGGAATACCCCAGCCGCCACCATTGTCGCTGCGTGGATGAGAGCTGAGATGGGGGTTGGGCCTTCCATCGCATCCGGCAACCAAACGTGCAAGGGCACTTGAGCGGATTTCGCCACCGGCCCCATAAACACTAAAATCGCAAATAGGGCTGCCAAACCTGCACTAATGTAGCCAGATTCCACAAAAGCGTGCAAGTGGGCTCCCATGACATCAAACTCAAAGCTGCCGGTAGCCCAGTAAAGGCCGAGAATTCCCAGCAGCAATCCAAAGTCGCCTACCCGGTTGACAACAAACGCCTTCTGACAGGCGTCAGCTGCTGCTTTGCGATCGTACCAAAAGCCGATCAGCAAGTAGGAACACATCCCGACGAGTTCCCAAAAGATATAAACCTGCACCAAGTTTGGGCTAATTACCAAACCCAACATCGATGCGCTAAACAAGCTTAGGTAGGCGTAGAAGCGTACATAACCCGGATCGTGAGCCATGTAGCCATCGGTGTAGACCATGACCAGGAAGGCTACGGTCGTCACGATTACTAACATCAGGGCTGTTAGATGATCGATCGTATAGCCCATTTGGAGATGAAAATTACCAGCCGACGCCCACTCCAGGGTGCGGATATAGGGTTCGTGGCCTTTAAATTGACTCCAGAGCAAAGCAAAGGATAGAACCATTGCCGCTCCCAGCAGGGAGACTATAAACACGGCATTCAACTGCCGCAACTGGTTCGTAAATTTGTTAAAGGAAATCAGCCCGATGCCGACTAACATCGCCCCGAAAAGGGGCAGAACGGGTATTAGCCAAGCATACTGATAGATTGGTTCCATCACTAATGCCTACTTTAAAGTTGTTCACTCAAGGGACAGCAAAACCGTTAACAATTGTGACACACACTTGATTGCTTCATCTCTATGAGTTAATCACAACCCCAAGAAAACCGGGTCTTTTTGGCCCATCGAGTCGCTCTAATGACATATAGCTAGGGGATTGGGGACTGGGGCTAGAAAAGTCAAAAGTTAGTAGGGGCGGGTTTTGTAAAATATTCTGTTGGTAATGAGATGTGTGTAGCTCAACCCGCCCGTACAAAAGTCAAAAAAAAAGCGGACAAGAAACGAAGTAATTGCCCACTCCCCCACTCCCCCACTCTCCCACTCTCCCACTCTCCCCCTCTTTCCCTCTTTCCCTAGCTATACATCCCAGTTATAGCTTTTGGTTGCAGGGAGGAGCGTTAATGATAAAATACCTCACTCCGATATATCGGGGTGAGGTATTTGAAAATTTTCGCTTGCTTCTTAAGTCAGCTATGCAGAGAAAGTTTGATATTCGATCGGCTCTAAGCGTTGGCGTTTGCTACGGTCTGCGTAACCCAGGCAAATGGAATCCAATGCCGCAGAAAGGTCATCCCGACCTTGGAAACGATCGAGACGATACGCAATATGGCCATCTTCAAACAAAATCAGGGTTGGCAAAGTTGTCAGTTGATAACTATGAGCCAGTTTAAAATTATCGTCAGCATTAATACCTACGAGCTTGACGTTTTGGCCGCATTTTGCCTGAAACCGAATTAATTGGGGGCTAATCATTCGACACAAACCACACCAGGGAGCCGAAAAATGAACTAGCACCGGAATGGGAGATTTTAAAACTTCTTGTGTAAACGTCCGTTCGTTAACCGACAGCAGCATGATCCCTCAAGCTAAAGTTTATATGGTTTGATATGGCGTTGGGATCATGTTACATCGATTTGGGATCGTATGGCTTATTGGTAGATTTTAGATTTTAGATTTTGGATGAAAGGATTTTGGATTGGTAAATATCACCTGCCCCTCAAGGCTCGGCCCTAGCCCCCAATCCCTTCTTGACTTTTAACTTTTCTTGACCCTAGCCCCCAATCCCTTCTTGACTTTTGACTTTTGACTTTTGACTTTTGACTTTTGACTTTTGACTTTTGACTTTTGACTTTTGACTTTTCTAGCCCCTAACCCTAAAAGCGAACGCTAGCGGTAGCCCTCATTAAAAGTGGGTGAGCCCACCACAACAGCAGCACAAAAACACCTAACCCCAGGTAAGCTGGCCGAATAAACTCCCGCCATACAAAAGTTTGACGCCCTTGGAGCATAGCGAGAAAGGGAATGACAGAAGTGCGAGCTTTCACAGATGCAAAGGCTTCGCCATAGCGAGACTGGAGGCGGCGATCGCCATGCCAGACGCCAAATAAATGATGCAGAATCAAGCCAATTGATGTGACGAGGGTAAAAGTGGTGCCGATCCAGAGAGTGTGAGCGATGCACCAGATGATTTGTCCCACCATCTGAGGATGTCTGGTGATGCGAATAATGCCAGTTTCGTAAAGATGAACTTGAGGTTTTTCGATCGCAGCAATTTCCAGCAGGTTAAATGTAGCAGGATAGAGAAACAGGAAAGACACAGATGACAGCACCCATACCAAAGGCTGCACTGCCGGTATATCCTGAACCTGCCATAGCTGCAAGCCATCGTACCGATGGTTAAAAAAGTAAAGGATTGTTACGACAGCTAGCGGCAGACTGACCAGAGCAAACAGAATGCGGTAAGCCCTGGGGCCAATCTGTTTTTCACCCCACGGACGGAGGGCAGCTAAACCGCTGTGAGCGATCGCAAAACCCAAAAGCAACCCCAGAATAGCGAAATGGCTAGGAGTAAGCCTTGCAAATAACATCATAAATACTTAATAAATTTCACTTCGCTCGATTCCCCCACAGTTCGTGTCACAAATATTCTCAGTGGAAACGATCCCTCGTTATGTTAATTTCGATTTCAGCAGAGGCATCACAACAGTAATTCGCTCTAAGCGCTTTTTCAAAGCCCAGACAGTCATAGTTTTTTCGCCCAAGGCTCCTTTCACCTTTACAGGTAAGCCAGTTATGTCTGACCTTCCTTTCACTTTAGATCAGTTGCGTATTCTCAAGGCGATCGCCGCCGAGGGAAGCTTCAAACGCGCTGCCGACAGTCTTTATGTCTCGCAACCCGCCGTCAGCTTGCAGGTGCAAAACTTAGAGCGGCAGTTGGATGTGCCGTTATTCGACCGAGGGGGGCGACGGGCACAACTGACAGAAGCCGGTCATCTCCTGCTCAGCTATGGCGAAAGAATAATATCACTTTGTGAAGAAACTTGTCGCGCGATCGAAGATTTGCAAAACCTTCAGGGTGGCACCTTAATTGTAGGAGCCAGTCAAACCACCGGGACATATCTCCTGCCCCGCATGATTGGCTTGTTCCGGCAAAAATACCCGGATGTATCCGTGCAATTGCACGTTCACTCAACACGCCGTACAGCATGGAGTGTGGCGAACGGACAAGTAGACCTCGCTATTATTGGAGGGGAAATTCCTTCGGAACTGGTAGAAGCTTTGGAAATAAAGCCTTACCTAGAAGATGAGCTGGCACTAATTTTGCCTGTAGTTCATCCCTTTGCTAAAGTCGATATCATCCAAAAAGATGACCTCTACAAGCTACAATTTATAGCTTTAGACTCCCAATCGACCATTCGTAAGGTGATTGACCAGGTACTGACGCGCTGGGGCATCGATACTCGCCGTCTAAAAGTCGAAATGGAATTAAATTCGATTGAGGCAATTAAAAATGCCGTCCAGTCGGGACTAGGAGCTGCTTTTGTTTCCATTTCGGCAATTGAAAAAGAGTTGCAGATGGGTTTTCTTCACCGCGCCAGAATTGAAGATGTGGTCGTCAAGCGGATGCTATCGGTGATTGCCAATCCCAATCGTTATCGTTCAAAGGCAGCAGAAGCCTTTAGCCGCGAAATACTGCCCCTGTTTGCCAATCCCGGATGGGGAAAAGATATTCTAGAAACACCTTCAGTAACTGGTTATTCCCACAAAACAACTGCTGGGGAACCACAGAAAAGTGTCTCGACTAACGGCATTTAAAGGGACTGGGGCTTGAGAAGGCCAAAGTCAAAAGGCCAAAGTCAAAAGTCAAAAGTCAAAAGTCAAAAGAAACCAGAAATCAAGTTTTTTTTGCCTTTTACCTTTTAACTTTTGCTAATCCCCGACTACTAATACCAAGTTCCTCATCTATGGAAATTTACTGCACCCGTCCAAACTGCCCTCGACCCCTCAATCTGTTCTCGGATTTGGACGATCCGGCTACTCTTAAGAGGGTGTCTCAAAAGTATTGTATGGCCTGCGGGATGCCCCTGATATTAAGAGACCGCTATCTGCCATTGAAGCTGTTGGGGCAGGGAGGATTTGGAGTGGCAGTTCTGGCACGCGATCGCGATACGCCAGCCATGCGTAGGTGCGTGGTAAAACTGTTTAAACCTGCTGGGTATTTAACGCCGCAGCAATTACAAACCGCTCAAAATCTGTTTTCTAGGGAAGCAGAAGTTTTGGAGGAATTGGGCAACCAACACCCCCAAATTCCAGAATTGTTTGCTTTCTTTGAATTAAACGTCCCCAGCTTTCCGCCCGGAAAGCAAGACCAATTTTTTTATCTGGTACAGGAATACATTAACGGAGAAGATCTCGAAGAGGAACTAGATCGAAAAGGCAAGTTCTCAGAAAATGAAATATTGGAAGTATTGCGGCAAATTCTATCGGTATTGCAGTTTGTCCACGAACAGGGTTCTATTCACCGCGATATCAAGCCTTCCAACATTATGCGCGATCGCCAAGGTCGTTTGTACCTGCTAGATTTTGGGGCAGTCAAACAAGTGACAAAAGTAGCCTCAACTGGGGGTTCCACGGGAATTTATTCAATGGGATTTGCCCCTCCAGAACAAATGTCTGGCAGTCAAGTCTACCCAGCAACGGACTTGTATGCTTTAGCTGTGACTTGTCTGACATTGCTGACAGGCAAACAACCGCAGGAATTATTCGATTCTTACGCTAACCAGTGGAATTGGCGAAATTATGCGCCTGTGAGCGATCGCACAGCCAATGTTTTAGACCGGATGCTTCTACCAACCCCAAATTTACGCTTTCAATCAGCTCAAGAAGTGCTGGCGGCACTCACTCCACACCAACCACCGCAGACACCCCCTCCTGCCTCTATATCACAGCCCACAGTTCCCGCCACTATTAGTAGTGCAATGTAAGGTCAAAGCATTGCCGCTAGGCCGCAATTTGGAGCAGTTAATTCCGCCTTACAAAGCACCTTTTGTACCCCTAGAGCGGTGTCCCAGTCAGCGTAACCAATTGAACGCTGAGGCTTTTTTGAGTGGTGAATATCCAATAACTCGTCGATTATTTGTGGTGATTAAGCAAAACGGTCAGTCCGACCAAGAAGCAGGGGAAGCTTATGCAAATTTAATGTTGACAGAGCAAGGGCAACAACTAATTGAAAAGGCTGGATTTGTGCGAATTAAATAACCAAGCTTTTTGAGAAAATCGGGATTTATAGCAGTTCCCGCTGTAATAGAGTACATTTTAAGTAAGGGCGTAGGGGCGTAGCATTCCGGCAAATAACTTATTGGTTATATGCAGAGGTTAATTACCGGAATGCTACGCCCTTACTTCCTGTACCTATAACAGCGGGAACCCCTGTATCTATGTTACTTATGATATCTGTAGGTTGGGCCCTTGGAACGAAACCCAACCCGAACTTAAAGCTAAAGTTGGGTTTCACTCCGTTCAACCCAACCTACGCCTCTGGGCTGTAGAGACGTTTCATGAAACGTCTCTACAATGTTTAGGCCAAAAATTCTCATGGGGTAACCAACGCGGATTTGGTATTACTACGCAATAGCCGATTCTAGCTGCTATTTTGATTAAGAATAATTAATTTTAGGTAACTTTTATTGAACTGCTGTTAGCCCCTCTCAACACAACCAGCCTAACGTTGAGGCTGGTTGCAGGGCACTTATCCGATCGCACGCAACTTTTTGTGATAATTAAACAGAACGGTCAAGTAGAACAGCAAGCGGGTGAAGCTTAAGCGAAGTTTTTGCTCACCAGCCAGGTTCCTGAAATGATTACCAAGCTTGAGTTCGTTCGGATACGCTAAAGCAGATAAGGGTTTTAGGGCCATTTCCCCATCACTGATACGAATTGTTGACAAAGCTTCCGTACCCCACTTCTTTCAGGGACAATGGTATTGAAGGGCAATGATATAAAAAATAATATTTTTTTAGGGCTTGCTGCAAAAGCGTGAAAGCGGCGGAAAAAGGCGATCGCTCAAACTAAGGTCAGCCTTTAAATCTTTTTTTAGCTTAGGCACTTTAAGCAACTTAATTCATCCAAAAAAACCTTATTTTTCGACGATTTTCGGAAAATGAAACTTAGTTGCTTAAAAGCTATCCATCTGGTAACTGCACATTGTGATTATCCTGAGAGTAAATGAAAAACTGGACTATACCGCCACCAATCATACTAGAACTGACAGGTTCAAACTGGTATTCTTGCTTACAAGTTCCAGCTTCACAGATGCCAAGCGTTTGTGAATTCTCGATCTCACCGCTTAATAGTTCTTCACCTGCTCTTATGTTAGATCCTCTGTTCTGGGAGTCCCCTACTGGCATTATTATCGAGAGCCTGGATGGCGGGATTTTAAGGGCAAATCCAGCTTTTGAGAAACTAACGGGTTACGCAGAAGCTCAATTGCGCCGACTGGATTGTCGATCGATCACTCATCCCGAAGATTTTGCGACTGAGGTGAGGTGCATTCAGCAGTTGATGCACGGAACGCTACAACGACAAACGCTGCAAAAGCGCTTTATATGTCGCGATGGGGGTACGATCTGGACAGAGGTAACGATGTCTGCGATCGTTAGCCCAGAAGCAGAGGATGGCTACCTGCTGGTTTTTGTCAAGGATATTAGCTCAATTCAAAGAGTAGAACAGGAACTCCAAAAGCGGCGACAGTGGGAATCACTTCTAAGCGAAATTGCCGCTACAATCCGCAGTACGTTTGATTTTCCCAAGATTCTGGAGATTGCGGTCAGACAGTTACGATTCGCTCTGAGTACAGACCGGGTGGTAGCATATCGGTTGCAACCAGACCAAAGTGGTATTTGTACAGCAGAAGCGGTCGATCCTGCTTATCCGACGATTTGGGGGCAAACTTTCAGTGCCGAGACAATTCCCTCAAGCTATCTGAAAGCCTATTGCGAAGGTCGGCTTTGGCACGTGGCAGATATCCGTGCGGAAGGTTTATCCAGCTGCCACGTACAAATGCTGGAAGCGATGAAGGTACGGAGTATGATGGCGGTGCCGATTCAACGGGTGGATGAAGACTTGAAGCCACTGCAATCGCGTCCGCTGTGGGGCTTAATATTGGTTCACCACTGTCGCACGCCCCGGCTGTGGACAGCAGACGAACTACAGCTGGTGCAGGCGGTTGCGAATCAGGTGGCTATTGCGTTTGAGCAGTCGGTAAGAGTGCAGCAACTGCAAGTCCACGCAGAAGAGTTGGAAGAACGAGTTAAACAACGCACTCGATCGCTGGTGCGATCGCTACAATTTGAACAACTGATCCGCAACCTGACCAAAACGCTGTATCGGGGCGATCTTGAGGAAGAGCAAATGCTCCAAGCTGCGGTAGAAGGCTTAGTACAAACTCTGGGTGTTGAGGGATGCTATGCCACCCTTTTCGATCGGCATCAGGTATTGCTGGAGGTGCTATGCGAATACTTTCCGAAGGGTATAGAAAGCTCCTGGCCGATCTTATACGGGCAAGAATCGAACTTGCCACCAGCTGCATCTTTGGTGGGTATGCGCTTGCCGATGCAGAATTTGCCAGAAAACTGCCGCAGTGCTATTTTAGCTGGCCAAAGCTGTTATATAGCTAATCCAGAAGAAAAATTACATCTAGCCAATCGCCACACGGTACTGATCAGTCCGATTTGGGATGCACAAGGGTTGATCGGTACTATTTGCGTAGTCCCAGGGGCAGGTTTAGGATCGGTTTCCAGGCCGCGTCAATTGGAAGCAGATGAAATTAAACTGGTTGAGCAAGTCGCCAGTCAATGCGCGATCGCTATTCTGCAATCCCGCACTTGGCGACGCCTGCAAGCACAAAACCACGAACTGGCAACTCTCAATCGCGTCAAAGGTGAGTTGATTGCCAACACCAGTCACGAGCTGCGGACGCCTTTGACTGCCATTCTGGGTTTCTCAGGTGTCCTGCTACAAGAATGCTTCGGCCCGCTTAACCTCAAACAGAAAGAATATATTGACCGGATCAATAGCAGCGGTCAACACTTGCTGGAAGTGATCAACGACATTCTCGATCTGTCCCGAATTGAGGCGGGTCGTCTGGAACTAGAACTCCAGGTAGTTTTCATCGACGAAGTGGTACAAAGCGCGATCGATTTGATTCGAGAGCGAGTTCAGGAACAGAGTTTGACTCTGGAAGTTGAGGTTGAGCCTAGCTTGGAATATTTCGTAGCAGATTCCAGACGCCTCAAACAAATACTGTTGAATTTACTCAGCAATGCAATTAAGTTTACCCCAGTCGGAACAGTTGGTTTAAAGGTCTATAAGTCTCGTCTCTTATTAGAAGGCAGACCAATTGACAGGATTAACTTTTTAGTTTGGGATACTGGTATTGGTATCGATCCTGCCGAGCAAGGGCAACTTTTTTCTCCTTTCTCCCAAATTGATAGTTCTCTATCTCGTCAGTATCAGGGTACTGGGTTGGGATTGGCGATCGCACGCAAGTTGGCAGAACTCCACGGTGGTTGTATTACTTTGGAGTCTTCCAAGGGTCAGGGCGCACGCTTCACCCTCTCTTTGCCCCTGCTTTCATCTTCTGAGGCAATCTGACAGAATTTTACCGCGCCGCAAGCCCACCCATAAGAGGGGTTGGGATAGGCGCTGCGGATGAGAGCCGCTATCATGTATTTTAATTTTCTATATTTACAATATTATTGTAATATAGTTTCAGGAGGTGATGCAAATGCTTCTTAGTTATAAATACAAACTAAGACCCAATCAACAGCAGTCTGATAAATTAGCGCGATGGCTTGATCTGCTCCGCGCCAATTACAATTGGTGTTTAAAGGATAGAATTGATGGCTGGCATCAGCAATTTATTTGTGGAGATTATTGCGATTTAAGAAGCGGAATAGAAATCACTCCCCTAACTTGTAGCCTCGTTCGAGGTACACAATTAGCTAACCCTTGGAAAGAGGGGAATGGTAAAGCTAAAAAAGAAGGTGAGAAAGACAAATCACCTAAGCGCACCGCATCTTTAATGCAAGATGCTAATCTCCAAGACTTGAAGGCTGCTAGACCTTGGTATCAGGGTGTAGATATTGGAGTTTTACAGCAAATTCCAGCCAGAGTAAATGAAGCTTTTAGTAAGTTTTTTTCAGGTGCGGGTTTCCCTAAGTTTAAGCGCCGCCACGATTTCAAATCATTCTCCTACAAGCCAGGGAGAATTAAAATCCAAGGCAGTAAGATTTACCTTCCCAAAATTGGCTGGATGCGATTCTACAATTCGCGTTCTATCCCCGATGGATTTGAAATTAAAACCGTAACAGTTAGACAGAAAGCTGATGGTTGGTATGTCTCAGTAAGAATTGAATCTAAATCAACGCCTGACTTCCCCGCCATTCCAGACAGTGAAATTACAACTATTACTGGCTGTGACATGGGATTGGGCAAGTTGGTTTATCTCTCCGATGGAAGTGTTATTGACAACCCGCGATTTGCCACCAATAAACACACTCGCCATTTGATGCGGGTTAGGCAGAAGCGGGTTAATCGCAAACAAAAGGGTAGCAAAAACAAGTTTAAAGCACAGCAAAAAGTTGCCAGGTTACGCAATAAGATTCAGCAAAAACGTGAGGCTTATCAATGGAATGTAGCTAACAAAATAGTTAAGAAAGCTGATGCGGTTGCGGTTGAAGACTTGCAAGTAAAGAATATGATGAAGCGGTGTAAACCCGTAAATTCTGAAATCGGCAGAAGTTTACCAAACGGTCAGTCAGCAAAGCGTGGCTTAAATCGTTCAATAGCAGATGCGAGTTGGCATTCGTTAACCCAGAAACTTGAATATTTGGCTGTAAAGTCAGGCAAGAAAATATACCGAGTTAACCCCCAACACACCAGCCAAACTTGCAGTAAGTGTGGCAATGTCGATAAAGAAAACCGCAACGGTGAAAAGTTTATTTGTACCAATTGCGGTCATGTAGACGATGCCAATCTGCAAGCTGCGAGGAATGTAAAAGCTAAAGCAATTAAGCTTTATAAATTAAATGGTACGGCGGGACTCGTCGAAACCAGCTTGATTAATTCAGGCGAACGCCCATTAGATAATACACTGCCAAAAGGCAAACGGTGTATGAATGGGAATCCTGGCAACAGGAATATTAAGGCCGAAATGTCTTAAGAATCCCATCCCATGCGCGGGGTGGGAGTGTCAAAACCTGTGAAATTGAGGAATGAGTTTTCAGGAATGAGTTAAAAAATTCCCCCACTCTCCCACTCCCCAGTTTCTGTTTACCGGCGCAGCACTGTATCAGTAGGTAAACAGATCAGATTATCATCCTGGGTATGGATTAATCCCCTGCTACGTAACTTGCCCATTAAGCGAGTTACTGTCACGCGAGTAGAGCCGATCGCGCTACCGATTTGAGCGTGTGTGAGAGTCCAGGGTAGAGAGTATCCTCGATCGCAGGGTTCGCCATATTCTTCGATTAAGAGGGTGAGAAATCCCAATAGTCGATCGATCGTGCGCCGCTGTCCCAGGGTACTCAGCCACAGCAGCTTGCGTTGATGCTGGTAGCGAAACGCATCCAAAACCTCCCGCCGAAAGTGGGGCCAGTTGTCTAAGTCGTTCCAGTACATCCACACTACTGAAGTTTGGTCAATATGGGCGTAGCTATGGAGTGTAAAGGGTGACTGAGCTACAATTTCAAATGGTTGTCCGGCACCTACAAAGCCCAAAAAAGCTTCTTCTTGATTGACAGTGGAGGCGCGTGAGTTAAGGTTGCGATGGGTCGCGCTCACTTGAGCAACGCCCACCATTCGCACCGCACCCCGCTGTACTAAATACAGTAGTCCGGGTCGGGCTGGAATTTTTTCATCTTTACTGAAGGTGCGACACCGATAGTGTTCGTTCGCCCAGTCGAGTATGCGCTGCCATGTTAAAAAGGGCCGCGCTTCTTCAGGTCTGGGTGTATCTGAGTTTAAAGTTGTTGGTTGTAAGGAAAGAGATTGTTGCACCATAGGTTTTGGGGCCAAAAAGAGGGCATTAATGGGACGTTTATCGACAGGTTAGAGGGAATATTATTAGCTTTATACCAACTTTATACAAGTTTTACTGGAAATTCAAAGTAATAAAAGATACTTTATATTTTCCTAAATTATAGAGGTTGTAAGTTTGTGATTTGTTATATTTGATGCAAGTTATAACCGTAGACAGATGGAATCGCCGGAAACTGATGACAAGCGTTGGCAAAGGTCTGTGAATGAGGGTTCGCCAGTTGCTGAATCTCCTGCTATCAAGCACCTGCTGCTGCTTTGGCTGCAAGAAGCAATAGATTCGATCGGCCAAAGCTTGGGAATCCCAGCGCTTCACGTTCCCTCTGATGGGGTTGTTGAAAATGGGGTTAAGGCAGGAGATCTGGCTTTATACCAGGTTAAAGATGAAACCAAAATATTGTACGTATCGTCGATCGCATTCAAACTCTCAAAGTTATGGGGAATACCGATTACGGATATTGCTACGGCGATCGCACGGGAATTGTCGGACTCAAATGTAGCGCTGAATACAGACAGCGAGCCATATTTTATGGTAAGAGTCGTCTCCCCTGGTTTGATTCATTTGCAATTGAGCGATTTAGGCATATCAGCTTGGTTGCAGCGTTTGGTAGAGGATGGAAAGTCAAAAGTCAAAAGTCAAAAGTCAAAAGAAAATTGGTCATTAGTCATTAGTCATTGTTCATTAGTCATTCTCCCCCACTCTCCCACTCCCCCACTCTCCCACTCCCCCACTCTCCCACTCCCCCACTCCCCCACTCTCCCACTCCCCCACTCTCTCACTCCCCCACTCTCCCACTCCCCCACTCTCCCACTCCCCCATCCCAAGTCCCACATTTTTGCGGTTCAGTACGCTCACGCTCGTTGCTGTTCGCTGCTGCGTCTTGCTCACCGAGAGGGTGCGATCGCGCTAGTGGAACCCGATCCAGATAGCAGTCCGGCTTACTGGTGTCTTGTTTCTCCAAACCCAATTCCCTGGTTGACATCGGACAAAAAACTGCGGTTGGTACACCCAGCAGAACGCGCTCTAATTTCCTATTTATTTGCTTTAGTGGACAATATATACTGCCCCCATCCTTCCGGGCGCGAAATCAATTGGGAGAAAACTGCGCTGGCTCTTAGCGATTTATTTGAGACTTTCTACAGCAGATGCCGGATTTGGGGTGAAGTGAAGAAAGAAGATCTCTGTTTGGCTCAGGCAAGATTGGGGCTGCTCGTAGTTACTCAAACCTTGCTCCGGCTAGTGTTACAAGACTTTTTAGGCGTCTTTGCACCCCTAGAGCTATAAGTTCATTTAGCAAGATCTGCCCAAAAGAAGCAATACTTATCAAAAATTAATATGAGTAAAGGGATGACAAATCTATTTCATGTCTTGTATATTAACTGGTGTGTGAGGAGCGAACCAGTTGGGAGACCGAGACGAAACACGGCCAGTCGTCGGTCTCCTTTCTGATCTAAGACGTTTTAGAGGAGAAATTTCTCGATCGCAGCAACGACACCATCGTCCTCGACACTGGGAGCTACCCAATGAGCGATCGCCTGTACGTCTGAAGGGCCATTCTCCATCGCTACACCAATACCGGCATATTCAAGCATTTCGACATCGTTATAGTTATCGCCAACAGCCATAACGTTACTAGCTTGCAGTCCCAGGATATCTTCGGCTAGGTAACGGACTGCGGTGCCTTTGTTGACCAAAGGGTTAGTGGCTTCAAAAAAGGTGGCGACAGATTTGGTAAGGTAAAGTTCGGCTGGGGTGTACTGCTGCCGCAAAGACCCCAACAATAGCTCGATCGTATCTATATCGTCACTGAGAGCTAAAACTTTCGTGGGATGGACATCTTGTCCGTCATCCGCACTAAGAGCTAGGCGTAGGTCGCCGACTGGGATAGGTTCTATACCAGAACGTTCGGCATAAATCTCGGTTTCGGGAGTGATTTGGCGCACGTAGAGTCGATCGTTGATGTAGAAGTGTACAGAAAGTAGCGATCGCAGTTCCGGTCGCTCAAAGTAGTCTAAGAGTTGCAATGCTAATTTCTTTGATACCGGCAGGTGGCGAAGAATTTTTTGGGTGGCTGGGTCTTGAATCCAAGCTCCCTGGTAAACTATCAGAGGTAGTTGGGAACCGATATCCTGGTGGAAGCGTAAAGCGGAACGGTACATCCGACCAGTAGCGATCGCCACCTTGACCCCTTTTGCTTGAACTGCTTTAATGGCCTGTTTGACAGGTTCTCGGATTTGATTGGATTCGCCTGCTAGAGTGCCATCAATGTCTAATACCAACAATTGAATGTCTCCGGCATCTTCATTTTCCGGCATATTGCTCATATTTTTGCGATCGACAGAGAATTTGATATAAAGTAGCGTGGCTACCAGTTTACAGCAGGACAGTCGCCCCCCTGCCCCTTGCCCCTCCCCATCAACGGGGAGAAAAGTATTTCCCCCCCCCGTCAACGAGGAGAAAAGTATTTCCCCCCCCCGTCAACGAGGAGAAAAGTATTTCCCCCCCCTCTCTGAGGTCGGAGAGGGGGGTTGGGGGGGTGAGGTTCCTCCCGTTTGCGATCGTAAACTTCACAATGCCTTCAGGCGATTAAAGATTCAGTAAAGCCTTACCAAAACCCTAGACAGGCAAAGTTATGTTGAGTATTAATAGATTATCAGCAACAGATTAACGCCAAGCAAACTTTCCTAAGTGAGGGCAATCCGATGAAAACAAAATTATTCGCCACCTTAAGTATCGCTGCTACTACTGCTCTCGTCAGCCTTTCCCTTCCAGCGCAAGCCGCCTCTTTATATGCGGGTGAAAGCTTCGGAAATGGTGGCATTAAATTTCTCGAAAATACCAAAGTTGATTTTACATTTAATGAAAGTCACGGTTCTTACACTTCAAACGTCAAAATATTTGAAGTTGGCGCTAACAATCAGCTTACCCTTATTAAAAATGTCTTCGGTGAATCGAAGCAGTCAGATAATGGTAGCGCCAACGGTTGGCTGGGAACTTGTGGAAACACAGTTTTAGTCTGCACCAACTCTTACACATTTGAGGCTAGCAAAACCTACACCTTGGGACTAGACAGCGGCGGATCTGGAATAGTGTACTCCACAAAAGCGCTGAATCCTTTTGCCATTGGCGGAACGCAGCAAGCTGTATTTAATTCATTCGGTTCGTTAGGACAAACAGACGGAACAATATATAGCGCTGCTAATGAAGCGCAGTATCAATCTGGAGATCCGTTGGCTAACTTTGTCAAAATTGGCTTCGACGATCGCGGAAACAGCAACGATAAAGACTTCCAAGACGTTACTCTTACAGCAAGTGCATCAAGAGTAGCAGCATCGGTACCCGAACCAACTACCTTAGCAGGTCTTGCACTCGCAGGTACAGCACTTGTCTTCTCTCGCCGCCGTCGCACCCGTGCGATCGGTTAATCGGCTCTGGATATCTCTACAGATTAGTTTTTCAGCTAAAATTTGTAGAAATATTTTACTAAAATACTGCAATTTCAAAAAGTCAGCTTGAGCCGTTAGGTAAGATAACCAACGGCTTTTTCGCTGCTCAACGGCGATCGCAATCGACCGACAGGCGGCTAGAATGGGGATTATGTCAAAATCCACATCTGCTTCCCCGGAAACTCTACCCCTAATCGTCCTGGTTGATGGTCACTCCTTGGCGTTTCGCTCCTATTATGCTTTTGCCAAAGGTAGGGATGGAGGCTTGAAAACAAAAGCTGGCACCCCGACGAGCGTGTGTTTCGGCTTCCTCAAGTCGCTGCTGGCGGTGATAGAGTCACAGAAACCGGAAGCGATCGCTCTAGCATTCGACCTCAGCTTACCCACCTTCCGCCATGAGGCTGATGACACCTATAAAGCCGATCGCACAGAGACGCCAGAAGATTTCATCGCCGACCTCAAAAATCTCCACGAACTGCTGGAAGCCTTCAATTTGCCAATTCTAACCGCTCCCGGCTACGAAGCAGATGATGTTTTGGGAACTTTGGCGACTCAGGCGAGTGCAGCAGGTTATAGAGTGAAAATTCTCACCGGAGATAAAGACTTATTTCAACTCGTTGACACAAACAAGGGAATTAGTGTTTTGTACCTGGGTAAAACCTTCTTGCAGCGCAACAGTACCACCGGACTCGCAGAAGTTGAACCAGAACAAGTAAAAGACATCATGGGAATTTCACCAGAGCAAGTTGTTGATTACAAAGCTCTCTGCGGTGATACCTCCGATAATATTCCTGGTGTCAAGGGAATTGGCGATAAAACCGCCGTGAAATTGTTGACAGATTTCGGCTCTTTGGACGCAATTTATGCTTCTCTAGATGACATTAAAGGTGCAAATAAAACCAAACTAGAAACAGGCAAAGAAATAGCTTACCATTCTCAGCACTTGGCAAAAATAGTTACCGAAGTTCCTCTAGATGTCAGTTTAGAAGACTGCAAACTCAAAGGTTTTGATAGCGCAGCTTTAGAACCTGTACTGGAAACATTAGACTTCAAGTTTTATTTAGGAAAAATCAAGGAATTACAGCAAGCATTTGGGGGTGTCGCCGAGGAAAAGCAACCGGAAATTTCTGTAAAAACGTTGTCAGAAACATCACTTGAGATCCCTGAATTTGAGCAACTATCATTTTTCAGTTTTGAGGAAACACAAGCTATTCAACAAAAATCTGACTCTCCAATTACATCCCGCATTATTGACACTCCAGCCAAACTAAAGGATCTGGTAAACCAACTGCAAAGTTGCACCGATTCAGCAACACCAGTCGCGTGGGACACGGAAACCAGCGATTTAGAACCGCGAGATGCTGAATTAGTCGGAATTGGTTGCTGCTGGGGAACTAATCCAGATGAAGTTGCTTATATTCCAATTAATCATAAAAAGGGAGAAAATCTAGATAAGGCGACAGTCTTAGAAGCATTACGTCCGATTTTGGAAAGTGACAGATATCCAAAGGCGTTACAGAATGCCAAATTCGATCGCTTGGTGTTGCGCTGTCAGGGAATTAAACTGGCTGGAGTTGTATTGGACACGATGCTGGCTAGTTATGTTTTGAATCCCGAAAACAGTCACAGCCTCAGTGAATTATCGCTGCGATATTTAGGAATACAAATCAAAAATTACGCAGATACAGTACCGAAAGGCAAAACTATTGCAGATGTGAATATTGCTGAGGTGGCTAACTATTGCGGATTGCAGGTTTACGCCACATTACAGCTAGTTCAAAAACTCCACGAAGAACTAAAAACAGTTCCAGCCTTGGCTCGATTGCTGCTAGAAGTCGAACAGCCGCTCGAACCAGTTTTAGCACAAATGGAATATGTAGGGATACGCATTGACGCTGCTTATCTCAATCAAGTTTCTGAACAAATGGAAAAAGATTTAGCGGCGATTGAACAGAAAGCTTATGACGCTGCTGGTGAAAAATTTAATTTAGGTTCACCCAAACAGTTGAGTCAGTTATTATTTGAAAAACTGGGATTAGAAACTAAGAAATCTCGTAAAATTGCGACTGGTTATTCTACCGACGCCGCTACTCTGGAAAGACTGCAAGGAGATCACCCAGTTGTTGATGAGATTTTAGAATACCGCACTTTATCTAAATTGAAATCAACTTATGTAGATGCTTTACCGGCGTTGATCCGTTCCGACACTCAACGAGTACATACAGATTTTAATCAAACTGTGACTGCTACGGGTAGGCTATCTTCTTCTAACCCAAACTTGCAAAATATTCCGATTCGCACGGAGTTCAGTCGGCGAATTCGCAAGGCGTTTTTGCCAGAAGACGGCTGGTTGTTGGTTTCAGCAGATTATTCGCAAATTGAGTTAAGAATTTTGGCGCACCTGAGTCAAGAACCCGTGTTAGTTGAAGCTTATAAAAATAATGAAGATATTCACACTATCACCGCAAGGCTGGTGTTTGAAAAGGAAAATATTACTTCAGATGAACGTCGTTTGGCGAAAACGATTAACTTTGGCGTGATTTACGGGATGGGTTCGCTCAGGTTTTCGCGATCGACTGGCGTGAATAAAGCAAATGCGAATGAATTTATTAAGCGGTTTAACGATCGCTATCCCAAGGTTTTTGAGTATTTGGAGAGGATGAAGCGGGAAGCGATCGCATATGGTTACGTGGAAACCATTCGCGGACGCCGCCGCTACTTCAACTTTGAGAGTCGTAGCGTTAGCAGCTACCGAGGTGCAAATCCAGATGAGATCGACTTCGATAAACTCAAGAAGATGACCGCATCTGACGCGCAACTTTTACGCGCAGCCGCAAATGCACCCATTCAAGGTTCTAGCGCCGATATAATCAAAATTGCCATGATAAAACTGCATCAAATTTTACAGAATTATCAGGCGCGGTTGTTATTGCAAGTGCATGATGAATTGGTGTTGGAAGTTCCTCCGTCTGAGTGGGAAGAATTGCAGCTTCAGATTCGATCGACGATGGAAAATGCTGTGCAGTTGAGTGTACCGCTGGTAGTTGATGTTCATGTTGGGCCAAATTGGATGGAGGCTAAGTAGAAATATTACTTTTATCATTTACCATATACGAAAACCACAAAAACTTTAGTAAACAATGGTAGGTTGGGTTAGACGCGGTAATTAACTTAATAATGCTCACAGATACGTCTTTTCTCGCGTCGTAACCCAACATTCACTATTAAATATGTGTTCACGACTCATTTGAAAACGCTATAGTTAGGCGCGATCATCTTATACCAAATCCGCAACGATTACCCCCTTTATGTCTCTAGGCTGTAGAGACGTTTCATGAAACGTCTCTACAATGTTGAGGCCAAAAATTAAAGGGGGTAACAAACCCGGATTTGGTATCATTTACCATATACGAAAACCACAAAAACTTTAATCATGGATACATTACGTAAACTAGAACTTCTCAAAGACACTTATTCTGACCGAGCGGAACTCGATCGAATCTTAGGAAAACTATTGGAAATCGCTCTCAATCAACATCGGGAACGGTTGGAAAGATACAATCGATCTTTACGCGAATTTGAGCAGCGGTACAGCATGGATTCAGCCGTGTTTTATCAACGTTTTGAGGCGGGAGAATTAGGTGATGACATTGATTTTTTTGAATGGTCTGGTTTATATGAACTTTGCCAAAATATTCTAGAAAAAATACATCACTTGGAGTTAGCTGTGTGACAAACGCAAGTGATTATCTGACTCACGTTAAAGCGCTAATTGTTTTAAGTTCACAAGTTCTACACTGGACAATAGTTCGCGAAGAAGCACAAGGCGATCGCGGATTGTTACGCTACCGCCTTACTTTGAAAGACGGTAGTCTTTTGGAATTGTTCGAGTTTTTCCTTGTCACACAAGCAGGGGTACAGATTACAAAATATCGCTTTCATTGGCAGAGATCTGATGGTCAACTGCGTAAACGTTGGGATAACGCACCACACCATCCAGAAATAGCAACATATCCTTACCATGTTCATGATGGTGAAGAGGAAAATGTATTACCCAATGAATCAATGAATGTTGAAAAAGTGCTGGCTATTATCACGACAGAAACAGGTGCATAAAAATGGTCAAAGTTACACGAATGCTTCGTTTAGGATTAGTCATTTTCAATATCCAAGTCTTCTCCATCGAAAACTGAAAACTCCGTTAGATCGAAAAGGTTTTGTACGCTGAAATTTAAACCTTACCCCGTAACTTTTTCAACTCTTCCCGCAAAGACAAAGGTTGATACCCCAAAGCAAAAGCTTTTGTACTATCTAAAGAAACATCGCTAGGTCTGGGTGCAGCCATTGGAACATCTTTTTGCAAACAGCCTTTCAATTTTTCTTGGGTAAGTTCCAGTACTTCTGCCATCAAGCGACCAAAGTCATAGCGCGATACTCGCTCTTTTCCACCTAGATGAATTATTCCCTCAACTTTTTCCAAAGCTAATAATAGTCCGCTAGCAGCAGTTTTGCCGCTGACTGGTGTTCTGAACTCGTCTGTAAATAAACTTAACTCTTTTCCTTCTCTTAAAATCTTAATAAACGGTTGAATGAAACTGGTAGCACCAGGCGGCGCAATGCCAAACATTAACGGCATTCGGCAAATAGCAGTTTTGGGATAGCGTTCCAGCATACCTTGTTCAGCTATAACTTTTTGTTCGCCATAATAGTTTATAGGACAAACAGAGTCTGTTTCTCGGTAAGGAGGGTTTAAACCATTAAAAACTAGGTCGGTGGAAGTGAAAGCGCAAGGTATTGAATAATCTGCACACAATTTTGCTATATTCAAAGAAGCTGTTACATTGATTAAATATGATTCTTCCGGATGGGTTTGGCAAAAATTGGGATTAGATTGTGCGGCGGTATGGATAACTGCTGCTGGCTGAATTTCCTTAAAGAGGCGATCGATCTCTTGAAAATCTCTCAGATCGACTTTGGCAAGGTTTATGCCGGGAATATCGACGGCTTTGGAAAAGTAGGTTCCATAAATCTCCCATTGTTGTTTGGCTAGTTGGCAAAGGTTCCATCCTAAGAAACCGCTAGTTCCTGTAACTAAAAGTTTTTTCATGTGCTTTCCACGGCTGCTACATTTAATCTAAAATATAAAATCGAATGTCCTGCACTCGCAAACTAATCAAGAACTCCCTAAAATGTCTCGGCTTTGGCTTCCTGATCGTTAGCTTAACGGGATGTCCAAACCGTTCTGCACAAACTACTTACTCAGTCAAACGAGTCAGCGATGGAGATACGATCGCAGTAACAGACTCCAAGGGAACTAGCTTCACGGTGCGCTTCGCTTGTGCGGATGCGCCGGAAATTCCGCATTCCCAGAAGGAAAAGCAAAGCAGAAAATTGCTGGACAAAAACCAATTCAATTGGGGTGTAAAAGCGCAGAGTCGAGTTCAGCAGTTGGTGAAGAAGGGAGGCGATCGCGTTTCCCTAACCATAACCGATACTGACCAGTATGGGCGTAAAATTGGTGAAGTACGCTTGCCTGATGGCACTTTTATCCAACAAGTCTTAATCCGCGAAGGTCTGGCAATGGTTTACAAACCTTACCTAAAAAATTGTCCCAGCGCATCTGTTGTCCAGGACGCAGAAGCTGAGGCGAAAAAGAGTAGGCGCGGTATCTGGGGAGATGCGAATTTTGTGCCTGCTTGGGAGTATCGTCGCACAAAATAAGTTTATTGAGATCTTGCACCAGTCCCCACACTCGCCTTGGATTTGAATCGCTGGCTAATAGCGAAAGTTGCTAGTTACAGCGGTTCCCGCTGTTAAGAGGTACAGTATGCGAAGGGGAAGGGCGAAGCATGACCGTATTTTATCTTTGCTGATTACCAATAAATCATCTGCCGGAATGCTTCGCCCCTACTTAAAATGTACTTCATTACAGCGGTTCCCGCTGTATATAGTTGAGGCTGGTATTAGGTACGTTGTTGCGCTTTAGCGCTCTTATACCAATTTGGATAAGAGCGCTAAAGCGCAACAACATACCCAGAGTGCAAGTAATTAGCAACTTGAGTTATTAGCCTCAGACTTGAGTCTGAGGCGAGCCAATGCGTGGTGCAAGATGTCAGTTTACCAATCTTTTGAGCCGCTTTCTAGCCAATCATCATCCGATCTAACTTGGTTAGAGACAGGTTGGTTAGAGACAGGTTGGTTAGAGACAGGTTGATTATAACTAGGTTGGTTATCTTCCTCGAAGTCGTCGTCTTCAAACTCATCGTCCGATCGCTCATTATCCCCTTGACCCTGACTCAATAGGGGAAAAGCGATCGCACCTCCCACCACTCCAGCACCAGCACAAAACGCCAGTACCACACCCACTGGTAGCTGAATTGACTCGAATCCGAGAAACTTCAACGATACCAGGGTAGCGTTTTGGACAGAAAAGATTGCGATCGCTAATACCCAGATAGCTAAGATTAGAGAAGCGAGCAGATTGGCGATGGTTTTCATCTTTCTAGCTATCGAAAAACAGCATATCTCTACGATGCTACAACAAATCTGAAAGAAAAAAAATTGCAGATTTACTTAAATTTGAAATCTGCAATCTAAAATCTGAAATTCTACTTGGGTTCCAGCTTGCTGATGGTTTGTTCCATGTACTCAGCGATTTGGGTTAGTTTTTCAGGCGTGTTGGTTTCTATGTAAACGCGCATCAGGGGTTCAGTTCCCGAAGGACGCAGCAATACCCAACTTCCCTCTGACAAATACAGTTTGATGCCGTCTTTGCGACCAATTTCCTTCACTTTAACTGTTGCCACTTCTGTCGGCGGATTCTTACTGAAAGAATCGATAACGGCGGCTTTGTGTGCATCATCCAGGTGCAAGTCGAGACGGTTGTTGTAAAGCGGGCCACCAGCTTCTGCGATCGCTTCTTCAACAAGCTGACTCAGCGGCTTGCCTTCATAAGCGATCGCCTCTGCCACCAGCATATCGGCTAAAACGCCGTCTTTTTCCGGAATATGGCCAATAATGCTCAGTCCGCCGGATTCTTCGCCGCCAATTAGCACTTGCGTCTCGCGCATTTTTTGGCCGATATATTTAAAGCCTACCGCTGTCTCGTAAAGTTCCAAACCGTACTTAGCAGCGAAATTATCGAGCAAATGCGTGGTAGCAACAGTGCGGACGATCGCACCGGTTTTGCCTTTGTTCTTGACTAAGTGACGCGCCAGCAACAGCAATACGGTGTTGGGAGTAAGGACATTTCCCTGCTCATCAACTATACCGAAGCGATCGCTATCTCCATCCGTCGCCAAACCCAAATCAGCACGATCTTTCTTTACCGCTTCCACCAATTCTACCAACTGCTCGCCCTTCGGTTCTGGCATTCCGCCGCCAAACAACACATCGCGGTAGGTGTGGAACGATTCTAGCTCGCAACCGCTGTGCTGCAAAACCGTATCCAGGTAGCCGCGAGAGGTAGAATAGAGGGCATCATATTTTACCTTCAGCTTGGCACTGCGAATCCGCTCTACATCTAGGAGAGTGTAGATAAATGTCAGATATTCTGGCTTTGGATCGAAGGTAGAAATCTTGTCAAGATTGTGACCCGATGGCGGAGCATCAGTAGCACCTTCAATATTTGCTACAATTGTATCCGTAATTTCCGGGGTAGCAGGGCCAGCATAATCCGGAATGTACTTAATGCCGCAATAGGGGGCTGGGTTATGAGAAGCGGTAAACATCAGCGCCCCAGCCGAGTTGAGAAGTCTGGCGTTGTAGGCAATTACCGGAGTCGGGCAATCGCGATCGACTATCTTCACCGTCCAACCCGCGTCTACCAGGATTTCGGCGGCAGTACGGGCAAACTGGTCAGCTAAAAACCGGGTGTCGTATGCTACCAGAACTGGTCTATCTTTAGAATATGCTGTTTCCAAGTAACTGGCGATCGCCCGCGTCACCTTGCACACATTGGCAAAGGTGAAGTCATCGGCGATAATACCGCGCCATCCGTCTGTACCAAACTGAATCTTTTTCGAGCTGCTGCTAGCACTCATAATCGCCACTTCCTCTCAATTCACCATCCATAGTATAGGAAGCGTGCCGCTTCTAAAAGCTTGGACAAAATTACCCATAAATAGATAAATCTGTACAAAACCCAACAGGGCGGTATAAGTTCGCTCAACTTATGCGCCTTTCGGCTTGGTTCCCTTACCCGTTGGCGAAGGTTCTTTGACCAATAGTTCCCAGTTAGAGATACTGTCATAAGAATATCTACTCTTATTTTCAGTACGAGACTTAAGTATCTTATTTAATTCATCTCTGAGCGGCCATACGTGCTTTCTATCCTTCACGGATAGTTAGGCGTTATGATCTCACCATAATGATTACTACCTATTTTGGTAATAATGTCAATAGGTATCCAAGAATTTAGTTACAGCAACTAGCCCTTTAGAAGATAGCAGCAAAAGGCAAAACCACATTTTTACCCAGACGCCTCTGGATTTGAGGAATACAGAGGGTGAAAGGCCCTAAAGCTCGTCTGAAAATTCTGGAGAGGGAAGAGTGAGGGCAAGTTGGTAGAGTTGACGACGGGGAAGAGAGGTAGCTTTTGCCAGCTGGCGACTAGCTTGCGATCGCGATATTCCCTGACCCATTAACTGCTGTAACTCGACTTTCAGTGTTTCCTCGGATAGATGCGGCTTTTCTAACTGGGCACCAGCTAGGACGATCGTAAATTCTCCTTGAGGTTCCCGTTGAGAATAGCGAAGTATAGCCTCCTCAATCGGGCCTCGCCAAAACTCCTCGTACAATTTAGTTAACTCCCTTGCCAGTACAATTTGCCGATCGCAACCCAAAAAATCTGCTAAATCTTGTAGAGTTTGGCGCAATCGATGGGGAGATTCATATAAAATTAATGTCCGCGATTCTGTTTGTAAACCTTCCAAAAGATCCTTGCGTTCCGATCCTTTTGATGGTATAAAACCTTCAAACACAAAACGGTTTGTTGGTAACCCAGCGGCACTTAACGCCGTAATTGCCGCACTCGCGCCAGGAACGGGTACTACTGGTATCCCAGCTTCGATACAAGCTTGGACTAACTCAGATCCGGGGTCAGAAATCAGGGGCATCCCGGCATCGCTGACGAGTGCTAGAGCTTTTCCCATTTTCAACTTATCCACCAACTCAGGAATGCGCTGGGAAGAATTGTGTTCGTGATAGCTCAACTGGGGCGTGGCAATCTGAAAATGCTGCAAAAGCTTGCCTGTATGGCGCGTGTCTTCCGCCGCAATGATATCTACCGTTTGCAAAATCCGCACTGCGCGGAACGTCATATCTTCCAGATTGCCAATCGGAGTTCCTACCAAGTAAAGCGTGCCGGTCTGCGGGGCGGTTTCCATATAGATTAATTTATCTCAAGAACAGCGCCTCTCAAGCAACGTTTCTTTGTATATGAGGCTAGGTCTAAATATTACCGGATGTGGAGCCGAAATACCATAACCCTGAGCATAATCTATTCCCATAGCTGTCACCTTTTCCAGGATACAGTCGTTCGTGACAAATGTGGCAATTGTCTGAATGTCCATCACATGACTAATTTGATTAATCGCTTTCACGATCTCGCAAGTTATTGTGTCATCCAGTACATCCTCAATTAAATTTCCTGCTATTTTCAAATAATCCAAAGGTAGTTGCTTGAGATAAGCAAAAGAAGATATTCCGCTACCGAAATCGTCTAAGGCTATTCGGCAACCTAAAGCCTTGAGATCGCGGATGAGCTTTGTTGTTTGACTGAGATTGGCGATCGCAACACTTTCACTAATTTCAAAGCAGATCGACTGAGGCAAGATTTCGTGGAGAGAGAACTGCTCTTTGATAAAATTAATAAAGCAGTTGTCGTTAACAGTAGCTGTAGAAAGATTGATCCCATATAAACTACAACTTTGCATTTCCCAACTCTGCTGCGCCAGTATGCCAAATAAAGTGCTAATCACCCAGCGGTCAATGGTTGGCATCAGGTTATAGCGCTCAGCATCTGGGAGAAATGCCATTGGCGGAATTACCTCACCTTTCTCATCTACCAAGCGTAACAAAACCTCGTAATATTCCCTGACAAATTGATGAGAACAAAGAGAAACAATCGGTTGATAGTACAAGCAAAACTTGTTATCTGCCAGTTCCGATTTATGAGAAAAATCACTCTGATTTTCATCCAGATCCGTTTCGCGAACTGCTTGATTAATTCGATCGATCCATTGCTTTCGATCGCGCTGTTGCGCTAGTTCCTCATCGTCAGGTTCGTAGAGGTGTACGCAATTCCGTCCGCTGTTTTTAGCTTGGTAGCAAGCGGCATCAGAGGCGCACAACACCTTTTCTACACTTTCTAGCAGCGCATCGCCATAAGTCAGGGGGCTAGTGAAGGGCACTACTCCAATACTGACACCAAGACTGAAACTTTTGTCCTGCCATACAAACCGAAATGTCTGGATAGCTGCAAGCAGTAAATGGGCAAGTTGAAGTGCCTGCTTCACAGAGCAATTGTAAAGCAGCAAAGCAAATTCATCGCCGCCCAGTCGGGCTAGAACATCTGTATGACGCACGTGAGTTTGCAACAAAGCGCTGATTTGACGCAGCAGCTCGTCTCCAGCTGCGTGACCGCAAGTATCGTTAACAATTTTGAATCTATCTAGGTCGAGATAGCACAGGGTATGCTGTTGATTGTGGTTTCTGGCACCTGCTACGGCTGATTCTAGGCGCTGCTCAAATTCACGGCGGTTAATTAATCCGGTAAGCGCATCGTGAGTAGCCTCCCAGCTGAGCTGTTCGTTCGCCTTGGCGAGAAAGGCGGTCCGCTCTCCCACCATATCTTCCAAGCGTTCTTGGTAATTCTGTAATTGCTTTAGAGCCTGCTTGTGTTCGGTGACATCTTCCACCATGCGAATGCCGAATTGCGGGTAGCCTGTGTTATCGCGTACTAGGTAACCAGTAACGTGGCACCACATTAGCTGCCCATCTTTGCAAAGGTAACGCTTTTCCATCTGATAGCGATCGCGCTCCCAAAACAAGTAACGATTATCTATCTGGTGGCGCGATCGTTTCCTCATCTTCAATTCTTCATCAGCCTCCTCATCCTTGGGAGGATGCGATTTTGGATTTTGGCCGTATCCAAGCATCTGCTGAAGAGACGAGTTCCTTGCCACAGTTTGTCCTGTCAGGTCGATGATTTCTATACCGATGCTGGCTCCCTCAAAAATTGACCGGAATAGTGCCTCGCTCTCTTTTAGGGCTGCTTCTGCCTGCTGGCGCTCGATTACTTCCCGTTCTAGTTTTTGGTTTGCCACCTCCAGTTGAGCCGGACTTGGGAGTGCTAATACTTTGGGAATTAAGGGAAAAACTGACGCCGCCATATACAGCGAAACTATGGCAGTAAATGCTTTAAAGCTACCGGAGAGCCAATAATTTGGATGCCAAACCGTCCAAACTTCCAATATATGGGTTGTGCCACTGGCAATCATAAAAGCCCCAAATAGCCAGAACAGCGATTTGAACGGCACATCTTGTCGTTTGTTCCCGAAGTACACCAGCATGAGCGGAATGGAATAATACGCCAATGCAATCAGGGTATCCGACAGGATGTGCAGCCAAACCAGCCCTGGATGCCACAGGTCGCAGTGCCCGTAGGGGATAAAATTTCCGGGAGCAAACAAGTTTCTTATTACTTCCTTCATAAAGAGTAGTCTTTTTTAAAGATACTGTAAAGTTTATCTCAGGGCGATCTTGAAAGTCTCTGTTTAGTTTAGAATCTTAATTCTTTAATTCAAGTATGTTAAATCCGGAGAGTAAGTTAAAACCCCTTGGGATAGATTTGATCGAATACCGCGCCTATGTTATTGCCTTTGCCGATCCCATCTAAGCTATCCGTAGGTTGAGGCGAGATTCTTTCAGGCTGAGTAGAAAGTGCAGAAATGGCAAGACAGGGACTATTTGTAGGTTTATTAACTTTAGACTTCCTCTATCTGGCGGCAGGTTCCCCAACTAACAACCAAAAAATTGTAGCGACTGACTATACGGTTGCAGCGGGTGGTCCGGCAACGAATGCAGCGGTGACATTTAGTTATTTGGGCGATCGGGCCAACCTTTTGGGCGACCTTGGCACTCACGCGATTACTCACCTAATCCGAGCCGATTTACAAAGTCACAATGTTGAGATACAAGACCTTGATTCGGCTCGATTGGAACCGCCGCCAGTCTCTTCTATCATCGTTACTCAAGCTACAGGGGAGCGGTCTGTGATTTCTATCAACGCTACTAAATCCCAAGGTCACAAGCAAAGTGTTTCCTCCGACATTGTGTTTGGGATCGATATTGTGTTAGTTGACGGACACCAGATGCAAATTGGACAAACAATGGTAGAGTTAGCTAAATCAAAAAATATCCCGGTTGTCATAGATGGGGGCAGCTGGAAGCCGGGATTTGAAGAGTTATTGCCATTTGTAGATTACGCTGTTTGTTCGGCTAACTTTTATCCACCAGGTTGCCAAAATGAGCAGGAGGTAATAACCTATCTTTCATCTCAGGGAATTCCACATATCGCGATCACCCAGGGAGAAAAACCGATTAGGTATATTTCCCAAAGTACGCCGGGGTGGGTGGAAGTTCCCAAAATTAAGGCGATCGATACGCTGGGTGCTGGCGATGTTTTCCACGGTGCCTTCTGTCATTACATTTTGCGCCAAAACTTTACTGACGCCTTGGCATCGGCGGCTAAAGTTGCTTCCCTAAGCTGTCAATTTTTTGGAACTCGTCGGTGGATGGAGGAAGTTTTGAGCTTGTAGAGCCGGGTTTTAGCCAAATGCCAGCAGTAAAAACGAAAAATATTCATAAACTCGTCCCTAGCATTAAATTTCCAGTTATCATGGGCATTGGCATAGGATTGCGGCTTGCGGGTGCTAGCTTAAAAAAGCAGGGTTTGGTTTATATATAAGTTGTCACCACCCTGATATAGAATTGCTGCCGTTACTGGATATGCTCCACCAATCTGCAAATAGTAAAGGAATCGTAGCGTGACAGTATTAAAATCTTTAGGCGAAAACAGATTTGAAGGATTAGAGGAAGTAGCTGCGATCGCACGCTCAGTTGCTTGGGGCGCAGCAGACATCCTGCGGTCTTACTATCGCGGCGAAGCCCACACAGGTGACCTGGATATTCAAGAAAAAAAGGATGGCCCGGTTACTGCTGCCGATGTGGTAGCCAACCAGTACATCTTGGACAATTTGCAAGCTTCTTTCGGATTGCAAGACTTTGGTTATTTGAGTGAAGAGACGTATAAATTTCAGTCTAAAGGAGTATTGTCATCGCCTTTAGCAGAACCTTGGATTTGGATCGTTGACCCCTTAGATGGGACGCGAGACTTTATTGACAAGACAGGCGAATACGCTGTTCAGATTGCCTTAGCATATGAAGGATGTCCAATAGTGGCAGCGGTTGCATGGCCCGAAACTGAAAAAGTGTACTATGCTACTAAAGGCGGTGGCACGTTTGTGGAAACTCGCGATGGACAGGTAAAGCCAGTGCGGGTGTCCTCGCGCCACAATCTTGAGGATTTATCTATAGTAGTCAGTCGCACCCACCGAGACGATCGCTTCAATAATCTCTTGCAGCAATTGCCTTGCAAAAATAAAAAATATGTTGGCAGTGTAGGTTGCAAAATCGTCACTATTATCGAACAGCAGGCAGATATCTACATCTCTCTTTCCGGCAAATCTGCACCGAAAGACTGGGACATGGCTGCTCCAGAACTAATTTTGACAGAAGCTGGCGGCAAATTCACCTATCTAGATGGTTCTCCCCTGAAATACAATCGCGGCGATGTGAATCAGTGGGGTTGCTTGATAGCTAGCAACGGTTACTGTCATGACGATTTGTGTGCCCAAGCTAAAGAAATTCTGGAAAAACTGGAACAATAAACTGAGATCTTGCCCCATTCTGACCTGACCTAAGAAACCGGGTTTCTTTCTGGGGTATAAGCTGTCGCGCATTTAATATCATGTCCGGTCGATTAGCCATAGTTAAATATTTGGTATGTTGTTGCGCTTTAGCGCTATCTTAAAGAGCGCTGAAGCGCAACAACATACCTGAAAAAAAAATTCGCGCTCTTATCTGCGTTCATCTGCGTACCCTGCGGGAAGCCGCGATAGCGTCTACATCTGTCTTCATCTGCGGTAAAAATTTAACCAACGATTCTAACAGACAAAGCCCTTATAACGAAACCGAACTTGTTAGCCTCAGATGGTTGGGTTTCGTTACCTCAAACCAACCTACAAATTGATTGATTCAATCAACCAGGTTAATATTGATGTCTTTACCTATTTGTTCAAGCTGTTCGCCTTTAGCATCGTAACTCCATACTCTCAGGACGTTATTGCCAGTTGGTAAAGTCTTGATCGGAAGCAAGAGTGACCAACCTGATTGCGTGTAAGCATCATTAGCTAATACTTTAGCGACATCGGGCCTAGCACCATTAACTCTGGCAACTGCAATCAATTTATTTTGGGAACCGTAGCTGATATAAACTGCATCTGCTGGTCTAACTTGTTTAGGCAAAACAGCCCATCCACCCAACGGTACACTATGCCTTCTTTTAATTTTTTCAGGCACTACTGTATCCATATATCCATTCTGGATACTACCTTGATTTTTAATGAAACTCAGCTTTTTATTTCGCTGATTCCAGAACCAGTGAGAACCTATAAGGGTGTAGGGTTTGTATTTTTCTAAGAAGTATTGATAGATGATAGAAGCTGAATCAGAAACTTGGATATTATCTACAGCGTTAGACCAGAAGTCGTTTGTAAATAAAATTAGTCTGGGCTTCTTTTCTTCAATTTCGCTAACTACAATTTTTTGAGCGAGCGGAGGTTGGGCGTAATAAACGTAGATAAATTTTGAGCAAGAAGGTTTTTGAAACAAATAATACCACAGACCTTCTGATGTAAGACCATAGAAACAGGATAGCTTATCAATTTCAGGCTTTAGACTATTGAAAGCATCCAAATAATCTTTTTTGATAATGTTTGTATCTGGTATCTGGTATGTTTTTTGAATTGCATCCAGGTTTAGATAAGCATTATATGGTCTAAAAAATGGGTTTAAGATTGCCAGTGAAATTATCAGCAAAGTCACCCAATAGTGCAGCGTTAATTTTAAATTTTCAATTTGCTGTTTGAAGAGATTTACACAAATCAGAGTTAGTAAAAATACGCTCATCAGCGCACCAGGAGCGACATGACCGTAATCGCTCCTATCTAAAGCGATTCTTGAGTATACTAAAGAAGAGAAGAATAGGATAATAATTAAACTATTATTTGCACAAAATTCTTTTAAGTTACAATACTTCTGATATTCCAGGAATAAATAGATAGCACCTAAAATTATAACTAAAGTTAAAAAGGTGAAAGAACGCCAAATTGGTAGAGATTCCCAATCAAGAGACGGTAACGCAATAAATGTCATGTATCTGCCATACCGACCCCAATATGAAATTTGCGATAGTATTGCTAAAACTTGATCTACCCCTAAAATAATAATTAGAGCTACTGAAGAAGTAACTATACCAAAACCAGAACCGATCAGCCAATCTCTAGAAAATTTTTGGTTTAAAAAGATGGCTAAAGCACAACAAACGAGGTAAATTAAAATGAAATATATGGCCCGATCGTACACATATAGAATACTTACTGGTAACGATATTCCTATAAGAGTCGGCAAAATCAATTTTTCGGCTCTACTTAAGTTATTTGAGAGCAACATCCTAAAAAATCTGATAGTTAAAGCTAGTTGCACTAATAAATATACATCTCTACCTTGGTGAATACCTTTAGCAATTTCAAAGATAAATCCGTCAAAAAAAGTAAAGACAGCGCAGAATAGCAAGAAAATATTTCGCCTGGGTATATTAAATTTGGCCGAAGAGATAATCTCCCAAATTAACCAAAAACAAGCTAGGTATGTAAGCAAACCTTGAGTCATCCGAAAAAACCGGGTTAAGGCAATTACATTGGAATGAGTAGCTAGTTTGTTGGCGATGAGGCTAGTCAAAACATTCAAACCAAATCCGTGAATCATAACTGTATTCAAAAATGGCTTGGTTTGAGTAAGGAAATTAGGCAAAAATCCTAAGTATTCGCCTTCGTGAAATGTGTCATCTAAGGGAAAGCTTAAGTATCCATAGGTTCTGTTAATTGCCCACGACAAAAGTAAAATGAAGGAAAAAACTGTATAAAACTTGGTATCGATTAAAAATCTACCTATTTTTTTGATAAACTGCCATTGTCGGGTTACGAAATCTGGCTTTTTGCTCGCGACAATAACTGCTACCAGAAATGGAACGGCAAGGAAAAGTAAGAATCGTAAGTAGTTAGTATAAGGACTTATTTTTTTTATGGTAGCTATTGAAACTAATCCTGTATTATTTGTCCCTAAAGGTATACGTATGGCATTGACAATGGGGATTAAAATCAAAAAGGATATTACTGCCACTGAAAAAATGGCGAATATATTGGTATTTTCAGGTTTGTTATCGCTAGACATTGGTTTTTCAGCTTAGATTTGGACAAGGTTTGATGAAAATTAAGATGCAAATATTAACGGAACCCCACCCCCAACCCCTCCCCGTCAACGGGGAGGGGAGAAATAGACACCTCTGTGAGGTTGGGGAGGGTCTATTTTTCCCCCCTCTCCGAGGTCGGAGAGGGGGGTAGGGGGGTGAGGTTCTTTAGGTTGCATAATACTCAATAGCTATTTGCAGTGCTTGTTCTACGCCAGAAATATTTGAATCAGGATTTTGGGCTCTCATTTCCACGGATTTCCAACCTTTATAGTTGAGGTCTGATAAAGTTTTAGAGAAAGTTTGATGATCGACTTCTCCTGTACCAATTTGAGCTAAATTTGGTTCGCTGATATGGAAGTGGCACAAACGCTGAAAAGCTTGTTGGAGAGATGGCCCGATCGCTTCTTCACTCATCGTCATTCCAGCTGCATCTAAATGCAGACCAAAACCATCGCTATCAACTGTATTGACGAGATCTAAACCTTGACTGGAAGTCGTAATAAAGTCACAAGTGTAAGCAGTAGGATTTGGTTCAATACAAAAAACTACATCATTTTTTAAAGCCACTTCACCTAGCGCGTAAAAAAAATCTATGGCAATTTGTTCAACTTCTTGAGATTCTACATTGCCAATACTTCTATTTTTTGGAGAACCAAACACAAGCGCTGTTGCACCCAGTTTACCACCCAGTTCGATGATACCCGATAAATATTCAATAGTTTCTTTTCGCTTCTGAGCATCCTGGAAAATAGTCAAGTCATTTCTGCCAAATAGCAAAGCTTGCATGGCGACAATCTGAATACCTCGGCTTTCCCAAAATTTTCTGTAAGCGGCAATTTCAGAATCGCTAGCGGATAAGGAAGAATTCCACATTTTGGTGGGTGCTACCTCTACACCTGTGATGTTGAGATTCTGCATGAGGGACGCGATCGCTTCCTCTTCTTCCAGTTGCCAAGCTATATTAGAAATGGCTATCTTCATAGTTACTTTTAACTTTTTTGCAGAGTTTGCTTCGATACAAAATCTTTCAATTCTGCCAAGATCCGTTCCTTCGCGTACATATAAACATCCGTAGGATTACCAAACAGATGACCGTACTTAGTTCTCATGTCATATCTGGCTGGCTGATTGGGGGGTTTGTTAGCGAAATCAATTCCAAAACCTTCGAGAGCCACCTCTTTAACGCTAGTTGGCTCAGTCCCAAAATTCACCAATTTCAAATTGTTGCTTAAGACTGTTTGAATGTCTTGCCACAGATTATCGAGGTAATAAAATTGGAATTCGCTATCCTGATGTATTTGCTCGACATTGTTATTGTGAATGAAGTCATAAATGATATTCTTTTTGAGTCCAGATCCGAAAAGACCAGGTAAACGGATAATCGATGTATCAAAGCGATCGCACACAAATTTTTCTAGCTCAAGCCGATGTTTTCCATAAGGATGCAAATCCTTAGTATCTATTTCAGTTTCTTCATCAACTTTAATAGGAACCGGATAAACATCAACCGTTGAAATCAAAACAACCTTGCTAGCAGAAACCTGACCGAGACATCCCTTGAGGCGATCGAGGGTTTCTGCATCCTTAATTGGCTCTTTGTTGGCTAACCACTTTACCGCTGGTGCGCCTGAACAAACAATTAATTCAAAATTTTTGCCAGCAATAGATTCAATATTTTTAGAGTTGTACAGTTCATCAAACTGACGTTGACGAATCAGATTACCGCCAACAAATCCCGTGTATCCAATCAGCGCAGTACTCATTTACTTCCTCGCTTCTGTTAGTTGTTTGTAGAAGGTGGATTATATCTATGCAGACAGGCTTTGAGTAAAGTTTTCATAACTATGAGATTTCCCTTAATCGGACTAATCTTAGTTGGAACCGGGCCTTTTGATGGATATCGACGACATACTGGCAACTCTTTAACTCGAAAACCTAAACGAGCGGCTCGAATTGCGAGATAATAGTGCAGTTCGTAACCTGAAAATACCTCTCGAAAAGGCGCTACTCTAGGATCTAACAAGAACTTACGGCTGTAAGCGCGAAAGCCATTGGTAGTATCAGTATATCGAAAACCGGCGGCAAGACTAATTAAAGGAGCGTGAATTAATTTGACTGCCATTAACCTTATCCACGGGGTATTAATTTCTTTTCCCCCTTTTATAAAGCGCGAACCTTGAATGTGATCGAATCCCGTATCAAGTGCTTGCGCGAAAGTAGAAATTGGTTCTGGATCGTCTTTATTGTTACCATCAATAGCAATGATTCCCTCGTATCCCTGCTGCATGGCATAAGCAAAAGCCATCCGCATCTGAGCGCTCAGTTTACCAGAATCTTGTTTGGTCAGCAAGGTGCGTACACCTAACTCAGATATGACATCCAAAGCTAGGGAATTATCGGTGCTACCGCCATCGGCAATAATAACATCGAAATCTTTAGATATTCCTCTCATGCGGTCTAACTGAGTGCGGATCTTTAACCCCTCATTGATGACGGGAATGCAGACACAGTATCGACTTCGCTTGGCAAGCAACTCATCAATTTTGTGGTTGGGAAGTTCCCATGCAGGTTGATTTGGCAAGATGTTTTTTCCAGTCATCGAGGTATTGTACACCTAAACTTGAGCTACCAGTTATCGGCGGGACAAACCTCACCCCCCAACCCCCTCTCCGCAACGGAGAGGGGGAGTAATAGTCTCCCCTCTCCGCAACGGAGAGGGGTTGGGGGTGGGGTTCCACTGTCCCGGCGATAACTGGTAGCCTAAACTTGTATATTCTCTGAGCTTTTTACGACATTTCTGCGATCGCGATCGGCAATTAAAACTGAACTCTGCTTTTCTTCCGCGATATAATACGCAGGCCATCCTTTCAACCGATCGAATATGAATCCCACATACTCAGACAAAATAGTCAGCACCATTGAGATGCAAAAGAACATCAAAGCATTTTGAAACGATATAGTCACCCATCCTTCCGCAACATGAGCTTTAAATAAGTAAACAACCCCAATATAACCGATGTAGAGTATATTAAAAATACTCGCAATCAGTCCTAAATAACTTGCAAATCGCAATGGTCGCACAGAATTTACGACGATTACCTGCAAAGCTATATCAACATTTTCCAAGAATCCTTTTACTTTCGGTTTTCTGTATCTTTTGACGATTTCGTAGGTAAAAGTCCTGCTTCTGTAACCAACGTAGAAACTGAGTAGACGTAAGTATCGATACTTATCGTTAACTTGAATTATTGCATTGACAACGGCTCTACTCAATACCCGAAACTGCGTCGCGTTTTTGATGAGCGGTATTTTAAATATTCGTTTGCAACTCCAGTAAAATAAATTTGCACCCCATCTCATCCACCAAGGTTCGCCAGAACGGTTTTTACGGATGCCAATTAGAATATCATAACCGTTTCGAGCTTGTAAAATGAGTTCTGGTATCAGTTCTGGCGGATCGGATTCGGGAAGCATCACAACTACAAAGTCTCCAATCACAGAATCTAATCCAGATGAAATAGCAACATCAGTCCCAAAACTTCTGGAGAGATTAACTAATCGAATACATTCATATTCTTTTAATAGTGCGGCTACCTGTTCGGAGGTGTCATCTTCCGAACCATCGTTAACTAAAACCAGTTCGTAGTTAGCATAATTGTCCCGCAATACTTGCATTACTTCGGCAACAAAATGTCTGACAATTTTTGAGTCGTTAGAAAGTGGAGCAACTACGGAAACGAAAAAATCATAAATTGCCATTAGATTACGCCTCTTGTTAGCTCTAAAAATTTAAGTTCAGGGGGAACATCATAAATATTGTCAATTTTACCACCCAATACAGAATAAAAGTTTTTTAAGCCGTGATGTTTTTTAAATAAAATCGGTCGGCTATCATCTACCTCACTTTGAGGCAGAATTGTTTTGACTTCCCAGAGAGAGTCTGCGTAACGACACTCTTTAAGAATCGGCATATATCTTTCTGCATCTCTGATCATATATGGGTAGTTAGTTTTATTTCCAACTTTAGGATTAACTGTTTTTACATCAGCGTCTTTGTCTTGCCAAAAACAGTGGGGAGTGTACCGGACGTGACTGAGGGTATGCAGTCCTCGTGCTGGGAAAGGCATGATGGAAAAGAAAGGCCCGCACATAACTGTAATACCAAGATTGCGAAGCGGATCGGGAACTTCTACTAATGCCATTTCAGCTAACTCGTGCTTCAGGGGAATTGTTGGCAGATTAGAAGTATGAAGAATCTGGTTAATTGCTGAATAAGTGCAGTTAAAAACGTATTTTGTTGTAACTATGTTAAAGCTTTCTGAAGATTCTATAAAAACTTTTATACCTACGTTATCTGTCTCTTGGACTTTGATCACTTTTGAATTGACGCTGAGTTTTACGCTGGCTTTCTCCAGGTCATTCAACATTCTATGTTTGAGCTTTACTGCATTAAACGCATATTCTTTAGTAGAAAATACTCCTTCAGTTATGTTGCTGTTAAAAAGGTTGGTGATGTTTGGAGGTGCTGGTTCTATAAAAGCGTCAATGCGCTGACAAAATATCTTAAATTGATTGGCAGTTACTTTTGAGATGGTTTTGCCGATCGCATAATATTTATCAAAGCTGGTATCAATACATTCTCGGTATTCGCTGACAAATCTAGGAAAGTTAACTCTGGAACGCAAAGCAGTCAATATACTGCGCGGATAGTGGTAACCATTGTGAACTCTAGCTTGATTTGCATAAGATGCGCGTTGCAGAATATCAGCTTCTTGTTCCACAATGAGTACTTTGTTTAGATGTTCTTTTAGATACAGCGCAATTCGGCAACCGAAAAAGCCGCCGCCGATTACAACTGCGTCATAGCAGGAAGGCGTCTCCGAATTGGATGCTTTGACGCTCTCCCCTCCCGGATAAAAGACTGGTGAATTTATTATTGTCAACTCCTCAGACCAAAATGCTTCCTGTGAATTATACCTAATAGTGCCTCCTGGCAGAAGTTTTTTTGTAAAAATTTGTGTAGAGGGGCCGATCGGGTGCGGCCAGATCTGGCGCGGTAGGGTGCGTTAGCGACAGCGTAACGCACCTTACAAACCGGGGACACCGCTACAAGCGGGAGGCAATTACCGCATAGAACGGATCGCCACCGCCAACCCCCATCCATTGTAAGAAGCTGGGAGCCGTAGAAGCGCGGATAATAACTTCCGGCGTGCTAAATCCCGACACCGACTCAAAATAGCGTCTTACCAGTTCAACTCGGCTAGTTTCCGAACCATCCCGCCACGCAGCAATTGCTTTCTGAGAAAACATTCGGTTGGAGAAGCTGATAATGGCTATTCCACCAGGTTTTAGAATGCGGTGAATTTCCGAAAAAATCGCTTCTGGATATTGCAAATACTGAACGGAAACGCAATTTAGAACGGCATCAAATTCTTCATTTGGCAGAGGTAACTTGGGGTTTTCGTTCAGGTTTTGGACAAAGTAATGATTTAGTCGGGGATTACGCGCCAGTTCCTCTTCGTTAAGTCCATGACCTTCGACATGAGAAAATTGTATCTCATCTGGTAGATGAGAAACCCAACTGCTCATCATATCAAAAATGCGGGTGTTAGGTTTGAGCCGTTCCCGGTACAAATCGGTCAGTTGTTGGATAAAGCCTTCGTCTACGTGGGTGACGAAACGCGGGAAGGAGTAGAATAGGCTATCATCCGTATCGTCTAGTTTGATGCGTTGATTGGGTCGGAGGTTCATTCGATTTTGGATTTTGGATTTTGGATTTTGGTTAGCTTTGTAGGTTGGGTTGAGGCACGAAACCCAACGCATTTGTTGGGTTTCGCTCTAGCTCAACCCAACCTACAAAGTAATAAATTTTATTGCCGTAGGTTGGGTTGAACAGAGTGAAACCCAACTTTAGCTTTAAGTTCGGGTTGGGTTTCGTTCCAAGGGCTCTACTACAGATATCATAATTGATTAACCGGACATGATATGAGGCACGAAACTAGGACAAATGAGTTGGGTTTCGCTCTAGCTCAACCCAACCTACAAAGAAATGGCGAAGGTATTGTCCAAGAAACCGGGTTTCTCTATCTCACCCAGAAACCGGGTTTCTAAGCCATTTGGCAGCTAATAGTATTCCCAATAACATGAGTCCACCGAAGAAGTAATGGGAAATGAGGAATTTCGATACAAAAAATTGAAATATGGGATTGCTTGGTCGATCCAGTATCACCGGAAGCGATACTAATATAGTAGATAGCACGACTAAGTTAAACCAAATTTTCCCTTGAGGAACTGCTAGTCGATCGCAAATGTACAAGGATAATGGTAGCACTAAATATAAATAATAGTGTGTCCAAGAAATCGGAGCGATTAGCAATGCGAGACTAAGGACGATCGAAAATTCTAAATATTCGCTTTCTATGGTTTGCGGTGGTTTAGAACGCCAACAAACCCAGATAGTACCACCCACTAATAGTGAGATTAATAAGTATCGCAGGACTTTAAATTGCCAACTGATTTCTAGAGGTTGCCAACTTTTTAAATCGACATCATTCAACAAACGAACTAAGAAACCATCGACTGACTGAACGTTAAATGCACCGATCGGTTTACCGGCAAAACTGAGAATACATTTTTCAAACCAAGTTATGTGTAAATCTACGCCAAACAATAGTATGGATGTGGCCACAATCGCTAGTAGTGCGGCGCTAAATCCCACTACGACTCGCCAGCGTCCCCGCATGGCAAAATAAACGCCAAGTAGGAAAAGAGGAATTTTGATTAAGGCTGCGATCGCTAATAAAATCCCCAGCCAAATTTCTCGCCGATCCCGCATACAAAATAAAGCGGCAATCAGCATTAAAAACACAAAATGTGTCGAATTTCCTTGCTTTAAACTGTAATACAAAGGGCCATTAACTATAATCAATCCTGCTATTGCTAATTGCTGCCATCCCGAAGCTTTGGTTAGTTTTAACAACAGATATCCCGACAGGAAAATGGAGATCAATCCTAAAATGGTAATTAAAATTTGAGCGGCCAGTTTCGGCAAAAAAGAAATAGGTGTAAATAAAATAGCGAAAATCGGAATATTTACAAATCCTAAGCCTTTACCCCACTCATATAACCTTGATGGGTCTTCGATAATCAGTCTGCCAGCAGGATAGTAGGATTTATTAAAGTCGCCGCAGAAATTAGACAAAGAGACAATCCAAGAGAAAATCGCCATTGCTAAGGCAGGCAAACCGTAACTCAACCATAAACTAAAAGCTTGCCTTTTAGATTTAGTGACGATACTATTTAGACTAACTGTAGCTAAAATTAAAACTCCATAGATAAGGTAAATTACCATAGAAAACGATTACAGCTTAAGTTTGAGTGCCGCCAACCTTTAAAATCATACCCCCGTTGTGCAATTCTGTCATGCTAATCAAACGTCTGCACGAGTTTTTCACCGCGCCTATTTCCACAAACTCTAGACCGAGAGTTATTTTCTGGTTTGTTTTGAGCTTGACTTTTGCCACAATTTACGCTTCTCAAGTTCTCCAGAAAGCCTTTAGCAGTGAATATGTGGCACAGGATGATGCGCGGCAGTTTGTGTTTTGGATGCAGCGGTTCGTCGATCGCGAATTGCTGCGTAACGATTTAATGGCTGAGTATTATCAATCTATTACACCACCGGGATTTGCGAGTTTTTACTGGTTGATGGCCGTCATGGGTGTTGCGCCACTCCTGCTGAGTAAAATTTTACCAATGATACTGGGATTGGTGACGACAGTCTACGTTTTTGGCGTCTCGATGGAGATATTGCCGGTGCCAGCTGCGGGATTTCTCAGCGCATTGCTGTTGAATCACAGTATCTGGATGAGGAATGATGTATCTTCTGCGACTCCTAAAGCTTTCGCTTATCCGTTGTTTGCCGCGTTTTTATATTATTTGTTGCGCGGTTCGTGGATACCTACGTTGGTAGCGATCGCATTACAGGGGTTATTTTTCGCGCCGATGGCGTTCATTTCTGGCGGTGTCTTGCTGCTGAGGCTGGTGAATTGGTCAAACGGACGGCTGACATTATCGCGCGATCGCAAAGATTATCTTTTCAGCGTCACAGGATTAGGAGTAGCCTTTTTATCCCTGCTACCTTATGCGCTGACATCTTCTAAATTTGGCCCGCTGATTACAATTAGTCAAGCCAAGTTGATACCAGATTTTATGGCAGGTGCCAGAGTAAGCTTTTTTTACGATAACAATCCTTTGCGATATTGGTTTGCAGGGCCAGAAACGGGCATTTTTCCTTATGTTGGCCCCGCACAAATTTTTATTGGCGTATTATTACCAGTTTTACTGGTATTTCCGTCTCGCTTCCCTTTGACGAGTCAGGTGACAAGCAAGATTAAAGTTTTAGGTGAAATTGCGATCGCATCCTTCGGGATGTTTTTTGCCGCACATCTGCTGATGTTTAAGCTTTATGGCCCTAGCCGGTATACACAGCATAGCTTGCGAATTGTATTTGCGATCGCTTCTGCAATCCTATTAATTTCCCTAATGGATGCCGCCTTCCGATTTTATCCTCCCCCCGTTGCGGGGGGATTGAGGGGGGTAAGTCTTTTGCCTTTAATCTTTAGCTTTTTGATTTTTTTAGCAGTAGTGTTTTATCCCAACTCCTTGAGATTTTTTCCAAGACCGGGATACGTAGTTGGTGAAGTTCCTGAACTTTACAAATTCTTGCAACAGCAACCAAAAGATAGTTTAGTAGCCTCCTTATCATTAGAAGCCAATAACCTACCAACCTTTGCTCAACGGCCAATTTTAGTTGCCAGGGAGTATTCCTTGCCTTTCCATACAAAGTACTATGCTCAAATTCGCCAGAGAGTAATGGATTTGATTAACGCTCAATACAATCCCGATATCAACCAAGTGCGACAATTTATTCAAAAGTATGGCGTGGATTTTTGGCTATTGGATAGTTCAGCGTTTACACCTGAATATTTCAATCAAATGGATGCCGCTAACAGGCGTTGGATCGAACTATATCAGCCAGCAGCAAAAGAAGCCATATCAAGTTTAGAACAAGGAACTATTCCCGCACTATCAAAATTTGTCGATCGCTGTTCTGTTTTCGAGGGTGGTGACTTAATAATGCTAAAAGCCGAATGTATTCAGAAACCAGGTTTCTCCAACAATACCTTTGCTAAACCGAAAAATGGACACGCTTTGTAGGTTGGGTTGAGGCACGAAACTAGGGCAAATGCGTTGGGTTTCGCTCGCGCTCAACCCAACCTACAAAGAAATGGCTAAACTCTCCAAGAAACCGGGTTTCTAAACAAACACAAAACCAACTTATTTTTCATGCTAATCAAACGCTTGCATCAACTTTTAACCGCTCCGCTTGCCAAACCATCCAAAAATAAAGTGCTTTTTTGGTTGGGTTTGAGCCTGATTTTTGCCACAATTTACGGCATTCTAGGACTTCAAAAAGGTTTAGGTAGTGAGTACGTCGTCCAGGATGATGCGCGGCAATATGTATTTTTGATGCAGAGGTTTGCCGATCCACAGTTGCTGCCTAACGATTTAATTGCTGATTATTACCAATCAGTTACACCTCCTGGATATAGCGCTATTTATCAGATCATGACAGGAGTTGGTATTCCTCCCTTGCTGTTAAGTAAAATTCTGCCAATGGTATTGGGATTGATAACAACAGTTTACGTTTTTGGGATCTGTATGCAGATCTTACCTTTACCAATTAGTGGGTTTATTTCTACGCTGTTGCTAAATCAAAGTCTCTGGATGAAAGATGACTTGGTTTCGGCTACACCAAGAGCGTTTTTATATCCGCTTTTTACAGCATTTTTGTACTATTTGTTACGGCGTTCTTGGCTACCTTGTCTGGTGACTGTTGCACTACAAGGTTTATTTTATCCTTTATTGTTGCCGATTTCCCTAGTTGTATTGTTCCTGCGGTTGTGGAATTGGGAAAAGGGATTACCTGGTTTATCAGGAAATAGGAAATATTATGCGTTCTGCGTTATAGCACTGGGAGTTGCTTTGCTATCAGTGTTACCATCAATGATAGCATCAGCTAAATATGGCCCAACTATTACAGGAAGTGTAGCTAGGACTTTACCGGAGTTTTTACCGGGAGGAAGAGCTAAGTTTTTTCACAGCAATTCTTTGGTTTTTTGGCTAAATGGCAAAGACAGCGGTTTGCTACCGTGGCTAAAGCCGCAATCAATTTTGTTGGGGTTTTCATTGCCATTTTTATTACGATATCCGTCGCGCTTTCCTTTAATTAAACAGGTTAAAAGTAGCTTCAAAATTTTGGGCGAGATTGTCTTGGCATCTTTGGTAATGTTTTTCGCTGCTCATGCGCTGCTGTTTAAACTTTATTGTCCCAGTCGTTATACTGAACATACCCTGCGAATTGTTTTGGCTCTAGCAGGTGGACTAGCACTCACCCTGTTACTGGATGCAGTTCTGCATTCCTTGACAGATGCCAAAGAGAATGGTAAGGAAAGGGGATATAATTGGAAGCTGTGGGTGACTGGTGCGATCGCAGCAGCACTGATCTTACACCCCAACTTTTTGAAGAACTTTCCTAGAACTGCTTACAAAATAGGTCGATCGCCAGAACTATACCAATTTTTTCAAAAGCAACCAAAAGATATTACGATCGCATCTTTAGAAGGCGAAGCGAATCTTCTCCCAACCTTTAGCAAACGTTCCATCCTAGTAAGTTCCGAATATTCTCTGCCTTACCATACAAAATACTACGCTCAGATACGCCAGCGTGCGATCGATCTAATTAATGCTCAGTACACTCTAGATCCAGAAGAACTGAAAAACTTTATTCAAAAATATGGAGTTGATTTTTGGATGATAGAAGAATTAGCTTTTACACCGCAGCATATAGCCAAAAATCCCTGGCTGATGCAGTATCAACCAGCAGCAAAAGAGGCAATAACTAGACTAGAGGTGGGAATGTATCCTGCTTTGGCAGAAGTCGTGCGACAATGTACCGTTTTGAATACAAACAGTTTAGTTGTCATGCCAGCAGAATGTATTATCAAGTCTTTACCGAAAAACTGAAAAAGAGGGGCTTCTCCAAGAAACCCGATTTATAGAGATATAGCAAATCGCCGTAATTATAAAAACCTGCGATTTAGGTAGCTTGAGAAGCTATTCGCTGCAAAAGTTCGTCAACTTGTTTAGCTTTCTGAAATTCCTTTTGCTTCATAAATAATTCCTTTGCCTTTTTAAGGCTTTCTACTGCCTCCGCTTCCTGTCCTTGCTGCAACAAACCTAAACCCAAATTAGTCAAAGCGTCTGCATATTCCGCATTAATTTGAATAGCTGACCGCCACTCGTTAATTGCATCTGGTAGCTGACCTTGCCTAGCCAAAGCCACACCCAAAGAGTTACGAGCTAGTGCGTGTTTGGGACTAATTTGAATTGCTTGGCGGTATTCGGTAATGGCTTCATCTGTTCTGCCTAGACGGTCAAGAGTTACTCCTAATTTATAGTGAGGTGTTGCCTCAGTGGGGTGCGATCGAGTCAATTGTCGAAATATAGACTCCGCACTTGGCAAATTCCCTTGGCTAAAAAGCTGAGTGCCGTAGATTACAATTTGTTCGTAGCCAGACACGACAGCAGTACAATTTTTCTTGTTATTGGTAGCATTCAAGGCGCATCGTTGCAACTCATTTCCTTTAATTTCGTAATCTCCTGGTTGGGCGGCGGGAAGCGGTTGAACATTCCTTGGCCGCGCATTTGGCCGCACGTTTAGCGAAGGTTGAGCATCATCTATCTGCGCCAAAGTAGGTTGAGGCAATAGACAAATAGACACTCCCGACCCAGCTAAAACGCCTAAAACTATTCCAGCCAGAGATTTAGTCAATGCCTTGTTCGCGCTGCTGTCTGTCTTCATAAGCCGAGCTTGACCTTTCAAAAATAGGGAATGGTTACAGTGTAATTTAACCGATCGCGTCTTCATCCGATTGATTCATCTAAATTAGGGTTCTTTTAAGTCAATTATGCTGTAGGGACACGGCATCATCACATAATGTCGGCGTGCCAAAATTTTAATTATGCCGTGTCCCTAAAAAAATGTTTACCATGAACATCAGCATAATAATTCCAAAAGACCCCAATAGGGGAGTCAAGCATACGAGGAAACCATGCAAACTGCAACCGTCGAGCTAGAGGCTAACCAGCTACCACCGCTGATTCCCCGCGAAATTCTCTTCGGGAATCCCGAACGAACCAGTCCCAGGCTTTCGCCGGATGGTAAGTACTTAGCATATATTGCGCCCGACGAGAAGAATGTCTTGCAGGTGTGGCTGCGAACGGTGGGAATGGAGGACGATCGCACGATCACTGCCGACAAAAAGCGCGGTATCCGGATTTTCTTCTGGACTTATAATGCCGACCAGCTGATTTATATGCAAGACTCGGACGGCGACGAGAACTTTCACCTGTTCTCGGTCAATATTCACTCCAATATTGTCCGCGACTTAACGCCATTCCAAGGTGTGAAAGCACAGCCGATGGGACTTGACCCCAAATTCCCAGATGAAATGATTGTGGGGATGAACCTCAACAACCCCCAAAAGTTTGACGTTTACCGCGTCAACCTGAAAAATGGTGCCGTTGAGTTCGATACCGACAACCCAGGTAACATCGTCAGTTGGACAGCTGACGCCGAGTTCCAGGTGCGTGCAGCTATAGCTAGCACGCCTGATGGTGGTTCCGACTTTTTATTCCGGGAAACGACTGACAAAGAGTGGGAAACCCTGCGCCACTGGGGGCCAGATGAGGAAGGCGGGCCAGTCAGCTTCTCGGCTGATGGCAAAACCCTTTATATTGAGGGCAATCACGATGCTAATGCCCAGCGTCTTTTGGCCCTAGACCTCTCGACTCGTGAAGAAAGCGTTATCGCCGAAGATCCCCAATACGATGTTGGTGGCGTAATGATTCAGCCAATAACGCGAGTCATCCAGGCGGTTTCTTTCTACAAAGATAAGCAAGAGTGGAACGTTTTAGATGAAAGTATCGCTGAGGATTTTGAGGCGATCGCAAAAGTCCGTCCTGGAGAATTCGCCATTTCCAGTCGCGACTTAGCAGACAAAAACTGGCTGGTGGCTTATCTTACCGACAATGGCCCGGTTTACTACTACGCTTACAACCGCGATCGCAAAACCAGCACTTTCCTATTTAGCAATCAACCCAAGCTGGAAGGGTTACAGCTAGCGCCAATGCAGCCAGTTTCCTACGAGGCGCAGGACGGCTTGACTATCCACGGCTACTTGACAACCCCCCCTTTCATCCCCCCTGTGGACGGGGGGGGGGACAGAGGGGGGGTTCCCACAGTCCTACTTGTTCACGGCGGCCCTTGGGCGCGGGATTACTGGGGTTATGATTCCGAGGCGCAATGGTTGGCTAATCGGGGTTATGCGGTGCTGCAAGTGAATTTTCGCGGTTCCACAGGCTACGGTAAAGCATTTTTGAATGCTGGCAATCGCGAATGGGCAGCCAAAATGCACGACGACTTGATTGACGCCGTTAATTGGTTGGTTGAAAAAGGCATTTCCGACCGGAATAAGATTGCGATTATGGGCGGTTCTTACGGCGGTTATGCAACTTTGGTGGGATTGACTTTCACGCCAGATGTGTTCGCCTGCGGTGTGGATATCGTCGGGCCGAGTAATTTGATTACTCTGTTGCAAACTATTCCGCCTTATTGGGAACCGCTGAAGGCGTCAATGTACCATCGCATCGGAAATATGGAGACGGAAGAGGAGTTTTTGAAGTCGCGATCGCCTTTATTTTTTATCGATCGCATCAATAAACCTTTGCTAATCGGTCAAGGTGCCAACGACCCACGGGTGAAGCAGTCAGAAAGCGATCAAATTGTCGAAGCAATGCAGAAAGCTGGATTGCCGGTGGAATACGCCCTTTACACTGATGAAGGACACGGCTTTGCCCGACCGGAAAATCGATTGCACTTCTATGCCGTAGCAGAGGAGTTTCTCTCTAAATACTTAGGTGGTCGGTTTGAACCGATGACAGATATTCAGGGTCATTCTGCCGTGATTAAATAAGTTGGTAGGGTGGGCATTGCCCACCTTACTCACTCAATTTTCTCCCTTAAACCGACCTAATAACTCCTCACGGTCAGATTGCATAATCAATTGGGTAACTTCCTTGGTTGACAATTGGATCAATGCTTCCACAATTGGCGATAACTTTTCATCAACTACCCCAAATTTAACCTCCAGCATACTCTCAATCATCAGACGCTTCTCTTGTTGAATTCCTTGTTGAATTCCTTGTTGAATTCCTTGTTGAATTCCTTGTTCCTCTCCTTTTTTGAGAGCTTCTTGTTCCCATTGAATGTACAAAGGCGATAACTTCATAATTAAACTCCTTTCCTCTTGGTCTAAATCTTCTGTTGTTTGCAAATTAGCTTGGAAATTGGTCAGTAACTTGAGAACATTTGACTGTAACGGATGGGAGGGAGAGTTTCTTCTTAGTTCATCAATATACCTCTGTATTGGTTGTGGGGTCAAACCAAACGTCTATTTCCCTCACTTCGGCTGCTACCCTTCGAGGCGCTTTCACTTCCCCAAAAGGTGCTAAGAGTTCTTCTAAATAATCTTTGGCAAATTGGTCGTGAATAAATCGTGTCATTCGATTTTAGATTTGGGATTGAACCCACGGATGTTAGGGAGGGATTGAAATCTATAAAGGCTGTTATTGATATTTTATCTTGATTTTAAAAGAGCGGGAGATAAAAAAGAGGTTTGGTAATGGGAAAGCGATCGCTGTTGAAATTTCCAATAATCTTGGATAAGATTAATAAAATATGATAGGTCGAAAAGTTAAACTTGTGACATACTCGTTACAAAACACTAACATTGAGATGAGAATATTCCCCATTCGCCTACAGGAACAAGGACAGATTACCGTTCCGCAGGTTATACAGGATAAACTTATTGACCGGAAGCGAGATTTCGCAACAACCGCCGCATAATTTTGGCCGATCGCGTTTTCGGTAAAGCATCGGTAAAGCGAATTTCTCCGGGACGTGCGAGGAGGTTATCCAATACGAGCCCAAACTTAGGCTAAAATTGATTAATATCTACAAGGGTAGCTGATATGTCTCAAGGCATTACTTCAGAGCCGATTTTGCAAGACATTGCAGAGGATATCCAGTTTCCCCCTGGCGACCTATGGAGTGAGGAACCGCCTTTGGAAAGTGACCTGCATCGCGAACAAATCGAACTGCTGATCCGTTTGCTGAAATGGTGGTGGCGAGAACGTCAAGACTTCTACGTTACTGGCAACCTGACGGTTTATTACAGTCCTAATCAGCGTAAGTCAGAATATTTTCGTGGCCCGGATTTTTTTGTAGTTTTGGGAACTGAAAAAAAAGACCGCAAGAGTTGGGTTGTGTGGCAAGAGGATGGTAAATATCCCCATGTAATTGTAGAGCTTTTATCTGACTCAACGGCATCTGTTGACAAAGGTCTGAAAAAACAAATTTACCAGGATATATTTCGTACCCTGGATTATTTTTGGTTTGACCCAGCAGATCTGGAATTCAAGGGTTTTCATTTGGTAGAAGGTCAATATCAGGAAATTGTACCAAATGACAGGGGGTGGCTGTGGAGTCAACAGCTAGAGTTGTATTTGGGAATTTACCAGAAGAAACTGCGGTTTTTCACAGATGCGGGTGATTTGGTGTTGTTTCCAGAGGAAGAAATGCAACAACAAGCCGAACAGGAACGCCAACGTGCCGAACAGGAACGCCAACGTGCCGATCGAGCAGAACAAGAGTTGGAAATGTTGCGATCGCAATTACGCGCCCAAGGTATTGAACCGGAAAGTTTATAAAACCACAGATAAACGCAAATAATTATCTGCGTTCATCTGCGGTTAATTTTCCTTAAGTTCCTTCCCGCAGCTTATCCAGAACTCCCCGATCTTCTAAAGTAGAAGTATCGCCAGAAATTTCTTGACCGGAAGCCAGATTTCGCAACAATCTCCGCATAATTTTGCCCGATCGCGTTTTCGGTAAAGCATCGGTAAAGCGAATTTCTCCAGGACGTGCGATCGCACCAATTTCACTGACAACGTGCTGCTTCAGTTCTTTGTTCAGTTCGTCACTTGCTTCATACGTGCCTTCCAAAGTAACAAAAGCAACAATATCTTCCCCTTTCAGTTCATCCGGCTTACCCACAACAGCCGCCTCAGCTACCGCAGGATGAGACACCAAAGCTGATTCGACTTCCATCGTACCGAGTCGGTGTCCCGCAACATTAATTACATCATCAACCCGACCCATCACCCAAAAATAGCCATCTTCATCGCGTCTGGCACCATCGCCAGCAAAGTAGAAATATTGCCCATCTTTGGGGTGAATGTGTTCCCAATAAGTGCGGCGGAAGCGATCGGGATCGCCGTACAATGTCCGCATCATCCCCGGCCAAGGATATTTTACAGTTAGATAGCCGCCTTCGTTATCGCCAACAGAATTGCCATCCAAATCGACAACATCGGCGATAATTCCGGGGAAGGGACGGGTCGCAGAACCTGGTTTAGTTGCGATCGCACCAGGTAGCGGCGTAATCATAATCCCGCCAGTTTCCGTTTGCCACCAGGTATCCACGATCGGACAGCGTTCCCCACCAATCACCCGGTGATACCACATCCAAGCTTCCGGGTTAATCGGTTCGCCTACGGTTCCCAGCAAGCGCAGAGAAGACAAATTTCTGGCGTTAGGCAACTGTTCGCCCGCTTTGACGAATGCGCGAATCGCGGTAGGTGCGGTATAAAAAACAGTGACGCCGTGCTTTTCTATGACATCCCAAAAACAACCGGGATTGGACGCACGCGGCGCACCTTCATAGATCAGCGTCGTTGCACCGTTGGACAAGGGGCCATAAAGTACGTAGCTGTGTCCCGTAATCCAACCTATGTCAGCAGTACACCAATATACATCGGTATCTTGAAGGTCGAAAATCCACTTGGTGGTGATGTGGGTGTATAGATTGTAACCACCTGTCGTGTGGACGACGCCTTTCGGTTTGCCAGTACTGCCGCTAGTGTAGAGGATGAACAGCAAGTCTTCACTATCCATCGGTTCTGCGGGACAATCGGCGGAAACGCCTTTTTGCAAGTCGTGCCACCAGCGATCGCGCCCAGGTTCCATGTGTATTTCTTGACCAGTACGCTTGACAACGATGACATTCTCTACAGTTGTGGGGCGGGCATCTTGCCCGCCATCATCGGCAGGCGGGACGCCCGCCCCACAAGAGATCGCAGCCAAAGCTTTATCTACTTGAGCTTTGAGAGGAACGATCGCATCTTTGCGCCAACCCCCATCAGCGGTGACTACCACTTTAGCTTGTCCGTCGATGAGACGATCGCGCAACGCCTCGGCGCTGAAACCCCCAAACACAACCTTGTGAGGTGCGCCAATTCTGGCACAGGCTAACATTGCGATCGCAGCTTCCGGTATCATCGGCATATAGATACCGACGCGATCGCCTTTTTGTACACCTAGCTGTTTTAGCACATTGGCAAACTGGCAAACTTCCCGATGCAACTGTGCGTAAGTGAGAGTGCGGGTGTCTCCCGGTTCCCCTTCCCAAATCAAAGCTGCCTTATTCTTGCGCCAAGTGGTTAAGTGTCTATCCAGACAGTTGTAAGAAATATTGATTTTACCGTTAACGAACCACTTAGCAAATGGTGGTTGCCAATCTAACACCGTATCCCACTTCTGGAACCACTCTAACTCTTGTTCTGCCAATTCGGCCCAAAACTTCTGCGGATCGGCTTTGGCGCGGTCATAAAGTTGCTGATACTCCTCTAAGCTTTTGATATGCGCTGTTTGGGAAAATTCAGCGGGCGGATGGAATAGGCGTTTTTCTTGGAGAATTGATTCTATCGTTGATTCAGACATTATTGTGAGTGCAGTTTGTTTTACTTCAGCAAATCAATATCTTGACGCAAAATTGACCAAAAGAGTTTTTAGTTTCGTTAAGATTAATAGCGCTCCGACGGCTGCCTGTATGGGATAATGATAGCAGACGACAGTTAACATCGGAAAATTTATGACACTAAATAAAGAAGCAAGACAATTATCTCTAAACGACCTTCATCGTCTTTTGAAACTGGAAGAGCAAACAGGTGGTACAAGTTCTTAAAGCTATTTGCCAATAACAGAATCTTCAGTTGCGATCGGCATAAGCGAACCCCTCCCCAATTTCCCCAAAACCGGTATCGCTTTCCCAACTTCCCCTACAAATTCCCAGTCCACTTGTAGGGGCGGGTTTAGCAAACATCCTTTGTTTCCTACAGATCGCCTGACAACAAAACCCGCCCCTACTTTCGCTATTAGCCTGGGATTTGAATCCCAGGCGGGCTATGAGACTGACGAAAAATTTTAAATGCACAACTGGCGGTTTTCAGTTGGATGAAGTACACCTCAGAAAAATACCTCAGAAACCCGGTTTATTAAACAATACCTTCGCCATTTCTTTGTAGGTTGGGCCCTTGCGCGAGCGAAACCCAACAAATGCGTTGGGTTTCGTGCCTCAACCCAACCTACAAAGCTACTCAGAAACCCGGTTTCTTACTCTCCAGATAACTTCTCAAAGGCTATCTGAGCATTAGCACTTTTTCAAATCCAGCTATTTTAGCAATTGGTAAAATCTACTCTTGAGTTTTGCCATCCGGCATAATAGCGCCAGTCAACTTTGCATTTTGTAAATTCGCGCCAGTCAGTTTGGCATCTTTTAAGTTAGCTTTTTCTAGGTTTGCTTCTCTCAAGTTTGCCCCACGAAAATCTGTTGAAGTTAAATCTGCCCCACTCAAGTTAGCTGCATATAGACTAGCCCCAGAAAGATTAAGACCACTCAAATTTTGTCCGCTTAAATTTGATTGCTGAAAGTTAACCCCAATAACACTTACTCCAGTTAAGTTAGCGCCACTTAGGTTTGCTGAACTTAAGTTTGCTTGGGTTAGTTTCGCTTTACTCAAATCTGCCCCAGTTAAGTTAGCGTTGCTTAGGTGAGCATTGCTTAAATTGGCGCTATTTAAGTTTGCTGTTGTTAAGTTTGCTTCAGTTAAGTTTGCTGTTGTTAGGTGTGCGCCATTTAAGTTTGCTTCAGTTAAGTTAGCGTTGCTTAGGTGAGCATTGCTTAAATTTGCGCTATTTAAAGTTGCTGCTGTTAGATTAGCGCCGTATAAAGTTGCCTCCGTTAGGTTTGCTCCACTTAAATTGGCTGTAATTAGATAAGCATAATCTAACTTAGCGCCGCTTAAGGTTGCTCCACATAAGTTAGCCCCAGTTAAGTTAGCATAATACAACTGTGTCTCCCTCAAGATTGCTTCACTTAGATTCGCATCAAATAAATTTGCACTTTGCAAATTTGCTTTGCTAAGATTAGCACCACTAAAGTTAACTTCAATCAAATAAGCATTAGTTAGGTCTGTGCTACTTAAATTTGATCCTTGCAAGTTTGCCCCATTTAAGTTAACCTGCTTCAAAGATTTCCCACTCAAATCAACTCCAGCCAAATTAATCCCAGTAAAATCTCTTTCTCCCTCCTCATATTGCTTCAAAAATTCCTCAGCACTAACAACAGGTTCCTGATTTTCCTCAGTAGAATCACCAATATTGTCATCTTGAACAGGTGCGATATCATCGGTATTTACAGAACTAACAACAGCCTGTTGACTTGTAGGCTGAATATCCACAGCCTCAGTACGAGTCGAAGGTGTCACAGATAAGTTAGCCTGTGGAGGCGGTGACTGCTTTAGATGTTCTTCCCGCAGTTTACGGTCAATTTTTTCCAGTTCCCAATTTATTTTTTCCAGTTCATCATTAGTATCAACCGCCTCGTTAGTTACCGATGGCTTAGAAGATTGAGTAATATGGGAGTCGCCGCTTGCACCAACACCCCCATCCCGTTGCTGTTGCAACTCCAAAATCTTCCGCCGCAAACCTTCCAACTGCTGCAATTCAGGGCGATTATTAAACTGTTCTGTCAAATCATCTAACTGGCGTTTCAGTTTTTGAACATATTGCTTGACAACCTTTTGTTGTTCTTCCAGTTGTTCAATTCGGGAAACCAAAGACGCCACATCAAATTCTTGGTCAGCCATTTTAGTAAATATCTAGGTATTTACAGATATTGTACCCAATTTTGCCACCTATCTCAATCAGTAGAGAGATGCGTAGGGTGCGTCAGACCAGAAAAACTTGTTGAAACCAATAATAATAAAGGTCTGACGCACCCTACAAGTTGATTTAATTGTGATACTTAGGTAAGTTATAATATAGTTGATGGGAAATGCAATTACATTTGTCTACTTCTACTCTTTACCACCAACTTTCTGTTTCGCTGCTTGTCTATCTTTTAGCCGACTTTCCCACTTTTGGGAAAAAGCTTCTGCCAACTCAGCAAATTTTTTAGCTTTTTCTTCAGCGCTTCTTGCCATTTCAAGAAGTTCAAGTAGTTCTTTTTCATCTGGTAACTCTTTCATCGCCATCCCCCTAAACGAGTAATTCTTGAGTGAACTTAATCAGCATACCGCGATCGGCAGCAGCTTAGCTATCCATCGGTCATCGTTTTGCACCTTCACGAATACCCGGATTTCACCACAAAATGATGTTGTTGAAAAGTGCGATCGCGCTTTTGATGGGAAATGCGATCGCGCATCACCCACAAAAACTAGAAATAAAACCATATCAGCCTCGTCATTCCCGATGAAAAGATCTTGCCCCTACCCGCGCACCCGCCTGCGAATCAATTCGCAGGCGGGTGCGCGGGTAGGGGCGGGTTTAGCAGACATTCTTTGTTTCCTACAGATCGTCTCACAACAAAACCCGCCCCTACAAGTGGACTAAATTTTTCTACAGGCTTAAAAATTCTCTTCAGTTGTCTTTAGACAACTTTCGCTATTAGCCTGGGGTTTGAACCCCAGGCGGGTAAAAAACGCAGGTGCAAGATTGGAAATAGATCGAGGTGAATTTGAAGCGATCGCTACTACATCCCAGAAACCCGGTTTCTTCAAGAAACCGGGTTTCTCTTTAGGTACGTTGTTGCGCTTCAGCGCTCTCATCGCAACAACGTATCCATAGTTGATTACTCGTCAGATTCTAGCACGACATCCTCATACAAAAGTTCGATCGCACACCGAAAATCAACGCTACTTAAATAAACTTCCTCTCCTTCCATATAAGTATAAAGTTCCCAAATCCCTCGATCGTTTAGTCGAAAACATTCAACACTTATCTGTTCTGCACCGATCAAAACGTATTCTCTGAGAGTAGAAATGCGGCGATATTGTTGGAATTTTTTACCGCGATCGAAACTTTCTGTACTAGGAGAAAGAACTTCGACAATTAGACAGGGATGATAAATTGCTTTGCGGGCGTTTTTGTCCCGTTCGTCGCAAGTTACTGTGACATCCGGATAGTGAAATGGGCCATTTTCAGATACACCCAGTTTGGCTTCAAATACAAAGGGACGACAAGAACCTCCTCGCAGATGACTTTTTAACTGATAAAAGAGGTTAGCGGCAATAGTAGCATGAGGAATAGTTCCCCCAGTCATGGCAAACACTTCGCCGTTGATATATTCGTATTTAATTGGTTGTTTTTCTTCCCAATCTAGATATTCTTGGGGAGTCATGTATTTTGGTTCAGGAGTAGCTACCATAGTAAACTTCCTCATGCAGTTGGACGAATTGACAGATGCGATTTTTCTATCCTAAATTATACAACTTTATTTACTATTATTTTCTTGCCTTAATTTTTTGTAATTATTTTTATTAATTATCACTATATTAGAGAAAATAAAGATTTTGAAGAGTGCGATCGCAACAAGATACTTTTTACCAGTATCAATCTAAAGAAAATTAGCCAGAGGTTAAAACCCCTGGCTAAAGCAATCGCCCTTTATTCTGGCTTCTTGTGCCAGTCACCATCCTCCCCTTTTTCGTAGTCGCGCTTCACCCCACTCCACGCAACTTTAAAAGCAGTTTCTTCCTCGTCGTACTCTTCACTAGCATTATTAAACGCTGCCAGGAAAATTTCTTGAGCGTGCTTGGGTAGGTAACCTTTTACCGAATCCGGTAATTGATCAATTTGTTGATAAGGCATAACTACACTTCCTTAGCTGAATCTAATCTAAAATTGCAATTTTCTAGACAAAAACTCATACCTCTTTTGACCTATTTACCTAAAAATATGCCGTAGCTAGTAAATTTTTCAGTACAACTGCTTATAGGCAGGTATATTAAAGTCAGCCTAAAAATTCAGGCTGTTTGACGATTATGCCGGGAGACTTATCGTATGTCATGGACGCCCTTACGCGATCGCATTAATCACCTGCCCCTCATCCTCGCAGGGCCAATATTGCGGCGAACAGAACCGGATGCTGTGACCGTTTGGGTAGCTTTGAAAGAACCGGGGGAAGTCACGCTCAAGGTTTACTCCACAGACAATGGTGAAAGCATCATCGATCGGCTTGTATTAATCGGTTCCCGCGTCACAGTGCAGCTGGGCAAATATCTCCATGTCGTCGCCGTGACAGCCAAGGCAAATCCCTCGAACTCAGGATTGCGACTGGAACCAGGGCAAATCTATGCTTACGACATGGATTTTGGCAACTGCAATCTTCTACAAGCCCTGCGTTCAGAAGGCTATTTTCCTGACGTCACAATTAGCTATTTCGAGCATCAACTGCCTACTTTTGCTATGCCGCCAGATGACTTAAATCATCTGCGAATTGTACATGGTTCTTGTCGCAAACCACACGGCGGCGGACAGGATGCGCTAACAATATTAGATGACCTAATTTTACAATATGCGAATCAGCCAAACTCTAGGCCACAGCAACTTTTTTTAACAGGCGATCAAATCTACGGTGACGATGTTGCAGACCCGCTACTTTGGATGCTGATAGATGCAAGCGACACGCTGCTGGGTTGGCAAGAAAAGCTGCCGATTAAGAGACATCCAACTCTGGGTTATCAATACATGAATCCCAGTGAGTTGAAGCCCGGTCAACGCAGCGACCTGGCTAGAGATTGCGGTGGTTTTACAGCAATGCTTGTCAATAAACCTGAGAAGGCTAAAAGTCACTTGTTTGGTTTAGGTGAATATTTCGCAATGTATTTGTTCGTGTGGTCGCCTATACTTTGGCCGAATCTGTTACCTGAAAACCCAGATGTTAAAAAAGATTCTCAGTCTGCGAAGTTGTGGTCTAAAGAAGCGTCAATTATTGAAGGATTCAGTCGAGATTTGTCTAAAATTAGGCGCTTGCTTGCTAATATCCCAACTTATATGATCTGCGACGATCATGATGTCAGCGATGACTGGTATCTGAATCGAGAATGGTGTAACCGCGTGATCGGCAAGCCGCTTGGCAAACGTACCTTGCAAAATGCGCTGCTGGCATATTCTGTGTTTCAAGCTTGGGGAAATACGCCGGAACAGTTCCAAGATAGACAGTCAGGAGAAAAGTTATTAGAGGATGCTAAAAAGTGGTCAATCTCAGCAGGAAATGATGATTTGGCCTGGTCAAATATTTCCAAATACTTGGGGATTCCTCAGTTAGATGATGAAACGAATTTACCTAATTTAGAAGAAGACGAAGATAGTCTTATTTTAAATCGCGATTATCCCGATGAAACGAAAGCTTTAGACTGGCACTATACTGTGAGAAGCTTTAAGCACGAAGTGATTGTGCTAGATACGCGAACTTGGCGGGGTTATCCACAACACAACACGACTGAACCACCAATGTTACTAAGTCACACAGCTTTTGAAAAACAACTTCAGCAACCGCTGAAAGAAACGAGTAATTCTCATATCGAAATAACGCTGGTTGTTGTGCCTACAAATTTGGTGAGTTTATCGATTATTGATATAGTTCAACGTTGGGATTTAGAACGAGGTAATGTTTTCGGTAGCGATGCAGGTGACTCGTGGAATTTTCACGAGGTTGCTTTTTCTATGCTGCTGGCGGAACTATTTAAACAGCGCGATCGCATAGTGGTACTTTCCGGCGATATCCACTACGGATGCGCTGTTCGCCTCAGCTATTGGTCTAATTACCATTTTGGCGAATCAGAAGCCGATCGCAATTCGCCTGCCTCAGCGCACGTACTGGCACAGCTAACTTCAAGCGCCTTCAAAAATGCCGAGTTGGCAACGCATTTTATCCACACAAAAGCTAAATCCCTTGCACTGGAAAAACCACAAGATTGGGCAGGATGGAACAATCCACCAGAACTAATTGAAATGCAAGTTATATATGATAGAGTGCGGATGCTGGATGTTGAAGTTTCACCTAAAAAGCCAACTGTACGGCAAATTAACTACGCCCGTGGTAACGATAAAATCGCTTGGGAAATCTTTGTTAAAGATACTAACTCTCTACCTGATTGGCAATATCGAATAGAATGGATGAAAAGACAAAAAGCAAAGGAAATTGTTTGGAAAAAAACACAGGACTATTCAGAAGATTATCATCATAGTACTTGGGAAAAAATTGTTTCGTTACTGTGGCGCAATCGGTGGGTTCAAGAAGGTGAGGAAGTTGTAGGTTATAGCAACATCGCCTTGGTTAGTTTCCAATGGCCTGAAAATAATGATGATGCTAAAGCAGTTATTCAGGATATCTATTGGCATCCAGGTTGGAAACCCAACAGCACCGTTTTCAGCAGGTATTTTGTGCCTCTGCGTCTGGATGAAACACCACCACAGCCCAGGGTGTTTTTGCCATAATAAATTTGGTACGTTGTTGCGCTTTAGCGCTCTTTAAGATCGCTGAAGCGCAACAATATAATTATGCGATCGCACTTACAGCGGTTCCCGCTGTTAAGAGGTACAGTATGCGAAGGGGAAGGGCGAAGCATTCCGGTAATTCATCTTTGCTGATTACCAATAAATCATCTACCGGAATGCTTCGCCCCTACTTAAAATGTACTTCATTACAGCGGGAACCGCTGTAAGCAATGTTCTTTGCAATCATGTTTCCATTCAACTAATTTCCCTAGCGAGTAGGGAGGCTTGAAGAATCAGAAATGGAAACTAACTGTTAATAGTTCCATCAGGCATAGTTGCACCGCTCAAATTTGCACCAGCCAGATATGCACTACTCAATTCTGCCCTAGTAAAATTGGCATTACTCAAATTTGCATTAGTAAAATTTGTTCTAGCTAAATATGCCTCAATCAAATCCGAATCGCTCAAGTTAGCTTCAGTCAAATTGGCCCGACTTAAATCAGCCCTAACCAACCTCGATCCACTAAGATTCGCCCGACTCATTTGCGCCTTATTCAACTTAGCATCAGCTAACAAAGAACCGCGCAAATTTACACCTGTCATGTCCGCTTCAATTAATTTTGCCCGTTCCAACTTGACATTAGTCATATTAGCACCGCGCAAATTAGCTTCACACAGATTCGCCTCACTCAGGAAAGCACCGCTAAGATTGGCATAAGACAAATCAGCACCCCTTAAATCTGCTTCCCGCAAAGTTGTCTCGCTCAAATTAGCACCACTCAAGTTAACTTTAGCCAAATCTACACCAGTGAGATTGGCACCCCGCAAGTCAGCTTTACGCAGAATTGCACCCCGCATACTCGCAGTGTAAACTCTCGCTTCTTCACGCAGATTGGCACCCCGCAAGCAAGCACCAGTGAGATTAGCACCACTCAGATTTGCACCCCGCAAATCCGCACTAATTAAATTAGCATCTAGCAGATATGCTAAGGTCAGATCTGTACCGCGCAAATCTGCGTTTTGTAAAGTCGCGCCGTGCAAGTCTGCATTGTGTAAATTTGCCGAATTGAGGTTAGCCTGGTTTAAGTTAGCACCGCACAACTTTGTACCAACTAAATTTGCTTTAATCAGGTTTGCCCGATTTAAATATGCAAAAATTAGGGTAGCGCCATGCAGGTCTGCTTTAGGTAGAGATATACCAATTAAATCTGCACCAAGTAGATGTACTCCAGTTAAGTTTACACCGCTAAAATTTGTTTCCCCGGCGGCGTATCGCTTTTTAAGTTCATTAGCATCCATATAGTTTACCGATTAATTATCCTAATTTTCTATTTTAAACCGTGTACTTGGTGCGTACTATCATCTCCATCGCTTAAATTATTGGGATTTTCTGCGATCGCGCGATCCCTTGCGCTCACCACGTCCGTTTGTTCTGCCGGATTGCCATCAGATGTCTGACGTTTATACATTCCCGGTTGGCGATTGGCATAATACGGTTTCATTGCCTGGATAATTGCACTTGCAGCTTGAGAATTTTCTTCTTGCTCAAACAGACATCTAGCAGTACTACTTAGCCTAGCATCAAGTTCGATAACTGTATCGCAGTACACATACAGTTTTCGGAGCAAATCGTCAAATTCATGTGCCCTAAGCGTTATTAAATCTTGTTCGCTGAAACTCATCTGTTGATAAAGCGTAGAAAATATAAGTACCTTCGCTCTCAACGGGTTTGTATACTTGATAATTTCTATCCGCAGGGCAAACGGATCGTAAGGTGGATTTAATGGATTTGCCTGCGATTTTTGTTGAGAGATCGGTGGCTGTTCGGCTGTTGATTTTACGGGCGTTACGATCGAAGCAGAACCGCTGGATACTACTTGTGTCGATTCCTGAATGGCTGGGTATAGCTTACTAACGTTACTAACAATAACATTGGCTATCAAACCATATTCTCCTGGTTTATTAAGAGTTTGTACAACTTTATTTAAAGTTAGTTTCATGTGATCTATAGTTGGGTTCGATTCAATTAACTGTCGCAACAAATCTGGTAAATTAAAAGTTTGCAACTTATTTATGTCATTTTCCCAAGTATTGTGGCACGCACCAAAGATCAGCTTTTTAATGCGCGTTGAGTTTTCATGGTCTTGTAAATCTTTAACAACTCGATCGAACACAGGTAACGCTTTCATTTTTGTTGCTCCTCAACTAATCCAGCAACTGTTTGGTCTATTCTAATACGGATTGACACTCGCACCCCGTCATGGAATGGGCTTGCGGCGCGATTACAGCCCTTGTCAGGTGAGTAGGTACGCGAAACCCGGTTTCTCTTATGTACTTTATGCAACTGAAAACCGCTGTAACAATTTTGTCAAGCCCAAAAGATTGTAAGTTCAAGCCTGACCCTTTTACTGTAATTTGACAAAATTAGTTTTTTATGGTATTTTACATTTATTTTTATTACGCTTGAAATCAAGAGGTTACGCCTAAAGAAGCACTGGCATTGCCGCGACCCACAAAAAATACCTATTTTGCATCTCTCCAAAGATATATTAGTATCCACCTTTGGGTATACTTGGCAAAACAGCCTTTCGGTTTCCGAAAAGCCGATCGATCGCACTCAGCAACAAATAGAGGTGGCAAGGATGAACCAATTAGAGTTAGAACGAGAAATCGCAAAAGTGACAATGGGCATAATGACCCGTAATAGCCAGATTGCTTTAGATATAATCGCCAATCTCAGCAGCCAAATAACGCTTGAGGAAGTAGCTGGTGTATTAATCGTGAGTCTTGAGCGTTTGATCTGGTTTGACGGAGAATTATTTTTATGGGCTGTAGAAACTCTCCTTCCCGTGGATATTAAACACGAAATCCGAAGAATAATGTCACTAAATACTTACAAACGGTTAATTGCCAAGGGTTTTATCCCAGGGAAAGACTTTAGTATAAATGCAGATGGCACGCTGCTACAGAACCCGTGCCCCAGAGCTTATTCAGTATAAAAGGGGCTAGAAAAGTCAAAAGTCACCAATTCCTTCTTATTGACAGGAAAATGTACGGGTTTGATACCAAAATGTGATGTGAAACTGTAATCTCCGCCTATTGGCGGATTAAAAATCACTTTAAATCAGTAGATAAAGATCGCAGCGATGAGGGAATAATAGAGAGAGAACAAGGCTAAGGAGGCCGATTCATGACTACCTACATTTCCTTTGGAGCTGGACTTCAGATGCTGGCCGTTGCCTACTTGGTTTCAGCATTTCTGTTACTGGCGGGTTCTTACATTTGTTTTGCAGTAATTGAAACCCTGTCAGAAGGGGGCGAACTATAACCCCACTCCTGCCGCTATCGCTGCTTTGATTTAACGATCGAGAAACCGCATAATTACTCTAAATTGATAAAATCCTCTCTTTTGGGGCGCAATCCAAAATCCGTTGACCAATGACTAAAAACTAACTTGAAATACCAGGCGCATTTGTACTGGGCGATTCTGGGGAAGAAATGCCAGTCAGTGTCCGTTGAGGTTCTCCCAGCATCACCAAAGAGCAAGTTAGTTGCTGTACCAGCTGAGTCGTCACATCACTAATGACCAATCCACCAGCTGTTCGCTGTCGTTTTGAACGCAGTATAACTAGATCGGAGGATTTCGCAGTATTCAGTATTGCTTTTACCACATCATCGTGGGGAGTGATTTGAATTTCAAAGTTATTTTGAGGCACCCATTTTGAGGCGAGTAGAGTCAGTTGGGATTGGTTCCAAGCGCGTCGGCTGGCTGTGATTCTGCGATCGCATATATGTAACAGCGTCACTTGTGCCTGATTCGCCGAAGCGAGAATTTGTGCAAACCGCACAGGTAGCACCGCCTGATCTGTTAAATTTTCAATAGGAACCAAAATGCGCCCTATTTGGCTCGGCGAATCGAGCAGGCGCATTACCGCCACCGGACAGTGAGCCGCCCAAAGCACGCTATCAATCATATTGCCAAACAAGCGAGCCCGAAACCCAGTTCTTTTACCCCAACCCATCACAATCAGACTGGCATTTTGTTCGCGACTCGCACGGCTAATTCCTTGGGCGACGCTATCGTCAATTCGCAGTAACGGTTCTGCCTCCAAACCCAGTTCTAGACTCAGTTGCGCTGCCTTGTCCAGCAACATATCACCCCGCTGCTGAGCTAATTCTAGTTCTGGGGCATCCATGTGAGCGTGAGCCTGAGCGATCGCCAACGGTACAATCCTACCGCCCTCATGCCGTGCCAACAACGCCGCCATTTCAATTAAATATCGCTGGGTCTGAGGATTGTAAACCGGAACCACTACAGTAAAACGCGACGCCGCAGCGGTTACAGATACTTCATCAAGAGTGTTTGCCCCAATATCCAAATTGGTTTCCGGTACAGTTAGCCCCACAGCAACCCGACTGGTAATCAATGGCCCCAGAGTTGCCGTCACCACCATCAAGACAAGAACGCTATTCAATACCGCTTCAGTCAGTAACCCAGCCTTATAACCCACCAACGTCGCCGCCAAAGTTGCCGCCACCTGCGGCAGCGACAGGGACCACATCGTCAGCATTTCCTGCCAGTTGTAGCGATAAACCAGTTTGGCAAACAAAGCCGCCAAAAATTTACTGCCAATCAAACCCACCACTATCGCCACTGTCAGCCAAATCGATCCCAGGCTCTTAATAAAACTTGGGATATCTATCAGCAATCCCATATCCACAAAAAAGATGGGAATGAACAGGACACTACCAACAAAAATAACTTTTTCTTTTACCGGCCCTTCGCCCACGGCATCATTGACTGCCAAACCTGCCAAGAAAGCACCGACAATTTTTTCCACTCCGATCAGCTGAGCTCCCAACGCCGCCAGAAAAACCGCCAGGAGTACGAACAAGAACTGATTGCCCTCATCATCCCCTGTGCGGCGAAAAAATTGTCTTCCCGCCCAATCAAAGCCAAACAAAACGATCGCAGAGTAGACAATCAACGAACCCAACAGGGTAATGAAGCTGACAATGGTAAAGTTCCCCTTATTAATGCCGATACAAACTGCTAAAACGAGTAAAGAGCCAATATCGGTAAAAATTGTCGCGCCAATAGTGACGGTGACAGCTTCGTTTCCCACCACCCCCAAACGACTGACTATAGGATAAGCCAAGAGGGTATGGGAGGCAAACAAAGAGCCAATCAAAATCGAAGCGTTCCAGCCAAAGCCAAACATACGCCCCACGATCGTTCCTACAATCAAAGGCACTAGAAAAGTAAAAGTGCCAAAACCTGCCGATCGATGCTTGGTTTTGCGGAATAATGCCATATCAATTTCTAGCCCTGCCACAAACATCAGATAAACTAATCCAATATCTGATAACAGTTCCATCGTCGGCATTTTATTCTGAAGTACATTCAACCCGTTGGGGCCGAGTACCACTCCCGCTACCAGCAAACCCACTAATCCTGGCAATTGCAGTCGCTCGAAAAGGGCGGGTACGGTTAAAATGACCACCAGCAGAATAGCGAAGGGAACTATCGGCTCGTGGAGAGTTTGTAAGGCTGATTCCATAGCTAGCAGCAGGGAGAAATTTATGAGTATTGAAAGTTGACTTTGAATTAAGGCAACTTTATTAACTCAAAACTCATTCCTCAAAATTGAACACTCTCTAAGGGTGGATTTGACTTAAAATTACTCTTAAGCGATCGTAGTCATCTTTGAGCAACACGCTTAAATTTCGTCCGGCGTTAACTAACCAAGTGCGATCGGCTTTTCTGAGTTGATAAATCTCCCTGATCGCAGCTGCACATAGGGCATCTACTGGCGCTCCCATCACCTGCAACAGCGTCCGCATAAAATCTAACTGTTCGCTAAAATTAATTATTTCTTGCGGTTCGCATCTGTAAACGCTTTGGTGAATCTGAGGAGGACGCGGCGGTAGGTGCTGGTAAATGACTGGCGTTCCCCGCGATGGTGATTTATACCCCACAATTGCAGACCGAAACTCAGTTTTGAGCATGGCAAAAATCTGAGGTTGTTCCTCTCGCAACTCGTCTAATGTCATGCCTAAAGCTCGCGCTCGATGGATGGAGTCGATCGGCATAGTAGTGGCATGATAAACCACAGCGTAGATTTGATTGCTCGATTCTTCATCCACCGACCTTACCCAACTGCCAAAAGGCGGCATGGCTGGAAAGCTGAGAGTATCTGGCTCTAGACATTGTGCTAAAAACTCTGTTGTTGCCGTTTCTATTACTTCAGCAAAGTGGTTGGGGTGGCGCTGACTGGCTGCAAATTGTGGGAGAGGAAGACGCATAATTGTGGGGAATTTCAAATTTTAAATTTTAGATAGCAAATTTAAAATACTTCTATTTTAAATCTAAAATCTAAAATTTGAAATCTAAACTTACCAATTACCTTTTCATATCAAATCTGTCTGCGTCGGAATTGTTCGTTTTTACCCTCTGCCCCTCTCTCCTTCTCCCCTCCCCGTGGGACGGGGAGGGGCTGGGGGTGGGGTTGCCCCGGTCGCGGCCATAATGATTCAGACACAACCGGAAACGATATCACTTACTTTTTTTTGCGTCCAGCCGTAGCATCTACCAATTCGATTTCTGACAGGCGGAAAGTTACCAATTTATCCCAATTTCCGCCTTCAAAAAGGACACCAGCTTTACCATCGCTAACTCGTTGAACTAGCCCTTGATAACCGTAGTAAGTATCGCCTATATTCTTCACTCGAACTGCTGAACCTGGCAAAATCATGATTTTCTCCTCTCTCGATCTGCTTGTAAGCTTACTAGCCTATTGGCGACTATCCGCTTTTATTACTATTAAGCGTTGATTTTAATAGCTGCGTTAATTGCAACTGAAACCCAAAACTATTAAAACCTGCGTAACTGTCGATAATTTGCCACAGATTCCACCAGTCCTAAAGAAATAAAATTGGTGAGCATTGCGGAACGCCCGTAACTTATCCAAGGTAGGGGAATCCCCGTTACTGGTGCTAAGCCAATGGTCATGCCTATGTTAACAATTACCTGAAATACGATCATGGCTAGGACGCCGATCGCCAATAAGGAACCAAAATTGTCTTTGGCATTCTCAGCAATCATTATTAAGCGCAGACAGACTAACCAGAAGGCGATCATCACCACAATACAGCCCACAAAGCCCAGTTCTTCGCCAATAGCTGAGAAAATGAAGTCCGTGTGCTGTTCTGGAATAAAGTGCAGCTGAGTTTGAGTTCCTTGATTAAGACCTTTTCCCCACATCTGTCCGGCACCGATCGCGATCCGAGATTGGATCAGGTGGTATCCTCCTCCCAATGGGTCTTTCTCTGGGTTTAGGAACAAAATCAGTCGGTTTTTTTGATATTCCTTCAATATTCCCCAAAAGATATGTCCTATTTCTCCTCCGACAAGGTTGATTGCGATCGCACCCGCCGCACCCCACCAGCGCCAAGGCAGAGTGGTAAAACCAATGACGCACATAACTGCTGTCCAAGCGAACCACGCCGGTAAATACAAGTTAAACAGAATTGCGGCCACAACTGGAGAAACCAACAGGATCAACCAGCCTGGATTTGTATTAGCCCAGTAGAGCATCCCTAGCGTAATAGCACCAAAAACCAAAGACGTACCCAAATCAGGCTGTATAAATACTAAGAGCCAGGGAACTGCCGTAACTGCCAAGGCTCTAGCGAAAGAGGGAATTGTCGAAGCTCCCTTAGAGTGTAATAGTGCTGCCAGAGTAATAATCAATCCTAACTTGGCAAATTCAGAGGGTTGAAAATTGAAGCCACCGATACTAATCCATCGCATCGCCCCTTTGGCGCTATAGCCGATCGCCATTACCGCAATTAACAAAAAATTAGTCAAACCATAGATGATCCAGTGCCACTGGATCAAGTTTTCGTAACGGCAGCGGGCCAGTAAAAGGGCCAATCCGAGGCCGATCCCACCAACAAGCCAGTGCTGCCACCAATCAGTCACTGGCAGATTCAATTCTGCACTGCGGATCATCAGACCGCCAAAAAAGCTCAGTCCTACTGACAAAGCAAAAAGCCACCAGTCTACTTGTTGCCAGGGTATAAACCGAGATTTCCAGCGCAGGGGGTTCAGAAAATTCAACATAGGTTAGGTAATGGGGATTGGATAATTTTAGATTTTAGATTTTAGATTTTAGATCTAAATTCAATCTGCAATCTGCGATTTGAAATTCCTCAATTACCGATTAGCTATCAGGCTAAAGCAGCTACAGAAACTTTACCGGCGATCCGCTGGGCGATCGCTGTTAGGGCTTTCGCTGAGGCACAATCCGGTTCGGCGACTACAATTGGTAAACCGCGATCGCCTCCTTGGCGTAAGGATATTTCCAGAGGCACGCATCCCAGCAACGGCACACCTAACTCAGCAGCCGTTTTCTCGCCCCCGCCAGACCCAAAAATATCGTATTGCCGATCGGGCAGATCTGGTGGAATGAAATAGCTCATATTTTCCACAATTCCCAAAACCGGCACTCCCAACTGCTGGAACATTTTTAAGCCCTTACGAGAATCGAGCAGAGCCACATTTTGGGGCGTCGTCACGATCACCGCACCCGCCATCGGCACAGCTTGAATCAAGGTTAACTGAGCATCCCCAGTACCGGGAGGCATATCCACAATCATGTAATCCAGTTCCCCCCACCGCACCTGATACAAAAACTGGCGGATAATGCCATTGAGCATTGGGCCGCGCCAGATCACGGGTTGGTCTTTGCCAATCAAAAATCCCATTGAAACCAACTTTACACCGTGATTAAAAGCTGGCTCTAAAAGTTCTCCTTGGGCAGTTTGTTGCACTATCACCTTGGCATCTGCCAGTCCCAGCATCATCGGTGCGTTCGGGCCATAGATATCCGCATCGATCAGGCCGACTTTAGCACCCGATTGAGCCAAAGCCACTGCAACATTAACAGCAACAGTGCTTTTTCCCACGCCGCCTTTACCGCTGGAAACAGCCAAAATATTTTTAACGCCGGGAATTCCGGTGCGATCGGCCACTCCTTTTTGCTGAGGTGTTTCTGCGGTGACTGCGATCGCCACATCTTTCACCCCAGGCAGCTGGCGGACTGCCTTCTGGCAATCCTCGACGATAAACTCGCGTAAAGGACAGGCGGGCGTTGTCAGCACCAAAGTAAAACTGACATTGCCGTCCTCAATCTTGACGTGGCGAATCATGTTCAACTCCACCAAGCTCTTGCGGAGTTCGGGGTCTTGCACTGGGCGCAATACTTCTAAAACCGAGCTGGCATCGAGAATGTCAGACATTGTATTTTCCCCCTAGCTGTGAGGGAAGTCCCTCTTTTTGCCGTCGAGGGTAATTATACAATTTTTGGCTAAAAGCCCAAGAAGCTTCATGCCATTCCTCACTGATCAGAGAAAACCGCTGTAATCTATTTTTGACCCCACCTATTTACAAAGGGTTTTGTTCGGCTGCGTGAGCTAATTGGGCCGCAACCCGCGCCGCACTCGGTCGGATCAGCGACCAGATTAGGGGCGACAACCACCCCCGCAGCGTAATGGAATAGGAAATCTGAGTTCCGCAGACGGTAGACTGAACTTTGTAAGTCACTCTTTCCTCCAGCCCCGGTAAAGTAAGAATTCGCACCGTCAACAATTCCCTGGGCCTTACTTGCTCAACGAAAATGCGAATCGGGATAGGGATCGATCGAGTCACAGCCTGATAAATCAAACCTGGTTTGGCAACTAACCCCTTGGGAACATTCGTGCTTGCCAGTAGGGGATGCCAGGAAACATCAGCTAAATCTGTCACCTTTTGCCATAGGGCATCCACCGAGGCCGAACTCAGAGCTTGATATGTAAGGGCTAGAGAAAAGAGCCACCAACGCCTTTGAGGACGATCGGTGGATTTGGAGGAAAAATTGGGCATTATTACGCTCCTCCCGCAGCTAGTTTCCAAGGCAGCCTTTAGATACTGCTCTAGCGAAGCGGCACGAAGTGCCAAATTCCCACTTTCTGAATTCGGTAGTCAGTCAATCCAGTAATATATAAGTGGTCAATGACCCGCCTGACTGTATGGAACATAAAGGCTAATTCCGAAGTAGGGGTGGGTACTTCACTCTAAAGACTCTCGGACAATTAAACCACTGTTTGGTTCAACTAAATTAAATTGCGTTTTTGAGATTATGACGGCTTTTTCCACTTCCGAGGCAACAACCCGCCAAACTATGCCTCCATCTGACTCAAAGGCTAGAGTCACCCAGTTTATGCAGCAGTTGCAAGACGAAATTTGTCAAGCTCTGCAACGGCTGGATGGCATTGCTACTTTCACAGAAGACTCCTGGTCACGAGAAGAAGGGGGCGGCGGTCGTTCTCGCGTGATGCGCGACGGGGCTGTGTTTGAGCAGGGGGGCGTCAACTTCTCGGAGGTTTGGGGTGACCATCTGCCGCCCTCAATTCTGGCGCAACGCCCAGAAGCGGCTGGACACCGCTTCTATGCTACCGGCACTTCGATGGTGTTGCATCCCCGCAATCCTTATGTGCCAACGGTACACCTTAACTATCGCTACTTTGAAGCTGGGCCAGTTTGGTGGTTTGGCGGGGGCGCTGACTTGACGCCTTACTACCCATTTGCAGAGGATGCTGCCCATTTCCACAAAACTTTCAAGCAAGCCTGCGATGCCCACCATCCGGAGTACTATCCTACGTTTAAACGCTGGTGCGATGAGTATTTCTATCTAAAACACCGGCAGGAAACGCGGGGCGTCGGCGGACTATTTTTTGATTACCAAGATGGGCAAGGCCAATTGTATCGGGGGCCGGATGCCAATGGGCCAGCAGCAGCTTACAGTGCCGCTCTCAGCAATGTAGAGCCGCGCAGCTGGGAAGATTTGTTTGGGTTTATCAACGATTGCGGTCGCGCATTTTTACCGGCTTACGTGCCGATTGTGGAGCGACGCCAAGGGATAGATTATGGCGATCGCGAACGCAATTTCCAACTCTATCGCCGTGGTCGTTATGTGGAATTTAACCTCGTTTACGATCGGGGTACAATCTTTGGACTCCAGACAAACGGACGTACCGAGTCGATTCTGATGTCTTTACCGCCCTTGGTGCGCTGGGAATATGGGTATCAACCGGAACCCAATACACCAGAAGCCCAGTTATATGAAATTTTCTTAAAGCCCCAAGATTGGGCTAAGTGGACTGGTGCTGCATAAGATTTACAGAAATTCTCCTAAGAAACTCGCTCTGGAGTGGGGGAGCGGGAGAGTGGGGGAGTGGGGGAGTGGGAGAGAATGACTAATGACTAATGACCAATAGACATCTCCTTTCAAAGAATGTAGAGACGTTGTATGCAACGTCTCTACAAGGGTTCTAGGGTTAGCACTTTTAATTTATGGAGATGTCTAATGACTAATGACTAATGACCAATGACTTTCTTTCTTCAAACCAACACAGCGGCTGACGCGCTTTCAAATATCCGTGCTTTCTGGTAAAATACTCACAAACAAGTCTATCTTTTTGACCCTACCTGCGGACTGCGGGAAAGTTACGCGATCGTGCGTACTCAGAAGACTTGCCTGTGTTTGGATGACGGTCAATCGGGTTGAGGCTATGTGCAAAAGCTGTAAAAAGTTACGATTTAAAGAGGAAAGGCAGTGATCCATATCGAGCAAAAAACACACACGCTCCAAGACGGTACTACTGTTATCGTCTTGACGCCTACAGGGCGCTTAGATATCACGACGGCATGGCAATTTCGCCTCAAGTTGCAGGAGTGTATTTCCAAACTCAGCCGTCATGTGGTCGTGAATCTCGGTCAGGTTAATTTTATCGACAGTTCCGGTCTGACTTCATTGGTCGCAGGAATGCGAGATGCTGACAAAGTGAAAGGGAGTTTCCGCATTTGTAACGTGCATCCAGAAGCCAGACTGGTGTTTGAAGTTACGATGATGGACTCGGTGTTTGAAATTTTTGAGACGGAAGATGATGCCCTTGAGGGTGTTCCCCGCAACAGCATGGCGTCTTGAGGCAAAGAACCCTTTGTTTTAGCAGGCTTCATGAAGGCAGTTCCGCAGAAAAGTCTTGACGCTTACTAAAGCGGTAGGGACCCATAATAGCTCCCCACAGGGCTTTGCCAGTTTCCGGTTCGATTCCTTTGTCATAACTGAGGAATTGCTCCGGAGTAGCCTCAAATCCAAGAGAAACCTGGTAAGTTTCGTCCCGATAGTTGAAGCAGCAACGAGTGTTTGGTGGTAAAGACGCTTGAAAGTGGTAAGCGCTCTGAGCGATCGGGCCAGAGGTAACGGTAAGAGTGCAACCCGGTAGCAGTTCTATGCGATCGCTGCTCAGCGTTTTCAGTAACTCTGGGTTGCGACCAGCACCTATCATAGAAGATGGATCTTCGATCGCGTAGTACTGCACCTGGATCGAGGCGTGCGAATCCCTGCTGTCCTGTAACCGCATGATGCGCTGGCGATAAGCTTTGTCCGGGTAAAGATAGTTGGCTTGCTCCGCAAACAGGGTGAGGCTGTCTGACAAAAACAAAGGTACAGGTCGCTGCCAAAGGCGTAGATGCACGTACCAAGCCGGAGAGTCGATCGCTTGGTCTTTATTGTCAAACTCACCAGCCATGTAGCGAGCTAGAGCGATTAACTCAGGAGAATACATTGTTGTGGGTTGCTGCAAATAAAATACATCAGTTCTCTAAAAACCAGATGGCAATCTTGCATTCTACCCGATCGCAACCGACAGCGGCTCAATTACTCAATGGCCCATTCTGGCGGCGATCGGCTTGGCAAACTTGCACTTAAACGAGACAATAAAGTTAAATCATCCTTAAAAATGCTTTCCGTGAATAACGTCCGCACTGTTTCAGATACTAAACGAAGTTTCTACAACCTTCACACTCGTCCCATCAATACTATTTACCGGCGAGTGGTCGAAGAATTGATGGTAGAAATGCACTTGCTCTCGGTCAATATCGATTTTCGCTACGACCCTATCTACGCTTTGGGAGTTGTGGCTTCCTTTGACCGCTTTATGCAAGGCTATCGACCAGAAGCGGATAAAGACCCTATTTTTGACGCCCTCTGCAAAGCGTTAGAAAATGACCCGCACAGGTACAAGCAAGATGGACAATGGTTGGAGGGATGGGCAAAAAGTCGAAATGCTCAGGAAATTGTCGCAATTCTCAGTCAAGGGTCTGAGTTTAGCAATTCCGAAGATTTGCGACCAACGCTACAAGCTATAGCCAACAACCCCAACTTCAAGTACAGCCGCTTGTTTGCGATCGGTTTGTTCACCCTCCTAGAAGTGGCAGACTCTAGCATAGTTAAAGACACCAAACAGTTGGCTGAGGCGCTCAAACAGATCGGTGCGGCGTTACACTTACCAGACGACAAACTGCAAAAAGACTTAGAACTCTACCGCAGCAATCTAGATAAAATGGCCCAAGCGCGGTTAATGATGGAAGATACCGTCAAAGCAGAACGCAAAAAACGCGACCAACGCGCCGCAGACAGAGGTGTAGTCGTTGCTCCCCCCAACGGTCAAAAAGACGCGATCGATACCTCCGGTAGTTCTCAATAGTAACTTGTCCGTTCTGAGAGATAGCAATAATAATTTTTTGCTATCTCTTAGAAACACAAAAAAGCCAGCTAAAACAGGTATGGTGGTTCTTCTCCCAAACACTCAAGCACTTTATCACTACAACGATAATTTGGTAAAAAGCGATGAGCTATTAGTCAAAAGGAATAGATTAAGGACTGAGCCAATAACGCTACTTTGGTAACCCGTAAGATCTTTTTTATGTAGTGTAAAAAACCAACAGACCATAACTACAATGACTGGGCCTAATTTCCGCCTAGCTCAACAACCAACAAATGCGATCGCATCAGCCAGTCATTATTAAGCGGAAACTAAACCCAGTCCTTAAAGCAAAAACTTAGTTAGATAAACCGGTCCAGAACCTTAGCGGCGCTTAGGCACCTTATTCAGGTAATCAATGTCAAACGCAGACAGGCGTTGCGCGTAATTGCGCTTGGTATTGACCGTAGCCGCCATACCGCTGAACTTGCGGGGGTCGCCTTCGGGCAGTTTCCGTTCCTGTTCTTTGCGGCTGTAGAACTTCTCCAACGCAAAGCGCCAATCTGTTTTGACAGTACCAGCTGATTCTTGGAAGTCCACGCCGTAGCGGGGTGTCACCAAATTGAACGGACGCGCCTCCATCCGCTTGCGTTGGTAGGGTACAGTGAAATCCCCAAACGCTGCGGTATACTCATCGCTATCAACCAGTGCATCCACAAAACCGCTAAAGCCCTTGGTCGCAATCACAATTGACCAAGCGATTTCTTCATCTTGGTTGTAAGAAGTACGACCCAAAAAACGCTTGAGGCAGATTTGTACCAGTCGATAATTATTATTGACTGAAACAACTAAACGATAAAATGCCTCTGACTTCGCCAGTTCCCGAATGAAGTCGCGCACTGTGATAGAGCGATTGGCGAGACGAGTTTCCACCGCAATTTGACGGTTGAACTTGAGAATTTCGTGTTCGCTGAATACTTGGCGATAACCTGCCCAAATCAGTTCCTTAAGCTCGTAGGGAGAAGCGGCATCTTCTAGGCGATAGATATAAGGCGTATCTTCATTAAGATCCGCTACGCCAAAGCTTTTAACGCGCTGGTTTTGGGATGAAGGTTTATATGTAAGCAACGATAGTGCCATGCAAAAGCCTCCTAATGTGGTTGAAAAGTAAATAATTTGGTCAAAACAGTAACTTCAGATCGTAAACTTCAGATTGCCAATTGAAGAATTCAACTTTAAATCTGAGATCTTGAATTTGAAATTCCCTTACCGGCGTTGCGGAAAACTCGTGCTTGAGTTAATCGAGACCGGAATCCCTTCAGGCTTATTATCCCTTGTCGTGTTGGGAATTTTGATATTAGCCGTTGAAACGTTCAGATTTTGGGTAACGGGTTTGATTTGGAGAGAACGTGCCAAATCAAGGAAGTTACGGACATCGCCCCACTTGTAGCGTTCGTCTTCTTGTTTGTCGCGCCAGTAGTTGCCGTAACGAGGCGTCACCAAGTTAAAAGGGCGGTCTTTGTAGCGACGGCGCTGATAAGGCACCGTGTTGTCGCCAAAATTGGTCTGATACTCTTCGCTATCGACCAAGGCGTCAACGAAGCCGCTTATGCCGCTGGTAGCGATTTTAATTGACCAGGCAATCTCTTCATCCTTGTTATATGGGGCACGGCCCAGGATGCGTTTGAGGCAAAGTTCGACGACGCGATAGTTGGAGTTTGTTTCCACAACTAAACGGTAAAATGCCTCTGTTTTTGCCAAACCACGGATGAAGTCCCGCACGGTAATAGACCGATTTTTTACCTGAGATTCCAAACCAATTTGACGAAAAGATTTGAGGATTTCGTGTTCGCTGAGAATTTGACGGTAGCTCGCCCAGATTAATTCTTGGATATCGCTATCGTCGATGCAGTCTTCTATGCGATAGACTCTGGGTGTTTCTTCGTTGGCCACTTCGTAACCCGCTACTCGCTGGTTCTGCGAGGAAGGTTTGTATGTAAGCAAAGGTATGGACATAAGCAGTTTTGAGGTTTGAGTTTTTAGTTTCGATCTGCTAATCGGTATTAGCGCTATGCTTTGGGATCTGTGGAAACATAGCGATAAGGAAGGGCAACTTCCGTATGACTGACAGCTGGTTTAACAGTGCTTCCCTGACGAGTCATATCTGGAATATCGACACTTCTGGTCTGATTGATTGCCCGGTCTTTGTACCGCTGGTAATTAACTTGGGGGGTAACGATGCTCCGCGCCATTGCCAGGAAGTTGTCGGGAATGCCTTTACGAGCAACTTGTTTTTCTGGTGCCCCTGTACCGTAGATCCGCACTTGATAATAGCTGCGGCCTTCAATTTCAATCAGGCGAGTGCGCCAATAGTCGCTGTAACGGGGATTTACTAAGTTGAAGGGTCTTTCGTTGAATCGACGGCGTTGATAGGGTATGAGGTCATCTCCAAAGTTCTGGACATATTCCTCGCTATCAACAATGGCGTCGATAAAGCCATGCAATCCCTTGGTTGCTATCACAATTGACCAGGAGATTTCCTCGTCTTTGTTGTAGCTGGCGCGTCCGAGAAAGCGTTTGAAAGTGATGTCAACTAAGCGGTAGTTGGAGTTTGTTTCAGCTACAAGTTGCCGATAAACTTCGGATTTACCGAGTCCCCGGACAAACTCTCGCACGGAAATAGAGCGATTCCGCAATAAGGATTCTAGGGATAGTTGGCGGTGGCTTTTGAGGATCAATTGTTCGCTGAAGATTTGGCGATAGGCAGCCCAGATTATTTCGTTAACTTCATACTCTGAGGAAGTATTGGTTAACCGATAATTAATGGGATCGTCTTCGTCAGGAACTTCGTAGCCTTCTACGCGCTGATTTTGTGTGGTTGGTGTAATTTCTAGGAGTGGAATTGGCATTTTTTAAGTAGTTGTAAGTTGCTAGTTGTAACTTGATGGTGTTAGTTATTAGTTGTTAGTTGTATTTAACCACTAACGACTGACTGCTAACGACTAACTACTGAGAGTTGCTAATTGAACTCTAGCGCGAACTGCTCGATCGCTTTCCGATGGGAGCATTTGCTGTAAGTGGGTTTGGATATGCGGTTTGAGTCCCGGCTGGGCAGCCAGTAATTGCAAGCCTACAATGGCTGCATAGCGAATCGACCACTCTGAGTCTTGGCAGACTTGTCGAAGCGTGTAAAAAGCTTTTTCCTGGGCGAATGGAATCTGTTCAGGGGAAAGTTTGTGCCAGTGGAGGTTTCCCAATCCTTTGGCGGCAGCGCGGCGGACGCTGGGGGCAAAGTCGTTTAGAGCTGCTGTGTTCAAGATGTCTAGGGCACGCGGATCTGCGATCGCGGCTAAGGCGCGTATGGCATAAGCCCTCGCGCCGTAGTTGTACCCATCCAGTTTTTCTAGTAAGGGCGGTACTGCCGATCCGCCCATTTGAATTAGCCCTTCAACGGCTAGTGATGCTGCTCCTGGGTTGTTGTAGCCTAAAGCAGTGATTAAGATGGGAATTCCAGCTTCTAAATGGGCATCTGCCAAGGCGCGTACTGCTGCTATCAGGCGTGCGGGTGTATCTGCTTGTTCGACAGCCTGAATAAGAGATTGGTCATTAGTCATTAGGAACCTACTACCCTCTTCCCTCTTCCCTAGCCCCAGCCCCTCTTTACAAGAGTGTATCCATCAGGTTCATGACTTTGATGGCCTCGTCGTTGAGCGATTCAGGTTTGAAAGGCTCAAGTTGATGTTCGAGTAAACCTTTGAGAGCTATGAGCTTAAAGCTATTTTCCACTGCCGAGGAGACGATCGCACTAGCAGCCGGTAAATAGCCGATCGCACCAAGGTCAGACAAAGCCACCCGGCGCAATTGAATATCTTTTCCGGCCAAAGCTTTAACTAGGCTTTCTCCATATACTGAGTCTTTGGTCAGCTGGTACATAGCTCTGCTGGCGGAGTACTGCACTCGCTCTACTGAGTGTTCCAGGAAGGGTTTAATCAGGGGAATGGCTTCAGTGGCCTGGAGCGTTCCCAAGGCTTCCATCACGGCTTCGTAGGGTTGTACTAAATGGGGCATTCCCGGTACTTGTACAGCAGCTTCTATTCCACCAAATAGCAGCTGCTTCAGGGCTGGAATGCAAGCTGGGTCGCCCAGCATACCCAGCGACTGAGCAGCTGCTTCTCGCACATAGAAGTCGGAGCCATCCAAACACTCAATTAGGGCAGGTACAGCCTTAATATCTCCAATTTTTCCCAGCGCCCTTGCGGCATTGCGCCGTAGGGGGTAGCCTCCTAATGCTGTCCGGTCAGCCTCATCGTCTAAAGCTGCGATCAGAGCCTCTACTGCTGCTGGTGTGTCGATCTGGAATTTTCCCAGCCACCAAGCGGCATAGTAGCGGAGACTGACATCTTCGTGGGTGAGATTGGCGATCGCCTGTTCTACCGTTAGCGACGGAGAAACTTCTGTTTCGCCATCCGCTTCTGGATTGGACTCCTGCATGATCGGGGTGCAAACACTTTCTCAGTTAATCTTCTGATTTGTCTGATTTTGCGGATGCGGCAGCTTCTTCAGCGCCCCAGGGCTGAATGCTGACGATTTGGCCGCCAAGACGAGTAATGCGCCGCATTTCTTCATTCATGCGGCTGTATGGAACGGTGACAAAGACGCTGCCGCTGCGACGAATAGCGTAGTTATTTTTGTCGTTTTCTTCGTTTTGGCGTAAGCCAACAACTTCGTAACGAAAAACACGGCTACCAGAAGGCGTGTTTGCAGCGCTACCAATGGCGGTTTGACCAAGCATTGTTTTAGTACCTCCTGTGATTTTAATTTCAGATTTCCAATCTGAGATTTTAGATTTAATTTCAATCCAAAATCCAAAATCTAAAATCTAAAATTCTTAGGCTGGGTTGACGCTTACGATTTTGCCGCCAGAACGAAGAATCTGTTGCATTTTGTTTGACAGATTTTCGTAAGGCACCAAGAAAGCGGTGCTGCTGCGACGAAGGCCGGGATATCCTGGCCCACGAAGACCGGCGACTTCGATGCGGTAAACGCGGCCACTTTCGCCGTAAGAACCACCCAAGCAGTTACGGGGGGCAACATCGCTGGATGCGCGGTAGTAAGACCAGGTGTCATCGCTACCGGAAGGCTTGATAACCGTGGAAGCGAGATTCTGCGCCAGGTCGGTGGCGAGGCGAGAGTTACGGCCTTCTACTTGAGCGCGATCGCTGTTGGCATAACCCCGGTACAAGCGGAACATCCGGGTGAAGCCTACGCTTCTTTGCCCTGCTTGATACTCAAAGCTACGATAGTAGGGAACAATGTTGTCGCCGAAGTTGGCTTGATACTCCTGAGAGTCGATGTAGGAGTCAATTTCAGCATCGTAACCCTTGTTCTCGTACAAATCGAGGTGATAAACCACCTCGGATTCGTCATAAGGGGCACGTCCCAGTAGATGCTTGTAGTTCAGCTCGATCAACCGGGTTTGAAAACTGCTGTAGAAAAACTTGGTTTTGTATAGCTCCGATTTAGCTACGGCGCGTACAAACTCTTTGACTGTCAGATTTCCATCTCGCAGAAGCGATTCGGCACTAACCAGACGTTCGGAAGCCATCAAATAATCATTGCCCAGAACCTGACGGTACGTGGCGCGGATTACATTCTCGATATCTTCCTTGGTTGCGTATGGTCTTAGTTCGACCCTTGATGCTTCACCATAAGCTGCGGTTCCCAAACGGGATGCTGCTGCTGTTATCGCCACTTTAAATTTCTCCCAACAAACACAGCTTCTCTTAAATACAACAATGCCCGGAGAAATAAGCAACTGCGAGTTCCATAACCTGCACCTGCATACCCCTCCGGGCCATAGCGATCGATTAGCTCAGGGCATTGATCGCGTAGTCGATGTAGGTGTTAGCTTCGTTACCAGCTTGGCCGCTCAGACCGTGATTGCCTTTGATGTACTTGAGGGCTTCAACGTACCAGCTGGGAGACAGATCGAAAGCAGCGTTGATTTCGCTCAAGCCTGCGATCAGGAATTCGTCGAGTGGGCCAGTACCACCAGCAACCAAGCTGTACGTAATAATACGCACGTAGTAGCCGATGTCACGAGAACACTTGGACTTGCCTTCAGGAGTGGAGGCGAAGTTGGAGCCTTGCTGTTGGGTGGTGTAGGGGTATTTTTGATATACCGCGTTAGCTGCACCATCGATCAGCTTTTGAGCGTTGTTGGTCAGGGCGCGAGCTGCTTCCATGCTGGCAGTTGCGCGTTCATACCGACCGCGAGCGGATTGCAGTTCGGTGTTGCTCAAGAAACGGCCTTGGGTATCTGCTGCTGCGATCGCTTCAGTAATAGGGGTCTTCATGTTTTGGTTATCTCCAGAATGCTTTGCAAAGTTTCCTAACTAGCGTGCGAAAAATCGCGGTTTGAGTAGTTTGAGTGCGGGATAAAATCCCTACTCAGGACTCAACAGTTATTAAGCAACGGCTGCTGCGGCGCGATCGAAGTAGCTGGCTACTTCAGAAATCAAAGAGCTGCAATCGCCTTGGCTGATTCCGCTGGGGTCGTTAGCGATCGCAACTGCGGCTTCTTTCATCTTGGAAACGCCAACAGCTACGGAAGAACCGGGGGTACCGAGAGCTTGGTAGGTTTCGCGCAGGCCATTCAGGCAGCGATCGTCTAGCACGCTGGAGTCACCAGCCAAGATTGCATAAGTTACGTAACGCAAAATGATTTCCATGTCGCGCAAGCAAGCAGCCATGCGACGGTTGGTGTAAGCGTTGCCACCAGGAGCAATTAGCTGAGGTTGTTCGGCAAACAGAGCGCGAGCGGCGTTGGCAACAATTGTGGAACCGTTGCTGGTGATGCGGTTAACGACATCCAAGCGCTTGTTTCCATCGCGAACTAAGCCGGTTAAAGCATCCAGCTGAGAAGCGCTGAGGAATTCACCCTTGGCATCTGCCTGAGAAACAACTTTGGCGAATGCGTCTAACATTAACTCAATCTCCTAACTTTGTTTGGTTTGAGAGGTTTTTTGCTTAAAAACTGGTATTTCGGTAAATACGCCAATTCAAACTTTGAATCAGCTTACCGGGGTCAATAACAGACTAATGTCAAAAGCACTTTTCAAGTTACTGCCCCTACCACTTGCTCCTTTAAAGGAACCTTTTATAAGGATAGGGGATAATTCTGAGAACTTTTCACTTTTTTATGAGAAAAGCGAAAAGTTGCTTAATCAGTACTTTCGCTTACTTTTGCCTGTCTGTAAGTCCCTACAGGTTATGTTTATACACTGCCGTTCAAGCTTAATATATTACAAATTGTTAATTTGGTTCGCTAAGTAGGAACAAACGCATCAAATCCTTTATAAATAAGGCTTTCGACTTCTCCTTGCTCTAGTTATTTGTTACATTTCTTAAAGTATTTATACTTATAGGTTTTTATTGATAAATTTTATATTTTTTTACAAATCGCTAAAACGACCACTTCATAAGGAATTGGGGCTCAATTGACCGAAAGGTCAACCAGTGATTTTGTATAGAAATGTAAATTTAAAGTAATAAAGATACGTAAATTAAATGCTGGAACCGGGGAGGGCCACTCGCCGCCGCAAGACTTCGAGGAGGGTAACGAAGTGAGGTGGAAGAGGTGCTGTCACCTGAATCATCTGTCCGGAGATAGGATGTTCTAAAGAAAGTCGCCAAGCGTGGAGGGCTTGACCGGGTAGGTTGACGCCTATCTTGTGTCCCGAACTGTAAACTGGGTCAGCGACGATGGGATGGCCCATATAGGCACTGTGGACGCGAATTTGGTGAGTGCGGCCTGTTTCTAGCTGAAAGTGGATCAAGGTGTAATTTCCCAGACGTTCCTGTACCTGCCAGTGGGTGACAGCTAAGCGACCTTTTTTCTCTTCCAGCACGACAGCCATTTTTTTGCGATCGACCAGATGACGACCGATCGGTTGGTCAATAATGCCGCTTTCCGTTTTGGGGGAACCGTAGACGACACCCAGGTATTCCCGGCGAGCGGTTTTGGCTTTGAGTTGAGCTTGCAGATGCTGGTAAGCTCGATCGGTTTTAGCGATCGCGATCGCACCCGTCGTATCTTTGTCCAGCCGATGGACAATGCCGGGACGCTGGACACCGCCAATTTCTGCGAGAGGACAATGTGCCAAAAGGGCATTGACAAGAGTACCTGCTGGGTGACCTGCGGCTGGATGGACAACTAATCCAGCCGGTTTATTAAGAATTAACAAGTGGTCGTCTTCGTAGAGAATATCCAGAGGGATGTTTTCGGCTTGTAATTCCGAAATCTCAGCCTCTGGGATGATGACCTGAATCCGATCCCCAGCTTTAACAATTTTGTTTTTGGTGGGGCAAATTTGGTCATTAATTTTTACCGACCCTTGTTCGATCAGCTTTTGGATGCGGGAACGGGAGAAGTCCGTTAGTTGACTAGCTAACCAGCGATCGAGACGATCGATCTGGTTTTCTGCCAGAAAGTTGCTGGTTTCATTGACTTGTAGGTCGATTTCTGGGTGAGAAATGGTGTTTTGGTTGAACTCGTAAATTTCCATTTTAGAAACAAACCGGGACTGGTGCAGATGTCATAAAATTATAACAATAGGCTGATAAGCGATCGCAAAACACACACCCAATAATGAGCTATTACATCTCTCCCCGTTTCCTTGACAAACTGGCCGTTCACATCACCAAAAACTTCCTTGATATTCCCGGCGTAAGAGTTCCCTTAATTCTGGGAGTTCACGGACGCAAAGGAGAAGGAAAATCCTTTCAATGTGAATTAGTTTTTGAGAAAATGGGCATCGAAGCAATTCACATTTCTGGAGGAGAACTCGAAAGTCCAGATGCTGGAGATCCAGCGCGTTTGCTTCGTCTCCGCTATCGAGAAGCAGCAGAATTAATTAAGGTTCGCGGCAAAATGACCGCGCTGATGATTAACGATTTAGATGCAGGTGCTGGACGCTTCGATCGAGGCACTCAATACACTGTCAATACTCAGTTAGTGAATGCCACACTGATGAATATTGCCGATAACCCAACAAACGTACAACTCCCTGGCAGTTATGACTCAACGCCGCTAAATCGCGTCCCAATGATTGTGACGGGAAATGACCTTTCCACCTTATATGCACCGCTGATTCGCGATGGTCGGATGGAGAAGTTTTTCTGGGAACCAAACCGAGAAGATAAAATTGGCATTGTTGCCGGAATATTTGACAAAGATGAACTTTCAGCTAGAGAAATTGAGCAGTTTGTCGATACCTTTATCGATCAAGCCATAGATTTCTTTGGCGCAGTGAGATCGAGAGTTTATGATGAGCAAATCCGGCAATTTATCCATGAAATTGGTTTTGAGAGAATTTCTTCTCGTGTCGTCAATAGCGCCGAAGAAAAACCAACTTTTCTCAAGCCAGATTTCCGACTGCCTCGCTTAATTGAATTTGGCAACTTAATGGTGCAAGAACAGCAGCGAGTGCAGAATTCAAGGTTGGTAGAAGAGTACAATGCAGGACGATTAAACAACTATCAACAAACGCCAAATCCTGCGCCTGCTAATCCTATCCAAAAGGAAGTGGCGAATAACTCAACTAAAGTTGAGACAATTTACAAAGTCAATTATGCTAGCAGCAGCAACGGTCAGCAAAATGGTTCTAAACTAAGTGCAGAAACTCAGGAACAGGTACGTCAGTTGCTTGCCAAAGGATATAAGATTGGTATGGAAGTGCGATTCGTTTAACCTAAAGTAAGCTGAAAAGCTTACGGGACGGTTAACCCAGTTGTTGAGACTGGTGATAACTGATTATGCAAGTAGGTGCAAAACCTACCCCACAGATGCAGTGGAGAAAGCGTAACCCCTAATTTATTGGGTAGCAACCAATAGATTAAAGCGGGGTTAAAAGGCAGACTACTAGGAGCCGAACCCTGTAACTGTCGAGCAAGAGTCCATGCGTAGCGAAAGCAAAGATGCGTTTGAACCATCGTTACAACCAATGGTGTAACGGCTGAACCAAGGATAAACCCGTTGGAAAACACGGTCAAGACTTGGTTAACACCAAGCCAAAAGGTAAGGATAGGGTATAGGCGATTTTCCATTCGACCTATAAGCATTACCCAGAAACCCGGTGGAGAGCATCACGCTAAAGACTCAAATGTGTGTAATCGGAACGAAGTAACCCTTTTAAATCTCTGGAAGGTCGAATATCCAGTAAACAGCTAGTGAATGACTTAAAAGGGAGGGATTGTATCAGAAGCGAATGCCCTGTTGTAATGACAGGGATATGCTGACAGGTACACGGTAATTCCAAAGGAATGAGAACAAGTAGCAATGAATACGTCTAAAACACTGAACAATCAGATGGGGGAATGGAAGGACTTAAACTGGCGAAAGCTAGAGAGAATCACCTTTAAGTTGCAAAAGAGAATATTCCAAGCGAGTGAGCGTGGCGATGTTAAAGCAGTTCGCAAACTTCAAAAGACCTTGATTAGGTCTTGGTCTGCAAAGTGTGTAGCGGTACGTCGGGTAACGCAGGATAACCAAGGTAAAAATACGGCTGGTGTGGATGGCATTAAATCGCTAACCCCAATGCAACGTATAACCTTAGTTAGGCGTTTGAAACTAACCGGAAAGGCAAAGCCCACTCGTAGGGTAATGATACCTAAACCCGGAACAGAGGAAAAGCGGCCTTTAGGAATACCCACAATAGACGACCGCGCCTTGCAAGCGTTAGTCAAGCTAACGTTAGAACCAGAATGGGAGGCAAAATTTGAGCCAAACAGTTATGGTTTTAGACCAGGACGTTCTTGTCACGATGCGATTGGGGCAATATTTGACAGTATCAAAGGAAAAGCCAAGTATGTGCTAGACGCTGATATTGCTAAATGTTTCGACCGTATAGACCATAAAGCTCTTTTGGACAAGGTAAAAACATACCCCACCTTAAGAAGACAGTTACGAAGCTGGCTTAAGGCGGGGGTGCTGGAAAACGGTAATTATCTTCCTACTAATGATGGTACACCACAAGGAGGTGTCATTTCACCTTTACTTGCGAATATTGCCTTACATGGTATGGAGGAACGGGTTAAACAATTCGCAGAAACGTTAAAAGGGACTAAACGAGATAATCGCTATGCCCTAAGTTTAATCCGATATGCTGATGACTTCGTGATAATACATGAGGACATTAACGTAATTCTCGCCTGTCAAAAGATAATAGCCGATTGGTTGTGTGACATAGGATTGGAGTTAAAACCAAGTAAGACAAAGCTAACCCATACCTTAAACGAATACGAAGGGAATATTGGGTTTGAGTTTTTAGGGTTCCACATACAACAGCACGCTGTAGGCAACTACAGATGCGCTAAAAATCCACATGGAACACCGCTAGGTTTTAAGACAATAATCACCCCTTCTAAGCCAAAAGTCAGAACTCATCTAGTCAAGATAGCTGAAGTAATAGATACCCATAAAACCGCCCCACAAGCTGCGTTAATTAGCAAGCTGAACCCAATCATCAGGGGCTGGTCAAACTATTACTCAACAGTAGTCAGTAAGGAAACCTTCTCAAAGGTAGATAACCTGACTTACGACAAATTAAGGGCATGGGCAAGAAAGAGGGGAAAAGGTAGCATCAATAAGGACAAATACTGGAGAACAGTAGATGACCGAGATTGGTGTTTCAGTACCGAAGACGGATTAAAACTAATGTCCCATTCCGAGACGCCCATCATTAGGCACGTCAAAGTTAAGGGCCAAGATAGTCCTTATAACGGTGACTGGATTTACTGGAGTAAGCGACGTGGAGAGTACCCAGGCACGCCTGCAAGGGTGTCATCACTTATCAAGAAACAAAAGGGTATTTGTCCCCACTGCGGTTTGTACTTTACGAGTACGGACATTGTAGAAGTTGACCATAAAATCCCTAAATCTCTGGGTGGTAAAGACATCCAAGAAAATCGTCAACTTTTACACAAGCATTGTCACGACACAAAAACGGCCTCGGACGGTTCCCTCCAAAAGAACTATGACGAGAACCCGTTTTGAATCGTACCTATAACAAAGGTGGAATTATCAAGGAGCCGGATGAGGTGAAAGTCTCACGTCCGGTTCTGAAGGAGAGGTAGAGGTAGCAATGCCTCTATCGACTCTAACCACGCTGATGAACGTCGTTTTCGGACTCAATCTTGGCAAAGTTGTTCTCCCATCCAGACAAGTGAGGTGTCGGATGCGATCGCAGCTCTTGAATCCTGCTTAAATGAGCATACCGGAGAATATGTCCGCTTGATCGGTATCGACCCCAAAGTCAAGCGACGCATTGTGGAGACAATTATCCAAAAACCGAAGATTTAGCTAGCAAAGTTGGTAGTGGGTAGTTGTAGGTCATTAGCCTCCTCTTTGACGGACGAGACGCCCATCCCACAATAAGTTGTTGGATATTTTTTGTTTGGAAGCTACTAACTCACATTGCTAGTTAGGTACGTTGTTGCGCTTTAGCGCTCTTTTAGCGCTAAAGCGCAACAACGTACCTAATATTAGCCTCAACTAGATAACTAGCAACTTGGGTTACTAAATACTCTTAGCCCCCTCTCCGTTGCGGGGAGGGGGTTTGGGGGTGTGGTTCTAAATACCCCCATTCTTATCAATATAGTCCACAATTTTGGCAATACAGTCGCGAATTTGGGGACTGCTTTTACCATGATCTTCAGTGACAGTAATAATGTAAGTTTTACCGTTAATTTCTGCTGCTAATGTAGCCCCTCTAACTTTAGTATTTTCTCCGGTTTTCTCACCTAACCATCGCCCCGCAGATGTTTTTAATGCTTCAAATCCCAACAAGCGATCGATCTGCTGATTGAAGATATCAATAAGTACCTTATATTCTGGATGTTCGCAATTGTAAATTTGCACCATCATCGCTGAAAGTTCGTTACTTGTAATTAGGTTAGATGCAAAGCCACGATTTCTAGTTGGTGGCGTAAATTCTCCTGTTAGCTTGTAAGCAACGCGAGTTGTGCGATAGCCGAGACTGTTTAATACTTGATTAATATAATTCCAACCCAAGTAATCAATTATTTGATTTGTGGCAATATTACTGCTATTAGCAATCATTTCGGTCAGTAAATATCTAAAAGAGTAAGATTTTCCCACTTTTATTAGGGAATAATCCTCTTCAGTGAAGTTGCTGCGGTCAACATAAATAGTTTTATCCAAGCTAATGTTTTCTGTGGCAATTTTGTGCAAAAGAACGACCGCAATGGGAACTTTAATTAAACTGGCGGCACTTTTTGGGGGCCGATCGCCTTGATAGCTCAAACATTTTCCAGAAAGGTCGCAAACTGTAATCGTTGGCGAAGAAAGACCGCTGTGGGAAGCAATTGTACCAAGAATTTGCGATCGAGAAATTTTGATCGCAGCAGAACGCAAAGAAAAAGCATTTTTGTTTCGGTACAAATTTGCTTTAATATCACATGAAAAAGAACTAAGCAGGCTTGTGGACGTGCTGGTAAGCGCGGTCGCAGACGAGACAATTTCCTGGCTCGAATATAGCAAAATTGTATAACTAGCAAGTACCGTAGGGGGAGATGCGATTCCCATGATACTAATGATAGTCGCCAAAGATTGTCCAGCTAGAAGGTAGGGCACTGTTTTACGAAAATTTCAGATTTTAGATTTCAAGTTTAAACTCTGAGTAAATATTCCACTGATTGCCGTCGTGAATTAGCAGTGTGAGGGCGTCAGCAGAGAACTCAAATTGCAACGATCGGCCCCTAAATTCCGGCCATGCAGCCTGAAAATTTGGCCGTGTCAAGTCTTTAAAGGCAACAGTCATGTGAGGAGCGAAAGGGCGACTTTTAGAAACAGGATCTACAATACCCAAGGATGTCTCCATATAGTTCATCAAGTCTGCTTGTAAAGTTAAGAGTTCTGGCGTCTTGAGAACATTAATATAAATGACTCTAGGGTAAAAAGCGTCAAATCCCGATAGTGTAATTGGTATCCCTTGTCGCGTACCGGCAAAACCGATCAGGGATTCTACCAAAACCTTAACTGAATCGATCGCCCACTCAAAAGGCGGTTGTAGGGTAATATGCGGGGGAGATTTCTGGGCGTGGCGACTGTTATAGCGATCGGCAAAGTATTGCTTGATCTCATTAGCGCGATCCTGCATTTCCTGCGGCGGCAAGAGAGCGATGAAAAATCGTTTTTTTGATTTGTCCACAATAGTATAATTACAACTGAGATGTGCTGCTAATAGTTTTAAAATCCTCCAAAGCGAAGATTAGCACAAAAAGGATTAATTGCAATGGCTTGGTTTGTCAAGATTGAAGAAGGAATTGTCGATAAATCTACATTTGACAAATACGTATCGGCCCATAAAGCCTACGTGCGCGACTTGATTGCCAAAGGACATCAGGCGCGTAGCGGCTACTGGGGTGAACTGGGAGGAGGAATGTTGCTTTTTCAGGCAGCTTCGATGGATGAGGCGCAAGCGATCGTTGCCCAAGACCCCCTAGTGCAAAATGGCTGCGTCAAGTACCAACTTCATGAGTGGCGAGTTGTTGTAGAGTAGTGGAGTGGGCTCCCCCACTCCCCCACTCGCTTTAAGTATTATGGTCATGAGGGGTCAGAACTAAGAAACCCTTTGACAAAGAGGAATTATTGTGCAGCCTACTGATGCTACTAAATTTACCGAGAAAGCCTGGGAAGCGATCGTCAAATCCCAAGAGGTGGCGCGTCGCTATCAACATCAGTATCTGGAGGTAGAACATTTAGCGATCGCGCTTCTGGAACAAGATGGACTGGCGCACCGAATACTTAACCGTGCTGGCGTTGACTCCGCCCGCTTAGTGTCCCAACTGGAATCTTATGCAAAAGCACAAACTAGAGTAGTTGCCAAGAATGATGATATCTACTTGGGCAAAAGCTTAGACGTAATGCTCGATCGCTCTGAGTCAGCCAGGGTAACTTGGCAAGATGGGTTTATTTCCGTCGAACATTTATTGCTGGGCTTTGCCGAAGACGAAAGGTTGGGGCGTCGGTTGCTCAAAAGTTTTGATGCAGACGCCAAAAAGCTGGAAGCAACGGTTAAACTTGTTCGCGGCAGTCAAAAAGTTAGCGATCAAAACCCAGAGAATCGTTACGACGCCCTGGAAAAGTACGGACGCGACCTCACCGAACAAGCAAAAGCTGGTAAACTTGACCCCGTAATCGGGCGGGATGATGAAATTCGCCGCGTGATCCAGGTGTTATCGCGCCGCATGAAAAACAATCCGGTACTGATAGGGGAACCGGGAGTGGGGAAAACTGCGATCGCAGAAGCCTTAGCCCAGCGTATCGTCAACGGCGACGTACCGGAATCCCTGAAAAACCGCAGGCTAATTTCCCTAGATATGGGCAGTATGATTGCAGGTGCCAAATATCGGGGAGAATTTGAAGACCGCCTCAGAGCTGTACTCAAAGAAGTCACCAACTCCCAAGGGCAAATTGTCTTGTTTATCGACGAACTGCATACCGTCGTCGGTGCTGGTGCTAACAGCCAAGGGGCGATGGATGCTGGCAACTTGCTCAAACCGATGTTGGCGCGGGGGGAATTGCGCTGCATTGGCGCAAGCACTCTGGATGAGTACCGCAAGCACATTGAAAAAGATGCCGCGCTGGAACGTCGGTTTCAACAAGTTTATGTGAATCAACCCTCGGTTGAGGATACGATTTCGATTCTGCGGGGACTCAAGGAACGTTACGAAGTTCACCACGGCGTTAAAATTACCGACTCTGCTTTGGTTGCGGCGGCGACACTTTCCCATCGCTATATCTCCGATCGGTTTTTGCCAGATAAAGCGATCGACCTGGTAGATGAGGCAGCTGCTAAGTTGAAAATGGAGATCACCTCGAAACCGGAAGAGTTAGAAGCGATCGATCGACGGTTGATGCAGCTGGAAATGGAGAAATTGTCCCTGGAAAAGGAAGAAAACAAAGCGTCGCGAGAACGTTTGCGGGGAATAGAAGATGAAATTGCCACTGGGAAGGAAGAACAAGAACGACTTTCTTCCCAATGGCAAGGTGAAAAGCAACTCCTGGAAGCAATCAATACCTTGAAGGAGGAAGAAGATCATCTGCGGGTGCAAATTGAACAAGCAGAAAGAGCTTACGATCTCAATAAGGCGGCGCAGTTGAAGTATGGCAAGCTGGAAGGTTTGCAGCGCGATCGCGAAGTCAAGGAAGCCGAACTTTTGAAGCTGCAATCCCAAGGTTCTACCCTGTTACGCGAACAAGTCACGGAAGCCGATATTGCCGAAATTGTCGGTAAATGGACAGGAATTCCAGTTAATCGCTTACTGGAATCGGAACGGCAGAAATTATTGCAATTAGAAGCCCAACTGCATAAAAAAGTAATCGGTCAACAGGAAGCCGTCTCAGCCGTCTCGGCGGCCATTCGTCGCGCCAGAGCGGGAATGAAAGACCCCGGACGCCCGATCGGTTCATTTCTGTTTATGGGGCCTACAGGAGTCGGAAAAACCGAGTTAGCCCGCGCTTTAGCTCAATTTTTATTTGATTCGGATGACGCCCTAGTGCGGATTGATATGTCCGAGTACATGGAAAAACATTCCGTGTCCCGACTGGTGGGTGCGCCTCCCGGATACGTCGGTTATGAGGAAGGGGGGCAACTTTCCGAGGCAATTCGCAGGCGTCCCTACTCGGTGGTATTGTTGGATGAAGTGGAAAAAGCCCACCCAGATGTGTTCAACATTTTGCTGCAAGTCTTGGATGATGGGAGGATTACCGATTCCCAGGGCAGAACGGTGGATTTTCGCAATACTGTAATTGTGATGACGAGTAATATAGGAAGCGATCGCATTCTCGAATTCGCCCACGATGATTCCCAATACGAACAAATGCGTAAACAGGTGATGGAAGCCCTCAGAAAACACTTCCGCCCGGAATTTCTCAACCGGGTTGATGATATCATCCTGTTCCACACCTTAAGTCGCAGCGAATTGGGCCAAATTGTCGGAATTCAAATGCTGCGAATCCAGAAGTTACTCGCCGACCAAAAAATTAGCATTGAGCTTAAACCTATAGCCCAAGAGCATTTGGCCGAAGCAGGCTACGATCCAGTTTACGGCGCTCGCCCGATCAAACGAGCGATTCAGCGAGAACTGGAAAATCCGATCGCTACCATGCTGTTGGAGAACGCCTTTGTTCCCGGTGACACGATCGCGATCGATTGTGTCGATAATAAGCTCATATTCACCAAAAAACAGCCTCTTACTCTCTCGCCAGCAGTTCAAGCACTGGAAACCTAATATTAAAGCATTTCAAATTTGAGATTTGAAATCTCAAATTTGAAATCTCAAATTCCCCCTCTCCCCAGTCTCCCAATGCTAGACTTCACCGTTGCCATACCAACCTACAATGGGGAAAGCCGTTTACCAGATGTTCTGGAACGACTGCGATCGCAAATCAACACAGAAAGCTTCTGTTGGGAAGTAATTGTCGTTGATAATAACAGCACCGACAACACCAAAAAAGTTGTTGAAGAGTATCAAAAAAACTGGCCTGTAGCCTATTCTTTAAAATATTGTCAAGAGAAGAAACAGGGGGCAGCATTCGCTCGGCAACGGGCAATTGAAGAAGCAAAAAGCCAACTCATTGGTTTCCTAGATGATGACAATCTGCCAGCACCAGATTGGGTTGCAGCAGCTTATTCTTTTAGCAAAGAGCATCCCAATGCTGGTGCTTACGGTAGCCAAATACACGGTGCCTTTGAAGTCGAACCGCCAGAGAATTTTGATAGGATAGCCCCATTTTTAGCCATAACAGAGCGAGGTGACAAGCCACTGCGGTATGAACCCCAAAAAAAATTATTGCCTCCCTCCGCCGGATTAGTTGTGCGTAAGCAACCTTGGCTGGAAAATGTCCCCAGTCAGTTGATTTTGACAGGTAGAACCGATGGCCAGATGCTAACAGGTGAAGACTTAGAAGCTTTGTCTCACATTCAACGTTCTGGTTGGGAAATTTGGTATAATTCTGCCATGCAACTTGACCACAAAATACCTTATTGGAGGCTAAAAAGAGACTACCTAATTCCATTTATGCGCGGGATTGGATTGAGTCGTCACGTCACGCGAATGCTGAGTGTTAAAAGGTGGCAAAAACCATTGGCAATTTTTGCTTACATGGCGAACGATATACGTAAAATTATATTTCATCTAGTCAAATACCGCACCAAGATTCAAACCGATATTGTTGCTGCTTGTGAGATGCAGCTATTTTTAAGTAGCTTAATTAGCCCATTTTTTATCTATAACAAAATCTACTTATACAAGTATATAAAAAGGGGAGAAAAAATTGAATCTAATTAAGAAAAAAATGGAAAATATGTCTGTAGAATTAACGGTTGCTATTCCTACATACAACGGGCAAAGTAGATTACCTAAAGTGCTGGATAAGTTGCGATCGCAAACAGGCACAGAATACTTTGCATGGGAAATTCTTATCATCGATAATAATAGTAATGATAATACCGCTAAAGTAGTTCAAGAATATCAAAATAGCTGGAAACACCCCTATCCCCTCAAATATTTTTTTGAACCTCAACAGGGATTGGTATGGGCAAGAAAACGGGCTATAAAAGAAGCTAACGGAAAATTTGTGGCGTTTTTAGATGATGATAATCTACCTGATAATAACTGGGTTTCAGCAGCTTATTCATTTGGAGAAAAACATCCAAAAGCAGGTGTTTATGGCGGTCAAATTCACGGTAATTTTGAAGTACAACCTCCTGAAAATTTTGAGAGAATAGAATCTTTTTTGGCAATTAAGAAATGCGGTTCGGAACCAATTTTATATGAACCCCAAAACCTCAGACTTCCTCCTGGTGCGGCGCTAGTTATCTGCAAACAAGCGTGGTGTGAAAGTGTACCTGATACCCCTATTTTGAAGGGAAAGATGGGTAAATCTTTATCCCAAGGAGAAGACTACGAGATATCGCTTCACATATATAAAGCAGGGTGGGAAATTTGGTATAATCCTGCAATGCACACTTATCATCAAATACCCCACTGGCGCTTAGAAAGAAATTATTTGCTTTCCATAGCATACAGTTGTGGTTTAGCTACTTGTCAATTACGCACAATTAACGCCGAAAATTGGCAAAAACCGATGATTGTTGCTAGAACTTTGTTAGGTAACTTACGTCGAGTTATACTTCACTTCATCAAGTATCGAGGACAGCTTAAAACTGATTTAGTTTGTGAGTGTGAAATGGCTTTTTTTATTGGTAGCTTAATTAGTCCTTTTTATTGGCTTAAAACAACTCTCCTTAAATTATAGTTTTCATTGTTTGAAGCAGTGACTTTTGATTTTTAGGAGAAAATTGGGAGATTGAGGAATTAAGATAATAGCTACGATTTTAATAAATACTATTAGTATAAGGCCCGATCGCTTTTTCAGCAAAGAGGGATCGTTACTAACTGCCAGCCAAAGACATTTTGCGGCTGCTAAACCCTGTTTTCGGTTAGGGTAGCTTTCAAGCGTCTTAAAAACTAAATATTGATAAATATTAGAAATACTAACCTTTTTCATATGTTGTAAAGATGTTGGAGCCTGGTTAAAAGCTCTCTCAATTACCTTTAAGCATTCTGATGCCTGCCTGAAAACATTAGAAGAAATTGAATTAGCAGAAATTCGATATAAAACTTGCACTTTTGGTACAGTTACAAAATGATAATTTGCAGCCAAACGTAAGTACATATCCCAATCTTCAGGGCCAAACAATGATTCATCAAAATTTCCTACCTTTATTAAAGCTTCCCTACGAATTAATGGTGTAGAGCCATTTTCTAAGAAATTTTGTAGCAAAAGCTGTTCGTAAACATTGCCGTTGGCGGTAACGTAATTACCAGGACATACAAATTTACCGGAGCGATCGATATAATCAGTCCAACTATAAGCAACACCTGCATTAGGATTAGCTTGCAAAACCTGTAACTGAGATTCCAACTTATCAGATGTCCACAAGTCATCTGAATCCAAAAAAGCAATAAAATCGCCACTAGCCTGAGCAATACCACGATTTCGACTGGCAGACACTCCAGCATTGGGATATGAAAATACCTTCAGGCGGTGGTCTTGGATACGGGAAATAATTTCCAAAGTAGAATCTTGAGAACCATCATTAATGACGATTAATTCAAAATCAGTGAAACTTTGATTTAATACAGATTCAATTGTTTCTCGAATTGTATTTTCACTATTATAAACTGGGATAATTACCGATATTAGTAGCATAGTAAATCCTATAATATAAACTAAAATAGCTCTAATTGCAGGTGGCCAAGAATAGTTGTAGTATTAAATACACCCTGAAATTTAGCTATTAAAACCTGAGATATGGGAGGCGGCAAAATAATCATTACTGCGATTTTCAACAACGCTTTGCAAATTACTCGCGTTTTCAGTAAAGCCGTATCGTTACTTAGAGAATGCCAGAGCAATTTGACTGCTATTAAACCCTGCTTTGGCTGTGCTTTTCCTTCCAGAGCTTTAAAAGTAAGACCCTTGTAAATATTAGCAATGGAATGCCTTTTCAAGTGCTGTAGCGATTCGGGAGCCTGATTAAAAGCTTTTTCAATTACTTTTAAGCTGCCTACTTCTTGTTTAGGAAGATTAGCTGAGACTGAATTATCAGATTGTCGATATAAAATTTGTGGATATGGAACAGCAACAAAATGATATTTAGCAGCTAAACGTAACCACATATCCCTATCTTCAGAATGAGTAAATGACGCATCAAATTCTCCCACTTCTGTGAACGCATTTTTACGAATTAAAGGGTTGGAACCATTTTCGATAAAATCAATTAATAAGAGCTTTGCATAAACATCACCAGTAACGCTAATATGACTACCTCGACGTGAAAAATTACCTAATTCATCAATACATTTAGTCCAGCTATAAGCAACAGCCGCTTGAGGATTTTCTTGGAGTGCTTTTAATTGCAATTCTAGCTTATCTGCTGTCCAAAGATCATCAGCATCAATAAAAGATATATATTCACCTGAAGCATGAAAAATACCCCGGTTACGACTTTCAGATAATCCTGCATTAGGGTAAGAAAATACCTTTAAACGTTCATCTTTTATGCTAGAAACAATCTCTAAAGTTCTGTCTTGCGAACCATCATTGATTATGATTAATTCAAAATCTGTAAAAGTTTGATTCAAAACGGATTCGATGGTTTCTTGAATGGTTCTTTCACCGTTATAAACGGGAATAACTACAGAAATAATTGGCATATCAGTAACCTCTTTACTAAGTTAGTTATTTTCCTTCAAAAGGTACTCCTTTCCTCATATATATCAGTAAGGTATCTATATTATATAGCATTTTGTATTTAGTTATCATTGTTCCAGCTATTTCCCTTGGCAATAAAAGTACGGTAATGATTTTAAATAAAACTTTACCAATAACTTTTGTCCGCAGCAATGAGGGATCGTATTTCACAGATTGCCAGAAAAATTTAGCCGCTATTAAACAATCCTCTCGTTTCGTAGCCAAATTCAAAGACCTAAACAGGAGATATTTATAAATATTTCCTTTGCTTAACTGTTTCAGTGGTGAAAAATATGCTGGATTGCGATCGCAAGCTCGCTCGATTACTTCAATACTATCTGATTCCATTTGCAAAAGATTGGTAGACTTGGAATTGGAAGATATTCGATAGAAAATCTGTGGTTTAGATACTGCAACGAAACTATAGTCAGATGCTAGCCTCAGCCACATATCCCAATCTTCCGAAAAATGACGATATTCATCAAAATAACCAATTTTTTTCAAAGCTTCACTACGAATCAAAACATTTGAACCACTATCTACAAAATTAGTTAATAATAGATTTGCATAAACATCTCCGCTGAAACTGAAGTAACTACCTTTACCCAAAAACTTTCCCGATTCATCTATGCAATCAGTCCAACTGTAAGCTACCGCCGCTTCAGGATTTCCTTGGAGTGCTTTCAATTGCTCTTCTAATTTATCTGGTGTCCAGAGATCGTCAGCATCTATAAAAGAAATATATTCGCCAGATGCACGGGAAATACCCCGGTTGCGACTTGCAGAAGAACCAGCATTAGGATAGGAAAATACTTTAATTCGCGAATCTTGAATTAGGGAAACAATCTTTAGAGTAGAATCTTGTGAACCGTCGTTTATGATGATTAATTCTAAATCTTTTATTGTTTGATTCAAAACAGATTCCACGGTTTCTTTAATGGTTTTTTCTCCGTTATAAACTGGCATAATTACAGATATCAGTGGCATACTATCTTGCTCGTTTTTAAAAAGGTTCTCGTTTTATGTGGATAAATAAAGCATTTACATCGTATAAACTTTGCCTTTTATTAATCAAATACTGAGATAGTTTAGGCGGCAATAAAACCATAGTGGCAATTTTTAATAATACTTTCCAAAAAACTCGCTTTCTCACCAAAGCTGGATCGTATTCGACAGCTTTAAACAGTAACCTACCAGCCTCTAAACCTCTGAGAGGATTTGCAGACATATCAAGTACTCTAAAAGTAACGTCTTTGTAAAAATTAGCTATGCTGTACTGCTTTAGCTGCGGCGGTAAAGGTTTATAAGCTCGCTCAAAAGCACGTTCTCTAACTAGCACACTTGTTACTTCATGTCTCCGTATATTCGTACTCATTGAATTAGGCGAGAGGCGATATAAAAGCTGGGTACGTGGTACTGCTACAAAATTATAGCGGGCAGCTAATCTTAAATACATATCGTGATCTTGGCTTGCCGCGAGTGACTCATCAAAACCACCAACTTCGATTAAGGCTTCCCTGCGAATTAATGGGAGAGAACCAGTTGTCACAAAAGGAATTAAAAACAGCTTTGCATATATATCGCCATTTTCAGTTATATGGAAACCTTGACGAAAAAATTTACCTGATTCATCGATACAATCTATCCAACTGTAAGCTACAGCCGCTTCGGGATTATCTTGTAGTGCTTTTAATTGTGCTTCTAACTTATCTTCTGTCCACAAATCGTCAGCATCTAAGAAAGCAATGAACTCTCCCTTAGAAAGGGAAAAACCGCGATTACGACTGACAGCAAGACCAGCATTAGGGTAAGAGAAAACTTTCAATCTGGGATCTTGTATACTAGAAACAATCTTTAAAGTTGCGTCTGTGGAGCCATCGTTAATTACAATTAACTCAAAATCCGAAAAAGTTTGCTTGAAAACTGACTCAACTGTCTCGCGAATTGTTTTTTCGCTATTGTAAGCGGGAATTATCACCGAAATCAGCGTCATATCGTCTATTTACCTAAATCTTATCGGACTGACAATCCAACCAGCGATGATGCAAGAAAATAGAAAATACTTTAGCATACTATAATTTATTTACTCCTTAATGCGATCGCACGCTTTCGGACTGTACAGAGGTACAATGGAGATACTTCACCGATCGCCTTTTGATCTTTCATATCCCTAAACAAAGCACAGTAACTTTCTATACCCGTAACTTAACTAAGCATTTATGCGAGTTTCCCCACATAGTCCCCGAAAATCCACTGTTTACCCTTCCGCAGCCAAAAAAATTCGGTTCCTTGGGCGGACTGACGTAAATTTGCGGATGCTGCTTAAAATACCGAGCCAGTGAACTCGTGCCAGCTTGGCCAACACCTATCTTAACCAAAAAAGTCGGCATTTTCATAAAATCACCTCTTTTTTAAGAAATCGTAATACCAGGTATATCCTATGCTGATCAAACTTAAGTCGGTTATTCCCCAGGAGTTCAGAAGCCTAGTAAAGTCTAAGCTCCTCCGTCCTTTGCAACGCCAAGCAAATCATTTGCTTGACATTCTATCAACTGAGTATAATTACCGCTTTCGCCGTCAAGAAATCCAGAAGCACTTAGAGAAGATGCGCGGACGGCCACAAAGACTTCACATTGAAGGAACTAACATCTGCAATGCTAAGTGTACCTTCTGCGCTTATCCTCAGATGGAAAGACCGAAACAAACAATGCCAATGGATCAGTTTAGGCGCGTTATTGACGAGTATGTGGCAATGGGTGGGAAATATGTTTCTTTGACACCAATAGTAGGAGATCCATTTGTCGATCCCCATATCTTCGATCGGCTGGACGATCTCTACCAACGCCCTCAAATAGAAGGATTTTACTTCTACACCAACGCAATTTTGATGAAGCCAGAAGTGAGTGAAAAGCTCTTGGCCTACGGTGATAAGCTAAAGATTCATGTATCTTTGGGTGGATTCGATCGGGAAACCTATAAAAATATCATGGGCGTTGACCAATTCGATCGCGTCCGCCGTCACATTGAGTCATTTATTCAGATAAAGCTCCAAGCCAACTCCCCCATCCAGTTTGTCGTATCAATACGTTGTCCCCTCTCCAAATGCACTGGCGACTTCTGGCGGAAAATTCGCACCAATCAAGTTAAGGGAGTGCTTGCGTTGGATTTTCCCCATTACGGCTTTGACTCCTGGGCAGGTAAAATAAAAGACGAAGATTTGATGAAAGTGGGCCTCGAACCGATCCAAAAGCCCTACAAGAAGGGTGCTTGCGAACTCCTTTACATGAAACCAGTTGTTTTAGCTAACGGCAAGGTAAACGCTTGTGCTTGTCGCGATGTGGAGGCAAAACTAATAGTAGGCGATCTCAAAGAATCCACACTCGCAGAAATTTGGGAAGGCAAAGCCATTCAGGAAATCATTGAGCGTCACGAACGAGGAGATTTCCCAGAAGTCTGTCAGCATTGCACTTGGTACATCAGTATTTACAACCAGCGCCAAAGCACGATCTTAAAACCCTTACTCAACTGGCAGGAGGAGGATGCCAACGAAGGCTTTAGGCTCTACTGAAACAAGATCGCAGATGCCGAGTAGGGTAATCCGAATCAGCAATAGGGTAAAATCTCCGATCGCAAGAGCGTAGCGATCGCTCCCTATCTTTTGTGAAAATATCTAAAGTAACCTCTCATAAAAGATATCACCATGCTGGAACAAGGCACCATAAGTATTCATACCGAGAATATTTTCCCCATCATCAAAAAGTCGCTCTACTCCGACCACGAGATATTCTTGCGAGAACTGGTTTCCAACGCTGTGGATGCCATCCAAAAACTCAAAATGGTGTCCCACGCAGGGGAATTTAGCGGCGGCCTCGATGGCCCTGAAATTAACATTTCGATCGACAAGGATAACAAGACACTCTCCATCAGCGATAACGGTATCGGCATGACGGCAGAGGAGGTGAAGAAATACATCAACCAAGTCGCCTTCTCCAGTGCTGAAGAATTTATCCAGAAATATAAAAGCGATGGCGACCAACCCATTATAGGTCACTTCGGCTTGGGCTTCTACTCCTCCTTTATGGTGGCCCAGAAAGTCGAAATCGATACCCTGTCTTACAAAGAAGGGTCGCAGGCAGTTCACTGGTCGTGCGACGGTTCGCCAACCTTTGTGTTGGAAGACTCATCGCGCACCGATCGCGGCACCACTATCACCCTCACCCTACAGGAAGAAGAACTAGAATATCTGGAACCTTCCCGCATCCGGCAGCTGGTGAAGACCTACTGCGATTTTATGCCAGTGCCGATCGAACTGGACGGCGAACAGATAAATAAGCAAAAGGCACTGTGGCGCGAATCTCCCAGGAACCTCAACAAAGAGGATTATTTAGAGTTCTACCGCTACCTGTATCCCTTCCAGGAAGAACCGCTGCTGTGGGTACACTTAAACACCGACTATCCCTTCCTCCTCAACGGGATTCTCTATTTTCCCAAGCTAAAACCGGAAGTAGACGTAACCCAGGGTAACATCAAGCTGTTCTGCAATCAGGTGTTTGTCAGCGACCACTGCGAAGAAATTATTCCCAAATTTCTTTTACCGATGCGTGGTGTGATCGATAGTCCAGATATTCCCCTGAACGTCTCTCGCAGCGCCCTCCAGATGGATCGGACCGTCCGCAAAATAGCAGACTTCGTTGCCAAGAAGGTGGGCGATCGCCTCAACGAACTATATCGCGATAACCGTTCCGAATATATCCGCTGCTGGCAAGACCTCGGCACCTTCGTCAAATTCGGCTCAATGAACGACGAGAAGTTCAAAAAGCAACTCGAAGACATCATCATTTATCGCACCACTTTCCAAGCAGGAGAGCAGGAAAGCAAGGGAGCAGAGGAGCCACAAGCTAAGGTACAAGTGCAAACTCAAGAGGGGGATGCTTGGCAAAATGTGACTCCATCCGCTGATGAACAAGAAAATCCAAAATCCAAAATCCAAAATCCAAAATCGGAATATACCACTCTGAAGGAATACCTGGAACGCAACCAAAAGCGTCACGAAAACCGAGTTTTCTACTCCACCGATGAAGTGGCACAAGCTACCTACGTAGAACTACACAAAAGGCAGGGTCTAGAAGTCCTGTTTATGGACTCCTTCATCGACTCCCATTTCATCTCTTTTCTAGAGCGGGAATATAAAGATGTCCAGTTCTCTCGCGTGGACTCCGAACTAGATCAAAACCTGGTCGAACAAGACAAAGCTGCCGAAATCGTTGACCCCAAAACCAACAAAACCCGCAGCGAACTGATCAAAGAACTGTTCGAGAAATCCCTTAACAAACCCAAACTTACGATCCGCACTGAAGCGCTGAAGTCAGACGACCCTCAAGGAACGCCACCAGCAATGGTTTTGCTGCCAGAATTTATGCGGCGTATGCGAGAGATGACCGCTTTGTTGCAGCAGCAAGCCGTTCAATTCCCAGAAGAACATACTTTGGTGGTGAACACCACTCACCCCTTGATCCAAAATCTTGTTAGTCTGAGTCAGGGCAGTATCCTCCAAGCTGAAGGGACATCTCCCAGCGGTGAACTAGCCAACCTGATTTGTCATCACGTCTACGATTTGGCGTTGATGGCTCACAAAGCATTAGATGCTGAGGGGATGAAAGCTTTTGTGGCCCGATCGAACCAAGTGCTAACTCGTCTCACCGAACGCACCGCTAATTGAAAGGGGAGTGGGAGAGTGGGAGAGTGGGAGAGTGGGAGAGTGGGGCAGAAAATCACAACTGACAACTGACAACTGACAACTGACCACTGACCACTGACAACTGACCACTGACAACTGACAACTGACAACTGACCACTGACCACTGACCACTGACCACTGACAACTGACAACTGACCACTGACCACTGACCACTGACCACTGACCACTGACCACTGACCACTGACCACTGACCACTGACTAATTCCCTACAATAGAAGGTTGCACCTAAAATTGCTGAAACCTGGAGATACTTATGTCCCGTGTATGTCAACTGACTGGTAAGAAGGCGAATAACGCCTACGCTATTTCCCACTCTCACAGACGCACCAAAAAGCTGCAAGAAGTCAACTTACAGTGGAAGCGAGTTTGGTGGGCCGAAGGCAAACGCTGGGTGAAGCTACGCCTTTCCACAAAGGCAATCAAAACCTTAGATCAAAAGGGTTTGGCAGCTATGGCTAAAGAAGCTGGGCTTAACCTGAATAAGTTTTAATCGATTTCTTGCTCCAAGCTTTCTTATGGTGCGTTACGGCTTAAGCAGTGACGCACCTAATGCTGATAGCATACTACAGCAATTTTGTCAAGGGCGATCGCGCTGTTCTAAGTTATAGCAGTCGCCAAGGCGGTTGCTATAAATCGCTGTTCTAGGGAAAAAGATAAAGGCTGAAGGTTGAATACTGAACGATAAAATAGCTTCTACCCCGCTCCCCCACTCTCCCACTCCCCCCTCCGTCCTCCTTTGCTTCAGCGCACTTGATGGGCGGCGGATTCTCTTTCTGGGGGGTGATCGATTTGTACAAGCCTGTGGGTACTATAAGTTTAGTGGCTAAGCTACTGAGATTAATAAATTTTTCTTAAAGATATCTGGAATATGACAAACACACGATGTAGTCACTCAACCTGGAAACTCTAGTTTTTGGCAAAAGTCAAGATCTCTGTTCTATACAGATATACTCAGACTCTAAACCTTTCTCCGTTAAATTCTAGAGCGCTGGCAAATTTAGTTCCAGGTCGGGAAAAGCCTATTGTGTCGATTGCATCTCAAAGATTTGGTTGTTAGTACAGAGGTAAACGAAAAAGTTTATGAATTTAACCTAAAGTGCGTTGTCTGAACTTCAAGACTTTATTTGGTAAGTTAAACAGCTAATACTAGAAAAAAATCTCTCTCGTTTTATCCTCTCTATTCCAGCCTGTTAAGAATCGAACTCTCTCAATCTAGGTGAAGCAGCCATGTTAAAACGCAAGCAAATCAGGGCTATTCGGAGGTTTATCCAGAAAATAATTCAAAAAACAGGGAAAGTTTCCCTGGCTGCCCTCAGAAGCCGGATTAAATCGCTGGTTCGCAGCTTGTTTGTCACCCCTCATCGCCACAGCCGGAGTACGGCAAAAGCTGGATTTGTTCTCCCAACGGTTACATTGCTGCTGCTAGTTTTGGCTTTGGTAATAGGGGCACTTCTGTTTCGCATTGGAAGCAGGACAAATCAGGTAATTAACGAACGTCAGCAACAGGTAATTTATAACGCGGCTACTCCAGCAATAGATCGGGCCAAAGCAAAGCTGGAATACTTGTTTAAACGGGACGATCGCTTACCTAATTCAGCCCCGACAGAACCTGTACTATTGAGCGCACTGCTCAATGACGGACAAAACGGAATTACAGCAGAAGCACAAAACCCCTACATACTTCCCGATGAAACACAAATTCCTTCTCTGGCAGGTCAAGTTGCTCCCGCATGGAAATACACTACCGACATAGATGGAGACGGCAACCAGGAAACAATAGTTTATTCGATTCTGCTGAAAACAATAGCAGATCCCGCTAACCCAAACAGCATAAGACGGGAAAGTAATGATGACCGACAAAAAGCGAATAACTTAATTGTTCGCAATGGCCCGATCACAGTTCAGCAGGCGGCAAATCCAGATTGCGAAAGACTAAACTTAGCGCCAGAATCAGGTTGGGATTTAGTCGGGACTGGCTCTTTGCGGAAGACTTTTCAGGTTGATGCCGTTGTTGTTTCCAATAAAGGCGGGAACCGAACAATTAGCACCCTAGAGTTTCAACAAGATAGAGAATTAGCTAGAGCTAACAAGTGGGGTGCTTGGTTCCGCTACGATTTGCACCTCTACCCGACGCCTCCTTTCCGATGGAACGGAGCAATGCACACTGAAGGTAGCTTATATCTGGGACCTAATAATCCTGATAGTATCCAGAGTTTTTTGATCAGTGCGCCTAAGTCTTGTTTGTATAACCCAGCAAGTAACTCGGAAATCACAATTGGTAGAATAGAAGACTCATCAAACAATATTTTATTTGCAGGGCAAGTTTTCAAGGGTGCGATCGGTATGTCTTCCGGTTTTAACCAAGATCCCATAGTACACATATATGGCGCTACACCTAATTCAACTGCAACAATAACTGGCACTAACGACTCAGTAGGATCGGGTAGCCCTGAAAATTTTGCTCTCGATCCAGTAGTTCTGTTCACAGAAGATCGGTCTAAGGCTATTGGCGGCACTGGCAGTGGTATCCAATACAGTACCAATAAATGGAAAAATGAAGAGACGCTAGACAATACAAGGTTCAGGGCAAACAGTGAAAGCCCACCCTACGTTGACGATACTTACCGAGCAGATGACCGCTTAGGGCCAAAACCCAGATTTGACCTAGAGGGAAGAGATAACGACTTCAGTCTGAGCGCTACCGATGCTAACCTCAAAAATGGCACTCCCATCAACAACGCGAACATCAACGGCACTCAAAAAGAGCAGATGGCAAGAAACGAGCCGCGACCGAACGATGTGGAAATGAAAACGCTAGGCTTGGATGGATACTGGGAACGCCGAGCCAGAGTAGAAGGTTTACGAATTATCGTCGGGCAAAGGTTAGAGCTGGGTAATCCCAATGGTTGGGGAGTTATAGACCTGCCCGCTCCTACTGACACACCCAGCGAAATCGACCCACTTTACCCGGTATATAAATCACTGCTTCCAAATGGTACTTCCCACCTACAGCAACAGCGCCGCAGCCTAAGAGACAATCCAGCTGCGGTGCAAGCAACCGCTGTTTATTACTACAACCAAGGCAACAACGGCTACTTCCCTGTAGCTTGTATGGCAACTACCGCTCATCCAGGTACCCGAACCAGTATTGATAACAGTACAAACTTTAGTTTGGCTGGCGCAGCTGCTAGTTCTTACTACTATAAGTACAACGTACGACCATACGATTTGTACAGCGACTTCTTTACAGGTAGAGGAACCAACGGCTGGGAGTTTAACATTGCTCCAAGCAGCGAGTTTCAACCTGGTACCAACTTGAGATTAGCGCTAAAAAATCTCGGTAATTTCGCTGGAGACTACGAAAATATCAATAGGTCTGGTGCATTTCCTCCTACACAAGAAAACAATCGTGTTCACCCCGATCCATATTTGGCTATGTGGGGTAATTTCTCCAACTTGCGCCGCGCCATTGAAGCCCCAGCAACAAATCCTGTCGATCCCAGTCAAATCAGTATCGCAGACCAGTCATATATGCACACGGCTGGTTGTGCTCTGGGAATGTTGGCATACAATGTCAATTATTTCCAGCAGTACAATTACGTTGCTAACCAACTAGATTTAACTAATTTAAACACAGCTTTAGCAGCGTTATCAAACAGCAGCACAACGGCTGATGGTGAGATAGAGTTTACAGGCGGCAACGTTACAGTCAAATTAACGGGCGGTTCAGTCCTCAAAACTATTCCCGCTGCACAATTGTCGCCTGATATTTTCGTAGAAGCAATGCCAGCAGCCCTTCAGCCTCTTGGCAGACTCATTGTAATGAAGGAGCAAATAGCACGAGATCGAAAATTCGGTTTTGCAACTTCGCCAACAACACCGACACCAAATGTATTCCAATACACGGTGAAAAAGCTAGATTCGACCAGTACCAATCCAGATGAAAAATTAACATTCCTAAACAAAACTTATGACAAAAATGGAGTCTCTGGTACTGTACAAACCTTGGATGTAGGTTGTGACTTCAGTCGTACAACTACAACTGGAAACAAATACTTCGGTCTAGATAAAGACCCTGATACCTTTACGTTTGAGGAAGAAAAACGTTTCATCCGTCTGGCAGTAAGTCTATGCCCGACAAAACCCAAATTCCCCTCCCTGTATTACGTTTTCCCAACCGATCCTCACAACCGTACTACTGGTCTAGAAATCACTCAACCTGCTACTGAACCCTATATTGCTCAGACAAACCCTAACGTAGACTTTGAACCAGTTAACATCCAAACACTAGCCAATCTGTTCCAACCGAAACCTCAAGGAGGCTGGATTCTACCAACAGGCGGTTCAACCAATGTCCCAATCAACCCGCTTTCAGACATCGCTTTCAGGATCGTGCAACCAGACGGGAGCTTTTTGTGGGTTCCATTTATAGATAAAGGTGTCTTTGACGGTCGCGAAATGTTATCTCTGCGATTTTTGGATATTGACTTAAACCGACTGAAACAGGGCAGCATCGGTGGTGATAACTGGTTCGCCAGAAGCGGGCTGGTCTATGCCTTCCGGGAAGATGCAGTGCGTGAAGATGCGATCGCCAGACCTTCTGGTGGCGATTACACAAACCCCACTGCTCCCATAAAAACTGACGCCAGAAACCCAGACGCCCCCACAGACCCACAAGTTAAAAGCAACGGCGTATCGCCCAAACCAGTAGATTTCTATCCCGATCCAGACCGTCGTCCCTATGGTTTCCGCCTCAGAAACGGACAAGACCTAAGACGAGAACCAAACAATCCCCGTGGGCTAACTTTTGTTTCCGATAACCCAGTTGCGATCCAAGGAAACTTTAACCTCCACAGTCAAGAGGAATTTGTCGGAACTCTCCCTGACAACTTCACACCCGCGAACTTTTACACCGATCGAACAAGTTTGAATGCCCAGTTTGCTACGGTCACCGGTGACACTTGGCGGGCGGCAGAAATTCTTACTGATGCCATATACGTTCTTTCTAATAACTTTGTTGATGGAACAATCGAAGACGGTTTGAGAAATAATGGCAACAACTCTTACCGGAGTTTGAGTAATATCGCCAGCCAATCTTGGGTTCGGGAGGATGGTTCTGCTAGCGATGCGGGATCTGATAGCCCGATCAAAATCTTCCGCGATGGTAATCCTCGCCGTTGTTTGGATGGAAATATTAGCTATTGTCCACCTAATAGACAAGAAGTTCAAAACCCCAATGTAGATAGAACTTGGACAGGTAGAAGAGATCAACTCAATCCAGCTGAGGACAACACCAAAGTCAACGCTACTTTTGTCAGTGGTACTGTACCAGCTAGGTCAAATCAGGGTAATGGCGGTTTGAACAACTTCCCTCGCTTCCTGGAGAACTGGAACTCCAAAAATTTAAAGATTCTAGGTTCTTTCATCCAGTTAAACTTTAGTACCTACGCTACTGCACCCTACGACCAAGATGCCTTTGAACCGAATGAAAATCCAAATGGAAATGAATACTCCTACCACATGAGGCCACCAAACCGTCTCTGGGGTTATGATGTAGCGCTTCAGTTAGCTCCCGCAGGGCCTTTGTCCAGACGTTTCATCACGGCAGAAACTCCCCGCAGTGAGTTTTACGAAGAGCCAAAAGCAAACGACTTCTATATATGTAACTTGCGTCGTGCCATAGCCGACGATCCTAACTCACAATCTGATGAAAGCCTCGCTCAAGTTAACCTAGAGTGTTCACCATAATTTGGGGTAATTTCAAATGCTAGCAAGGAAAACTCATCAATTCATCAAAACTAAAAAACTCGCCTTTGTTAAAGCCTTGTTCTCCAAGAGCAAAGGCTCTGAACAGGGATTAAGTTTGATAGAATGTTTGGTGGCAATTGTAGTGGTAGCAGGCGTCATTTCAGCCATTACTCCTCCCATTATGGTGTCAGTGGCAACGCGAGTCCAAAACCGTAGGGCGGAACAAGCACGGCAGTTAGCCCAAGCTAAAGTTGACGAAGTACGGCGCTTAGTTGAGACGGGTAATTACACTAAGGATCAATTGAATGCCATAGCGCCTGCTGATGTGGGTGGAACAGGTAAAGTCTGTAATGCCACAGGTATTCCTTTCAGACAGAGTAACCCCGATCAGCGCGTTGATATCGATAAGGGTGTGGATAGCAACAACCTACTTAGACCTGACTTTTGGGTGCAAGCGTTTCGCAATGGGGGAGTTATAGACCCGAACACCGACAGACCAGTTGCTTTCGATCTGGGAGTGAGGGTCTACACCTACTTTGAGGGACAGACTCCAAATCCAAGTCAAATAAAACGCGCTTCCCTGAAATTTACAACAGCAAATGGAAGTCAGCGCGATCGGCCCTTAGTAACTTTGTACACCAGAATCGTTCTCAGCGATACTCAGAACTCATTGCAGAATTACAGAGACATCATCGGTGCAAATCCAGCCATACCAGATTTATGTCCTCAATGATTAGGATCTTTTGGTAATTAAAATTGGAGTCAAAAATTATGACGAGAAAAGCTGTTCAAACTCTACTAAAAATACTCCCGTTTTCTCGTAAGCGTACCAAAGGATATGGCTTTACTTTATTAGAGCTTTTGATCACCATCCTGATATCAGGAACCATTATCACGGCTCTACTAGCCTTCGTGGTCGATCTGATGCAAACCGATCGCAGAGAATATGCGCGATCGGAAACTCAGCGGGAAATGGAGATGGCGCTGAATTTTATGACAGACGATTTGAGAGAAGCTGTTTACATCTACGATCGAGTTGAGCAAACAAGAGGTGCTTTAAATCCTCTAAAAAATTACATTCCAAATAATCTTAACCAAGGGTCTGACCCAGCAGTACCAATCTTAGCTTTCTGGAAAGCCGAACGACTTCCCTATAGCACAACCCAACAACTACCAGCGGATATAAATAGTTGTGCCACAGCAGAATGTAAGCAAGTCTTAATCAGACGTCGCACCTATAGCCTGGTTGTTTATTATGTTGCAAAAAACCCGTCCAATGACCCCAAATGGAAGGGTAAGGCTAGAATCATCAGGTATGTTTTCCGTAAGTATCAAAACCTGCCCAATCTAGCCCAGACTAACGGTTATCGAGATCCTGCCGAACAAAGTAGTTTTGAAAATTGGCCTTATGAAAATGGTTCCCCTGCTGGTACCGCCGCAGCTGCCGGACCGGGAACTATGACTGCGGTTTTAGTTGATTTTGTGGACGATCCTACAAATAACGTCCTAACTCAGGATTGTCCTGGCGACAACTCTAACCCAAATAATCCAGATTACAGGCGCGTGCCACAACAAACCTCACAGAGTGCCAGTTTATATGTTTGTGTGAAAAGACTGGGTATCATTGAAGGAACTAACGAACAGGACAAACTCAACCAAGATGTATACATTTACCTGAGAGGCAATCCGATCGGTAAAGTCAATGCTAGAGATGTACAACCTCTTTCGACTGTGAGAGCAGGAGCTATTGCTCGTGGCGTTATTGATAAGAAACCTTAATTTTTGATGAAAAATTCCTGAAAGCTTAGACTTAGAAAAAGGATAAGAAAATGAAGCGCAGAACGAGGCCGTTAGAGGCGGGTTTTACCCTAATAGAAATGATAGTCGTTGTAGTACTAATCGGTATTTTAGCCGCGATCGCTACCCCAAGTTTTCTAACATTTTTAACCAGACAACGCCTAAATGACGCTCAAGCTGAAGGAATGGTAGCAGTACGGGAAGCTCAAGCGAAAGCCAGACAGCAAAAGAGAGCTTGGGAAGTTTGCTTTCAAGATGACGGCACAAAAGTTAGATGGTTTGTCCGTCCGGTAGCTGCTGGTGCTAATTGCGCCACTAATCCCGCCCCTTGGAACGATCTGATTGGGTCAGATGCAGATATAATTCAAATTGACCCCACTTCTAGCCTTAGCAATGGTTATTATAACGTACAGTTTCAACCCAACGGCTGGGTTACAAATTTCACTCAAGAGAACAAAATCATCTTCAAAACGAGAAATCAGAATGCAGGCTCAAAACGCTGTGTATATGTCGCCACTATGTTGGGAGCAATCCGCACAGGAAAGGATAATGAATGCCTATAAATATCGTAATTAGTGAGGAGAAAAATTTGTAATTTTATTCAAAAATCCGTAACTACACGGTGTCGCAAAAACGTACATAAAGGAAAAAATAGAATCAGGTGTGTTTACAGGTTTTTGCAATGGAATCTCCATCTGAAAAATCTAATTTTGGATATACGTTATTAGAAATTTTAGTTATTCTGGTAGTTGTTGGGATATTGGCTGCGATCTCAGCACCCAGTTGGCTATCTTTGTTAAACCGTTGGCGTCTAAATACCGCCCAAGCTGAAGCTTTAAGCGTGATGAGAGAAGCCCAAGCTAATGCTAGAAGAGAAAAGCGAGTTTGGCAAGCCAGCTTCCGGGAAATGAATGCCCAGGTACAATGGTCGTTACACCCACCAAATGAGTCCGAAACTAATCAGATATGGAACAATCTAACTCGTGAAGACGCCAATAAAATTAGCATCCTAGATTCCTATACAACTTTACAAAACCGTAATGGAGTTTATGGCGTGCAATTCAAACACAACTATTGGGTGAACGGACAATTAGGCCGAATTACCTTCATTACTCGCGGACAAAGCAATTCTACTAACGCTCCCAAGCGCTGCGTTTGGGTATCTACCCTGCTGGGAGTCTTGCGTACAGATGGCGATCGCGGTTGTCAAGGCAGTTAGGGGATTGGGGACTGGGGACTGGGGATTGGGGACTGGGATAAAAAAGAACGATCGAGAATGAATCACTCCCCCACTCTCCCACTCCCCCACTCCCCCACTCTCCTCAGATCTAATCTGCTGTCGCTAAATCCGGCAACTCTTCCTCTAACGCTGGATTAGCAGCTTTCATCGCCGCTTCTGTTTTCTGGCGATCGAACTTCAAAATCAGCACCGCTAACGGAGGCAAACACAGATCCAGCGAATGGTAATGATTGTGGAAGAACCACTCCTCCGTCCACTTACCGCCTAGATTCCCCATATTGCTACCGCCGTACTGACCGGCATCGCTATTGAACAGTTCCTTATAGAATCCCGCTTCTGGCACACCGACGCGGTAATGGCTGTGGGGCTGAGGCGTGAAATTACACACCGTCACTACAAAATTACCTGGATCTTCCTTATCGCGGCGGATAAACGAAACTACACTGTGGCGGTTGTCGTTACAATCAATCCACTCAAACCCTCCCTCACCAAAATCCCAAGTATACAGCGTCGGTTCGTTTTGATACAGGTGGTTGAGGTCTGTCATAAACTTGACCAGCTGTTGATGCTCCTCGTGCTGGAACAAATGCCACTCCAAATCTGCCCAGACATTCCACTCACTCCACTGCCCAAACTCCATACTCATAAATAGAGTCTTCTTGCCGGGGTGAGTATACATATAAGCCAACAAAGTTCGCACGTTGGCGAACTTCTGCCACTTGTCTCCCGGCATCTTCCCAATCAAAGGACTCTTGCCGTGTACCACCTCGTCGTGAGATAGCGCCAGCATATAATTTTCGCTGTGATGATACCAAATACTGAAGGTGAGGTTGTTTTGGTGGAACTGACGGAACCACGGGTCCATGTGGAAATAATCCAACATATCGTGCATCCAGCCCATATTCCACTTCAAGTTAAAGCCCAAGCCGCCCACATAAGTAGGCCAAGACACCATCGGCCAAGAGGTAGACTCTTCAGCAATGGAAAGAATGCCAGGGTAGTAGCTGAAGAGGACGTGATTTGTCTGACGGAGGAAATCAGCCGCTTCAATATGTTCGCAACCGCCATACTGGTTGGCAACCCATTCCCCATCCGGGCGCAAATAGTTGAGGTAGAGCATGGAAGCTACGGCATCTACCCGTATCCCGTCAATGTGGTATTTGTCAAACCAAAACAGGGCGTTTGCTACCAGGAAATTACGCACTTCGTTGCGACCGTAGTTGAACACCAAAGTGCCCCACTGTTTGTGTTCGCCTTTGCGGGGGTCGGCGTGTTCGTATAGGTGGGTGCCATCGAAGAAAGCCAAACCGTGACCGTCTTTGGGGAAGTGACCCGGTACCCAGTCAACAAGTACCCCAATACCTTGTTCGTGGCATTTGTCAACAAAATACATGAAATCTTCGGGCTTGCCGAAGCGAGATGTAGGTGCGTAGTATCCCGTCACCTGATATCCCCAAGAGCCATCAAAAGGATGTTCTGCGATCGGCAATAATTCAATGTGAGTAAATCCGAGTTCCTTAACGTAGGGAATCAGTTTCTCTGCTAACTCGCGGTAGGTGAGGAAGCGAGCCCCCGGTCTTAGTTCTGAGACGATCACTACCGGCGCCGTTTCCCCATTGGGCAACACTGCCGGTTCATCTGAAGAAGCGTGCAACCATGAGCCCAAATGGCATTCGTAGACGGAAACAGGCTGGGTCAGCGGGTCACTGTGACGACGCTTTTCCATCCACTCATCGTCGTTCCAAGTGTATGTATCTAAGTCTACGACAATCGAAGCAGTTTTAGGCCGCGCTTCCTGGTAGAAACCGTAAGGGTCACTTTTTTCGTAAATGTGGCCTGCATAGTTTTTGATTTCATACTTATAGTGGGTTCCAACCTCCAGTCCGGGAATAAACAATTCCCAAATACCTGTTTCCCGTTTTCGCATCTGGTGTTGGCGGCCATCCCACAAGTTAAAATCGCCCAAAAGCGAAACGTTACGAGCATTGGGAGCCCACACGGCAAAATAAACACCCTTGACGCCGTTGACTTCGGTTAGGTGTGCCCCTAACTTCTCGTAAATGCGGTGATGATTTCCTTCGGCGAATAAGTGAATGTCAAAGTCTGTCAGCAGCGGCGACCGGAAAGCATAAGCGTCATTGACGACTCGCTCGTGTTCGCCTTCTTTAATCCGCAGCTGATAGTTTGCTAGTTCCGGGGTATCAATCGTGCATTCAAAAAAGTGAGGATGATGCACTGATTGCATCGGAAATTGTTTCCGTTCCTCTGGTAGCACGACCCATACGGCGTCAGCATTCGGAAGGTAAGTTCGCACTACCCAGACAGTTTTGCCATTTTGCTCAATAGTATGAGGCCCCAGCACTTCAAACGGGTCTTGATGCTGATTCCAAACAATCCGGTCAATCTGCTCAGGGGCAATGGTCATGGACATGAGGCTACCTACCTAACGGGGATTTACTGAGTTGGCTTATACTATCAGGACAGAGTTGCCAAAACACTTTAAATTTATATACATTTTTTCATGTATTTACATCATATGGCTAGTCGATCGCTTAAAATGCTGCCTCGGATGTCGAATTGGGGCTATAGGCCCCAAAAGTCAAAAGTCAAAAGTCAAAAGTCAAAAAGGGCTAGGGGAGGAGTTAGGAGAGCGGAAGAGTGGGAGAGAGAATGACCACTGACCACTGACCACTGACCACTGACCACTGACCACTGACCACTGACCACTGACCACTGACAATTGACAACTGACAATTGACCAATGATTCTCAAAAATGCAAAAATGGGAAAAGCTTCCGGAGCGGATAACTGACGCGGAGCAGGAAAAGTAGATGTTGCACTTCAGTATTTACTTGAGGTCTTGCGTTTTGAGCTTCTCGCAGATTTGCTCTTAACTGGGCGTACTCAGCAGCAGTTATGGGTTTGCCATCAACTGGCGATCGCGCTTCTATAATAATTTCTGTCCGCAACACTTCTTCTGGTATATCCTCTGGTGGTGGTAAAGCTAGCAGAGGAACAGAGGAGCAGAGGAGCAGAGGGGCAGAGGAGCAGAGGAGCAGAGGGGCAATTTTCATCCTTCATCCTTCCGCAGTCCCGGTGGTAGTGGTTCCCCACAGATTTGATGAATTTGCATAATGCGATCGAACACCCAGGGATATTCTCGCCTGTAGTGCGGAATTAGGGCTAAGGGACTAAGCAAAGCACCGGCAGCGATATCTGCTACGCTGAGGTGATTTCCCACCAGATAGGGGTTATCCTGCCAGCGACTTGATAATTCCTCCAGAGCTAGAGCCAGCCGAGCCGCCGCCAGCTTCACCGTCGCTGGATTAATTTTATACTGACTCCGCACCACCTGGATCAGCACCTGACTGGACAAAGAGGGGTCTATTTGCTTGCCCTCACCAGCACGAAAGTCATAGTAGATAAATCTAGTCGCAGTGCCAATACTTTCATCAAGCCAATCTTCAAGCATAGAGGCTTCTGTCTGCTGCCGCCGATCTGGTAAAAAAAGTTCTGGTTCGGGCTGGTAGCTTTCCAGATATTTTAGTATTTGCGTCGAATCTGCGATCGCTTCCGGTTGTCCCTCTTGCTGAGGCAACAGCACCGGCACCGTTGTCAACCCCGTCAGCGGTTTTAGCTTCAGAATATGAAGTCCCGGCGTTAAATTCTGAACTCCATAACTTATTTTTTTATACCCCAGCGCTAACCGTGCTTTGCGACAGTAATGAGACGTACTAAATTGCAGTAAAAGCATTTTTCACTTAAGCGAGTTCATAGTTCATGGTTCATTGCCATGAACCATGAACTATGAACCATAAACAGCCAGCAGATTAAGTCAAGCCGGTTATGAGAATATACAAAGCCAGCTTAGGGCGATTTAGTAGGGGTTGCCGCAGGCGTTTTAGCAGGTGCGGGTGCGGGTGCTGTTGTTGCTTTTGGAGCAGGAGATGCTCCTCCTGCTGGTGCCGGACTGGTGGTGGCAGGCGTGTCGCCGCCGCCTTGGCAGGCTCCCAATGTTACGGCCAAGCCGAGTCCTAGAGCCAAACTAACGATTTTTTTGTTCATACACTCCTCTGTTACTGATTGCGTCACAATTTGTAACTAGATGATAACAATACTTTATTTACTAGGCTAGCGTGCAAATACAACCCAATTTTTTTTGTGAAGCAAAGCTGCTGCCTCTCACATAATACTCCAAAAACTGGAAAAATCGCCTAATAGAGCTATTGTGTCCAAATTTGACAACTTTGTTAGATGGGATATAGTGGCAAGCTTCGATCCCAGCAGCAAGGCCCTTGCCTTCGGCAAGACTTGGGGTACAGCTAGGGATCTGATTTCTAATCGTCATTTTTTGGGATAAAATTGGACATTAGGCAACAAAACGGACAATGCTCAGATCGTTTAAAACCAAACTGAAGCTTGACGACCGACAAGCCACCGTCATGGCCCGACACGCAGGCTACAGTCGGTGGATCTACAACTGGGGTTTAAGATTATGGGGTGAAGCCTATCAAGCTGGCCTAAAACCATCCGCCCACAAACTAAAAAAATTCTTCACCAATCACATCAAGCCACTTTACCCCTGGATGAACGAACTGTCCTCAAAAGTATACCAATATACTTTTATCCATTTGGGAGAAGCCTTTAACCGATTTTTGACAGGATTGGGGAAATATCCCCAATTTAAGAAAAAAGGCCGACATGACAGTTTCACCATCGACAATTCAGGCAAGCCAATACAATTGGTTGGAATCAACCATAAATTACCATTCATCGGTCAGGTAAAAACCTTTGAACCAATCCCAGAATGCGTCACTAAAAAAGTGACAATTTCTAGATTGGCAGATGGTTGGTATCTCAGTTTAACCTACGAATTTCCCCCCCATAAAACGGCAAAAATCCGTCAGGCGGTGGGTGTGGATTTAGGGCTGAAAACTCTAGCCACTCTAAGTTCTGGCCTAATTTTTGAGAATCCCAAACCCTATAAGAGAGCTTTCAAAAAAATCAAACGATTGCAGCGAAAGTTATCGCGAAAAGTTAAAAGCTCAAAAAATTGGTCAAAAGCCAGACACAAGTTAGCTTGCGCCCACCAAAAAGTTACCAACATCCGTAAAAACACATTACATCAGATAACTTCTTATTTAGCTAAAAACCACAGCCAAATAGTCATAGAAGATTTGAATGTGTCGGGTCTGATGAAAAATCACTGTCTAGCAGGGGCAATTGCTGATGTGGGATTTTATGAATTTGGTCGGCAACTAGAATATAAGTGTGCTTGGTATGGTAGTGAATTAATTGTGGCTTCAAGATGGTATCCATCTAGTCAATTATGTAGTTCTTGTCATCACCAGCAATCGATGCCGCCTTATGTGAGGGTTTTTAAGTGCGAACAGTGCGGGTTTGAGATCGATCGAGATTTAAACGCCTCGATCAATCTGGAAAACTATCTGTACACTGCCGTTGGCTAAACGGTGGAAGTCTGTGGAGGGTTAACTGCTCCGATGCCCCCGATGAAGCAGGAAGTAAACTTCAAGCGGTGTCTGGTTTATACTGTGATGTTCCGCTTTGTGTCAGTTTTATGTAGCAGCAGGATGTCAACAATGTTAGAATCCTGTCAGAACGGTGGGTGTACGAGAGCTTGCAAGTTGTTGACACGAAACCCTTACTTATATCTATCGAATTGGTAAAGGCTATGTCGGTCGCCCCTAAATCTGCGTATTCTGCTAAAAAACTAGCATTCAGAAAATCGGTTGTAAGTTTAATAGAACCCCAAAAAAAGGGAAAGGGCGGCAGTTCCCAAAGCTCGTTGCGATACATTGAAAAACAAGAGAACCATGAAAAGCAGTCCACAACACGGCGATCGCGTCCTTCGCAACTTCATCGATCGCGTCAGATTAACGATCGAACCGTTAAAATCCTGCCCTCCTCAGAATCAATACCGCCTTGGTTACGTGGCGCGATCGCACTACAGCAGCGATCGACATTCGTAACTTTTCTCCTCGTGGGCGCGGTACTCCTAGTTTACGGCGGGACAGTTTATGCCCAGCAACAGTGGAGCCAAGAGTACCGCAAACTGGAAATACTCGAACGAAAAGAGCGACAACTGACAACAGCAGGTGAAGTTTTGAAAAATAAGCTAGCCCAGGGAGCTGAACACCCGGATAATGGTTTGGTGTCTCCAACTCCAGACAATAACTTGTTTCTCGTGCCATCACCGCGATCGACAGCCACGGAAAAAACTGCTCCTCTTCCAGCTTCTAGTCCCAAGCTAACCCCAACGCCAGTAGGTTACTAGAAAAAAAAGGCAAAAGTCAAAAAAAAGAAGGGGCTAGGGGCTAGGGGCTAGGGGCTAGAGAAAGAGGGGGAGAGTGGGGGAGTGGGAGAGTGGGGGAGTGGGCAATTACTTCGTTTCTTGTCCGCTTTTTTTTTTGACTTTTGACTTTTGACTTTTGACTTTTGACTTTTGACTTTTGACTTTTGACTTTTGACTTTTGACTTTTGACTTTTGACTTTTGACTTTTGACTTTTGACTTTTCTAGCCCGTCCTAAATCCCCAGTCCCTATTTTTCTTTTGACTTTTGAATGAGTGATTTTTGACTTTTTGTGTTGGGTTTTAATATGGCTTCAGCCAATCCTCCCTCTTCTCGTTATGCTAGGCGTCGCGATCGGGCGCGGCGACCGCCGAGCAAACAGCCTCAACAGCGTTCAGGAAAGCTTCTAGATCGGCAACAGCCGCAGATCGGGCTTAATTTAGCAATTCCGATATCCAGACTCCGCCTGGATATCGGTTCTCCCAAGCAACAGAATTTTGGCTCGAAGTCTAAAAGCGAGATACCAGAATCATCTCAAACTCGCAAACAGTCTAATAATCTAAAATCCACAATCCTCTCTTGCGAAGGTGGGCATCGTGACGGGAACCGCCAAGACGCCCACTTCGCGCACAATCCAAAATCGAACCGACTGATGCTGGTATGGATGGTTTTGTTGCTAAGCGGATTGGGTCTAGGCGGGAATTTATATAAATTGCAAATTGTGCGCGGGCCGACATTATCACGCACCGCCAAACAGCAGCAAGCAGTGACCTTGCGTCCTTATGTGCCTCGACGTTCCATTGTTGACCGCAACAACAACGTTTTAGCAGTCGATCGGCCTGTTTACACCTTGTTCGCCCACAGGAAGTTGTTTAAAACTTCAAAAGAAGAAGTCGCCACAAAACTCTCACCCCTGCTGGGTCGTTCTGTTGAAGACTTGGTGAAATATTTCAATAAAGCTGAAAGTGGCGTTCGGATCGAAAATTCCCTCTTGGAAGAAGTAGCCGATCGCATCACCGCCTTGCGACTCGACGGACTGGAATTAATACCCCATTACTCCCGCCTCTACGCGCAGCAGGAACTGGCGGCAGACATTGTGGGCTACGTCAATACGAATCATAAAGGTCAAGCAGGAGTAGAATACAGCCAGGAAAAATTGCTAGAACGCTCTACTCGTGCAGTCAGGCTGAGTCGGGCGGGAAACGGTGCCATGATGCCAGATTACGCGCCAGCAGGAGTGATGAACGACGACCTGCGACTGCAACTGACAATAGATAGCCGACTTCAACGTGCCGCCCGTTCAGCCCTCAAAGAAAAAATTGAGCAATTCAAAGCTAAACGAGGCACCGTCATCGTCATGGATGCGCGGGATGGTGCATTGCTGGCACTGGTTTCCGAACCTTCCTACGATCCGAACCAGTACTCCAAATATGATGTGGGACTGTTTAAGAACTGGGCGCTGACAGACCTTTACGAACCGGGTTCCACCTTCAAGCCCCTCAATGTGGCGATCGCCCTCGAAACTGGAGCCATCAAACCCGACAGTACCTTTGTTGACAACGGCCATATCCAGGTGGCGGGCTGGCCGATCAAAAACGCTGAGGGAGGCGGTCACGGAAGCCTGACAATTGCTGAGATTCTGCAACTTTCCAGCAACGTTGGCATGGTGCAAGTTATGCAGCAAGTAAAACCGAGTGTCTACTACGGCTGGCTGGAACGCCTGGGACTGGGGCAAACTGTAGAAACAGACCTGCCCTTTGCAGTACCCAGCCAGTTGAAAAGTCAAGAGGAGTTTACAGGTTCGCCGATCGAACCCGCAACTACCTCTTTTGGTCAGGGATTTTCCATCACCTCGCTCCAGCTGGCACAACTCCACGGTGCGATCGCCAATGGTGGCAAACTGGTAAGTCCCCACGTCGTGCGCGGTTTATTCGACTCCAAAGGACAAATGCACTGGCAACCTACACTTCCAGTCTCTCGGCCTGTTTTCTCTCCTAACACTACACAGACAGTCCTAGAAATGATGGAAACTGTAGTAACTAAGGGTACTGGAAAAGCCGCACAAATTCCCGGATATCGCATCGCTGGCAAAACTGGTACAGCCCAAAAAGCCAGTGCTACCGGCGGCTACTCCGCCGACGCCAAGATCGTCAGCTTTGTCGGTATCTTGCCAGTAGAATCCCCCCGCTACGTGGTTGTAGCTGTAGTGGACGAACCAAAGGGCAGGGTTTTTGGTTCAACTGTAGCAGCACCAATTGTCAAGACCGTGATGGAATCTCTGATTACAATTGAGCAAATACCCCCAAGTGCAAAGGGGAGTGGGAGAGTGGGGGAGTGAGGGAGTGGGGGAGTGAGGGAGTGGGGGAGTGGGAGAGTGGGGGATAATAAGGAAAACGATCGGGTCAGAAAGATGAGTCGCAAAGATATTAAAAGTCATCACGAGTTAGAAGTATACAAGTTGGCATTTGATGCGGCGATGC
>Ga0335394_10000026_pt1 | contig 153456 bp, 134 predicted proteins | sample MAT03_FD_205741 | JGI IMG/M metagenome (GOLD analysis project Ga0335394, IMG submission 205741) | Freshwater microbial communities from Lake Fryxell liftoff mats and glacier meltwater in Antarctica - MAT-03 (spades assembly) (version 2) ... | reverse complement strand
GACAACCGCAAGAAGCTTTGAAATACTTTAACCAGGCTTTACCAATCACGCGGGAAGTGAAAGACCGTTCTGGGGAAGCTGCTACTTTGAATAATATTGGTGCAGTTTACCGAGATATCGGACAACCAACGCAGGCTATTTCTAATTTGGAACAATCAGTCGCAATTACCTTAGAAATGCGTAGAAGTTTACAGAAGGAAAATCGCCAAAAGTTTTTGGAATCAGATACTCGTGGAGGAACACCAGTCGCACTCATCTCCCTCCTCATCGACCAAAACCAACCAGAAAAAGCCTTTCAATACGCCAACCGCTTCACCACAGCCGACCTCGCCGACTACACCCGCCTAATTAACGCTAAAGTTAGTAACCCACAAGCACAGCAATTAATTGACCAATGGAATCAAAAAAATGATCAAATTCAATCTTTATATCGACAGAATGATTCTAAACCTTCAGACCAATTATCCCAGCAAATTAATACTTTCCAAGCAGAGAACAACAAACTAGCAGAAGATATCTCCCGCCAATTTCCCGAAGTTGCCGAACTCTTTGAAACCACACTCACAGATATAGAAAAACTGAGATCCTCTATCCCCGCCGGAACCGTTGTAATTCAACCCGTCTTGCTAACCAATATCAAAACTGTCCCCAATACCGTAGCCATATTTATCTTAACCAAAGACCAACTGAGCGTAATTAAAAAACCAATTGACGCGACAGAATTTGATAAACTCATCACCGAATACCGCGAACAACTGCAAAACCCTGGCGATGATAGCTACAAGGAAAACAGCGCCAAACTTTACAACATTGTAATTCGCCCAGTAGAAGACAAAATCAAAGCATTATCCCCCAAAGAAGTGAGCATCATCGCCACAGGCAAACTGCGATATATCCCCTTTGAAACTCTCTGCGACGAAGAACAAACAAAAGAATGCCAATTCCTAATCCAGAAATATCCCATCAACTATCTCACTCGCCTTTCTCCTCGTTCATTGTTAGTAACTCGCAATTTCCCGCTTCTAAAAAATCTTGCCACACTACCAGGTATCGCCGCAATTATCATCATTAGTAGCATTGCGATCTGGATGTGGCGCAAGTTTGGGATCGTACCAACTGGAGTTTTGATAATTATCTTAGGTGGCGGCGCATACTTCTTCATAGTTCAGCCGAACGCTCATGTTTTAGCATTAGGAAATCCCATCCCTCGCGCACCGCAAAATCTACCCGGAACGGAAGATGAAGTGAGAAATATCGCCCAAATATTCCCCGGTAGCGAATCATTTCTCCACAACGACGCCACCCTCGACAAATTCAAAACTTTTGCACCCCGCTTTCCCTTCCTGCACCTAGCAACACACGGCTGTTTTCAACCCGAAGGCTGTCCAAAATTAGGCATGGAAGCGAATACTATCCTTTTTGCAGATAAACAATTAAATATTGCCGACGCCGCTTTATTGGGATTGCAAAACACCGAACTCCTCACCCTCAGCGCTTGTCAAACCGCCCTGCAAGCTAACTCCAACGGGGAAGAAATAGCGGGACTTGCCTATATATTTGAACGTGCGGGTGCAAAAGCGGTGATGGCGAGTCTCTGGAACGCTGAGGATAATACAACTAAGGAGATTATGATTCAGTTTTATCAGAATATCAAGAATGGGATGAGTAAAGGGGAAGCGCTGCAAAAAGCGAAAATTAGTCAAATTGGACGCCATCCTTTTTATTGGTCGCCTTTTATTTTGATTGGCGATGCGCGGTGATCGATCTTGATTAAGTTTTACAATAGAGCTATAATGGAGAAATAATTGTTTCTGAGATAAAAGCTATGCAGCAAATAACTTTAGATGAAGCAACCAAAGATTTGTTATCTTTAATTGAAGCAGCAATAAAAGGAGAAGAGATTGTAATTACCAAAGACGATAAACCTGTGGTAAAATTAAGCCCAATATCTCCCGCAAAGAAAAGTTGGCCTGCCAAAGCAGGGAGTGCCAAAGGTTTGGTGACAATATCAGATGATTTTGATGAACCAATCGCAGATTTTGAGGATTATCTGCAATGAGGTTACTTTTAGATACACATACTTTGATTTGGTTTGTTACCGACAGTTTTAAACTCAGCGCTACAGTCAAATCACTAATTGAGGATGAAAATAACCAAAAGCTGCTTAGTATAGCTAGCATCTGGGAAATCGCAATTAAGCAAAACACTGGTAAATTATATTTTGGTTTACCGTTTAGGGAGTTTATAGAGCAGCAACTTAGCTCTAACAGTATAGAATTGCTGAATATAAATTTAGCACATATTGATATTATAGCCTCTCTACCTTTACATCATCGTGATCCATTCGATCGCCTAATAATTGCACAAGCTATAGTGGAGAATATACCAATTTTGAGCGCCGATACTATTTTTGATAGTTATCCAATTCAGAGATGGTGGTAGGCAGAACTCCCCCCCAGAATTGCGGAGTCGGTGGGCCAACTCACGGCAGCAAAATCGAGCTAAACTTTTAATAAGCAATATTTTCCTCAATCTAAAATCTAAAATCGATATGAGTTATTGCCTCAATCCCTATTGCCCAAATCCCCAAAACCCAGATGTAGCACTCTTTTGCGTCACCTGTGGCACCAAATTAATCCTAAAAGACCGTTACCGCGCCATCAAACCCATCGGACAAGGCGGTTTTGGCATAACTTACTTAGCAGTGGATGAAGACAAACCATCGAAACCCCCTTGCGTAATTAAGCAATTTTTCCCTTTAGTTCAAGGTGCGAGTAACCTTCAAAAAGCATCGGAATTATTTACCCAAGAAGCGGTACAACTGGATGAATTGGGCAAACATCCTCAAATTCCAGACTTGTTAGCATATTTTATCATAGATAATCAGCAATATCTAGTCCAAGAATTTATCGACGGACAAACTCTATCCCAAGAATTAGCTGAAAAGGGTACTTTCAACGAAACTCAGATTCGGCAATTACTCAGCGATTTATTGCCAGTCTTGCAATTTGTCCACAGCCATGAAGTTATTCACCGCGATATCAAACCTGATAATATTATAAGGAGAACAAGCGACAAAAAACTCTTCCTCGTCGATTTCGGTGCTGCTAAAACCACTACTGGCAAAGCTTTGCAGCAAACTGGCACGAGTATCGGCAGTCCAGAATATGTCGCACCGGAACAATCTAGAGGCAGGGCTGTTTTTTCTAGCGATATTTATAGTTTAGCAGTTACCTGCATTCACCTATTAACTGGAATGTCGCCTTTTGATTTATATGATATGAATCAAGATGTTTGGGTGTGGCGGCAATTTGTGAAAAACCCGGTCAGTCACCAGATGGGTAAGATTCTTGATAAAATGTTGGATAATGCGATCGATCGACGTTATCAATCTGCTGCTGAAGTTCTCAAAGATCTCAATATTCAAACGCCACCTGCTGCAACACCAAAACCTGCTGTTGTAAAACCATCTCCCGTTACGCCAGCTATTCCAGTTAAAAGTAAAATTGATGATGAATTAGCACAATTAAAATCTGAATTGCTTAATCCTGCTGCACCTAAAAAAAATCAGCCATCGCCATCTCAGCAAACGCCGTCACCTAATTCTACCACAGCCAAAAGCCAGATTGATAAGGATTTGGAAGAGTTGCGATCGCAATTCGGACAGCAGAATTAAAATAACCCAAGTTGCTACGTAGTTGCGTTTTAGCGCTAAAGCGCAACTACGTACCAATTACCAATCAACCTGTATTCCGCATCCCCGCCGCAATACCGTTAATCGTCAACAACGCACCTCGCAGCAATTCGCCGCGACTGTGACGAGAATCGATCACTCCAGAAGCAGCTTGAGTCTTGCTTTGGCGGAGGCGTTTCAGCAGAGACACTTGCAAGAAGCCCAGCGGCACAATGTTACCATTGCGTAACTGGACCGATCGCTGCAAATCCGGATCTCCATCCAACAAACGTTTGTGATCGGTAATGCTTAACACGAGATCGCGAGTCAGATGATATTCATTAGCAATCTGTTCAAACAAGCTTTCAAACCGGGGGATATCTTCGGTTAAAGATAATTCCTTTACGTAATGATGAGCGAGTTGCAGGTCAACTTTTGATAAAGTCATCTCCACTTTTGAGATGACCATTTTGAAGAACGGCCACTTGTAATAAAAGTAGCGCATTAACTTCAGGTTTTCCTGGGAATCTTCATTTAAAAATTCCTGAAGTGCCGTACCAACACCATACCAAGCTGGTAGCAGGAAACGGCTTTGCGTCCAGCTAAACACCCACGGAATAGCACGGAGAGTAGTTAAATCTCTCTTCCCGCTGCGGCGACGCGCCGGACGAGAACTAATTTGCAATTGGCTGATTTCATCAATTGGGGTAACGCTATGGAAGAAATCGATAAAATCAGGTTGTTCGTAAATCAAGGCGCGATAGTGGGTGCGTGATTTAGCTGACAACTCTTCCATGATTTCGTTCCAGGGTTGAATATCATCAAACCCAGTCCGCAATAAGCTGGCTTGAATTACCGCAGAAGTGACAGTTTCCAGGTTGTAGATAGCTAATTCCGGCCAAGAATACTTGGAGGCTAACACTTCGCCTTGTTCGGTAATCTTGATCCGCCCGTTGATGCTGTGACCGGGTTGTGCCAAAATAGCTTCGTAGGATGGGCCGCCGCCGCGCCCTACGGAACCGCCGCGTCCGTGGAAGATGCGTAAATGGACATCGTATTTTTCTGCGATCGCTTGCAGTGCTTTCTGGGCCTTGTGAATTTCCCAGTTACTGCTCAAGAAACCAGAATCTTTATTGCTATCAGAATAGCCCAACATCACCTCTTGCAGGTTTTGCCTTTGTCTGTTAGCAGAATCAGGCGTTTCGTCGGAAGTTTTTACTGATATCGCCGACTTACCACCGGCCAGCAAAGACCGATAACAAGGCAATTCAAACAGCGTCTGCATCACGTATGGAGCCTGTTTGAGGTCTTCTACGGTTTCAAACAGAGGCACCACGTACAGGGTACCTTCCCCTGTCGATGGGTCGTAGAGTCCGGCTTCCTTCGCCAGCAGCAACACTTCCAGCAAGTCACTCACGTCGTGGCTCATGCTGATGATGTAAGTTTGGCAGATTTCCGGGCCAAACTCTTGCTGAAGCTGGCGCACTACGCGAAAGGTTTCAATAATTTCGCTGGTTTGGGGGCCAAACGGCAGTTCTGTGGGAATTAAAGGTCGTCTGGTTTGCAGTTCCGCCACCAACCATTCGATTCGTTCTTGCTCTGTTAGTTCGTTGTAAGACCGGGGTAAAATTTGCAGATATTGGGCAATTTCATTAACAGCGTCAGAGTGATGGGTACTTTCCTGGCGGATATCCAGGTGCGCCAGCTTGAAGCCGTAAATTTCTACCTGACAGATCAGATTTTCCAGATCTCGGCAAACTAACCCGGTTTCCTTGAGGTTGCGCTGGATTAGCCGCAACTGAGTCATGAATTCTGAGGCAAACTGGTAGTAGCTACCTGGATGGGGTTGCTTGAGCTTGTCCAGTTGCACGTCATCGCTGTTGTAGAGTCGCCAATTGCGATCGCGGGTATTTTCCAACCGCTTCTTCACAAAAGATAGCTTTAAGCGATAAGGCTCTTGCCGATATTTAATTGATAGTTGTTCGTATACCTCTGGCATTTGCATTTTATTTTGCTCCAGAGATTCTAGCAGTTCCGGTAATACATCGCACCAGTGCAAAGATAGGCTCAAGCGCTCGATCAGCTGTCCTACCGATTTGATGTATTTTTCCAAAACCAGATTGCGCTGGTAGCAAGCTGTTTGCCAGGTAATCGCTGGTGTCACCGAAGGGTTACCATCCCGATCCGATCCTACCCAGGAACCAAACTTGCAGAAGTTGTGATTGGGAGGACGCAGATTACCAAAGGATCTGTTTAAACTTCTCTCCAAGCGTTGATAAAGTTGAGGAATTGCATCAAACAATACTTCTTGGAAGTAGTGGAGGGTATAGTCTACTTCATCTAACACGGAGGGTTTGAACTGGTGCAATTCGTCGGTTCGCCACCAGAGACGAATTTCTTCTGTCAATTCCTCTTGGAGTGCTGATGCTTCCCAAGGTGCTTCCGCGCTGTTCCACAGGGACGCTTCTGTGATTCCGGTACTACTTGGGGAAACCCCAAGGTTAGAGTAGCTGAGGTTACAGTATAAGGTTTGCCCGTTTTGCTCCACTTCGTCGAGTTGTTGTAAAATCTTGGCAATGCGCCGCTGCTTGTCTCTAATGGTGTGGCGGACAATTTCCGTCGGGTGAGCTGTGAACACCAACCGGATATCCAGGTTGTCAATCAGTCGCTGGATAACTTGCGGTGGCATATTTAACTGCCGCAATTTGGGAAACAACGCTTGGAAGGTGCCTTTTTCCCGCTTTTGCCCGTTTGTTTCTTGCCAATTTTTTTCTAGGGAGTCTCCTCCGGGTACGGCACTTTTGGCTTCTGCATCCAGTTTGGCAAATGCTTGCAGGGCTGGATCGGCTGGTTCTTTAGCGGGTGCCATCCTTAAGGAAAGCTGTTGGGCCCGTTGCTCGTAGTGCTGTTCGACAATGTTGATTAGCTGGAAGTATAGCGCAAAGGCTCTCGCAGCGCGAATGGCGGCGTTAATATCCAGGTTTTCAATTAATTTAGAGACTTCCGCGTCTTTTTCGTTGGTCGCTTGTCCTTCTGGAGAACAAAGCGATCGCAGTTGTTTTAGTAAATCTACCAGTTCCTGACCGCACTCCGATCGGAGAACACATTCCCACAACTCCTCCACCACTTTGAGGCGATGGCGCAGATACAATTCTGATGGCGAATCGGATGGCGATGCAAGATGAACTGCCTGATGGTCAGAGTGGAGTAAGGAACTCATAGGTTCTACTTTAGCTGTTCTTGGATATTCTACAATTTTAGGCTCTTAAGTTCGATGAATTAGTCTCATAGAAGACCAACTGACCGCTAGAGAGCGGTCTTTTTTTATTCAGTTTGCTTTTGGGCCCGATCGGGGAATTCGATCGCCGGTAAGCGATCGCCCCGAAATACTTCCTCGCTCGCTTCACCTAGCGCTTGGAAAAATTCTAATGCCCTTTTACCACATAATACTCCCAAAAGCAATGGCCCTGTCGCTAAGGTCAGGAGGATTTCTGTGGGAATTATACCGTGAGAAACGTTAAAAGCTTCTGTTTGGGGTAGATTTGTGCGATCGGATTGCATGGTGTACTCGGTTAACTATGACAAAATATCGAAACGCAATACGGCACCGCTCGCCGCATCACCGCGCTCTTATTTATTATTATTGCGGAACTGCCTTAAACCAGCATTCGTGGCATAGCTACAAAGAGTAGAATCTTGCTACGGTTAACTCCAGAATGTCATAAGTATCAAACTAAAAATGTTAAATACTGTGTCCAAACTATGCTCTTAGCCTGAGATAGTAAATAAGAAAATGAAAGAAACAGGGGCATGGCTTGAGGGAAAGGGAATGGTGATTCACTCCCCCACTCTCCCACTCTCCCACTCTCCCACTCTCCCACTCCCCCACTCTCCCACTCTCCCACTCTCCCACTCCCCCACTCTCCCACTCCCTAATTCTTGTCCTCTTGGTAAACTGATCGGAACAGGCTATAATGCCAGTCGTCTTTAATTCGGCGGATCTGGCCAATCAGCGACCGAAAGGTCAAAATGACGATTCCCAAAAAACTCAGGTAATATTGCCCTGATGGTAAAAGTCAATGAACGCAAACTGGCGAACAACGCCTCAACCCTAGAGCAATGGGCCGATCGGGCCATAAGAATTGCCGGAGTGCAAGTCAGAGTCCGATTACGAGGTAACAAGCTGCATATTCTGTGCGAGGGTCAAGAGTGTCCCGACAGACAAACAGCTGTGGATCGATTCTTTCAAGCGATCGGGGCTACAAACATCAATGACCTGCTTGGTGCAGAAGAGCCTTCGATCAATCGAGTGTTTCTTTACGGTCGCCCTTTGGGTGAAAAACGCCCAGATTGGACAGAGCCGATCGACCTCAACCAGCTATACAATCATCACCAAGAGCATTTAAGGGAAGTAAAATTTCCAAAAGCGGGATTAACCAGCAGCCTCCAGAAAATGTCAGAAATATCGTTAAAACCGCCTTTAAGCCGTCAGGAAATTCTACCGGGTCAAAAGGCAGAAGTAGTGGAATCGACTGAATCTTCCCAAAACCAGGCTCGTCAAGGACATCCAGAGGCGATCGCCCGGTATCTCGGTAAAAATCTCCAGTCCTTGGGAGTGCGGGTCAAAGTTGTAGCAAAAAGCCTGCAAAGAAAGAATGACAGCGACTGGATGAAGAATGAAAATTCGGCAGGGTCGGCTGTAAATCCAGATGCAAAAAAAGAGCGTCGCCTTTGGGTGTTCTGCGAGTCCGCCTACAGCCCAGATCCGTCATTGCTAGCTTCCCCAATTGCCCAGCAGCTGAGGGATCTGCGCGTTGAGGGGTTCAGAGATGCCGTCATTATCAGCCAGGTTAGCGGCGAAGAAACTCCAGATTGGATGCTGCGGGTGGATCTGACTTCGCCAGAGGAAATGCTCAAAGCATGGGCAAGCTGGGGCGACGATCGGGCTATAGAGCGATCGATCGATCGGGCAACAGAGCATCTGGATATGGAAGTAGCGGTGGTGCTAAAAGAATCGACACTGCATATTTCTTGTACGGAAAGGAACAAATCTGCTAAAAAACAACAGGACGATCGCGAGAAGCCGGATAAGGAAAAGGCCGTAGGAGCGATCGCACCCCTTTTAACCTCCCTTGCACCTAGAAATATTCAAGCTGCTATTATTTACGGTCACGAAGCAGAATCCTCATCACCAGTTTGGGTAGATTGGCTGAATTTACCAGCAGCAAGTCAACCGGAATTAGCAACCCCCGCACAAGAACTGGCATCTGCTGGAGACGAAGCAGCAATAGAGTTTTTGCTAGGTCGGTTACTCAATCCAGACCTGGATTGGCGTCTAGCCACAGGTGGCATTCGCGTACAAGCCCGATGCAAAGAAGATTTATTGCATATCATGACCGATGCGCCGGTTTGTCCGAGCCAGCGACAGGTGGCCGTGCCTGTTGCGAACTTCGTGCGTAAGCTGGAAATCCCAGGAATTTCAGGCGTCAGGGTTTATGGTCGTCGCGCCGGTCAAAAACAACCGTTGTGGAACTCCGGACTGGATTTTGTCGCCAGGAATCGCCAAGCAGAGGAAACTACCCCAGATTTTGCGGCAAGCGATGAATACGTAGAAGAGGTGACAACCGATAGCCTCAACTTGGAAAATTCATACCCTCCTTCATGGGGTTCACGGTTAGCAGATGTAACCGTAGCAACAGAGGCAAGGGAAGTCTCAAAAGAGATAGATCCGCCACAAAATACGCCCCGCCTCAAGCTTGCTTGGCACAAGATGATGCAGGGGCTCTCGCAGGCACTGATGCGATCGCAAATTTTCACTCCCAGTGTCGAAACGCAAAACTTCCTGTCTTTACCCGGTCAAGTAAACTATCAAGGCGTTAAAGTGGCTTTGGTTTGGGGTGCGGTGGGAATTACGCTGACCTGGAGCCTGGATTTAGTTCTAGGCCAAATCCTCAGAAACGCGGAAAATCAGATCCAAGAGTCGTTAGTCTTATCTCAAAAGTCATTAATTTCTGACGAAATGACCGATGAGCAAACACAAAAGCCAAAGAAAGATCGCAGCAATTCCTCTCAATTACCGCAAATCTCTCTTGGGCAAACGGCTGCTAAAAATTCCCAAGTATTCAATTCGTCAGGATTTACTAAACCCGGCGGTAAGGAATTCAACCTAAAGGCCACGGATGGAAGTGCCAGTTTAAGTAAGCCCGCGTCCTCCTACCCCAGTTTCAACAATCCTCAGTTAGACGAAAAACTCGCCCTTTACAAACAGCGCGTCGCCCAGTTAGGAGCCCCCGATATTCTGATTTTGGGCAGTTCCAGGGCACTGCGGGGTATCGATCCGCAAGCGTTGCAAAAAGCTCTGGCCGCTCAAGGTTATGGAAAAATGGAGGTGTTTAACTTTGGCGTAAACGGTGCTACAGCCCAAGTCGCAGATATGATGCTGCGCCGCTGTTTGACACCAGAACAATTGCCAAAAATGATTATTTGGGCAGACGGGGCTCGTGCCTTTAACAGCGGTCGTACAGATGTTACCTATAATGCGATCGCCTCATCCGCTGCTTATAAACAAATGGTTTCCGGCACTCTGCCAAGACAAAATTCCCTAGATGATCGACCTGCTAAAAACCTAGAACCTTTCACCGCAACACCAATCGTTCCAGGGGGAAGCGGGCTGTTTATCAACTCGATCGCGATCGAGCGATGGTTAAATCAGTCTTTTGCGATCGCTTCCTCCACCTACGAAGAACGCGATCGTTTGCAAACCCTGCTGCGTAATGGATTTGCCAACACATTCAGTTTTTCTTCATCTCAGCGTCAGAAAAACCAGCAGCCCGTTATCGGCGACAGATTGGTTGACTGGGATGGCTTTTTGCCAGTGACTATCCGCTTCAATCCCACCAGCTACTATGAAAAGCACTCCAAAGTCACAGGCGAATACGACAACGACTATAAAAGCTTCCAGCTAGCAGGCACCCAAGTAACTGCCCTCGAATCCTTCGTTCAGTTCACCCAAGCTAACCAAATTCCCGTGATTTTTGTCAACCTACCCTTGACAAAAGAGTACCTAGACCCTTCACGGAGTCGGTACGAACAGGAATTTCAGATGTATATGCTGCGCCTCTCCCTCAGTCGCGGATTTATCTTCCGCAATTGGAGTCAGTTATGGCCTACCCGCAATGACTACTTCTCCGACCCCAGCCACCTAAATCGCTACGGTGCGATCGCCGTCTCCGAACGTCTCGCTCAAGACCCGCTCATTCCTTGGCCCAAGAAATAGGGAGTGGGAAGTCAAAAGTCAAAAGTCAAAAGTCAAAAAGGGAGTGGGGGAGTGGGGGAGTGGGGGAGAATGACAACTAACAACTGACAACTGACCACTGACCACTGACCACTGACCACTGACAACTAACAACTGACAACTATACTTCGCACGGGCATAAATGGGCGAAGCATTCCGTGAATAATTTGTTGGTTGAAACCAAAGATCTTGGACGGAATGCTTCGCCCCTACAGGGATAAAAAAAGCTCGGTCTGTGACCGTGCTGAGTATAACAACTGACAACTGACAACTAACAACTAACAACTGACAACTGACAACTGACAACTGACCACTGACAACTGACTAATTTTGACTTATGAATTTTGTCTCAATCTTTTATGGAATATTCTTGTTGTGCATCCTGGGAATATACTGGACTGTGCAACACCAGACATTGCGATTGTGGATACTTCTAATTGCCAGTCTAGTCTTCTATGCCACATTGCAAATCCAGTATATTCCCCTGCTTTTTGTCGTTATCCTAATTAACTTTCGGCTGGGACTTGCGCTGGGACAACGTACCGTACCGAAGTTGCTTCCTTCAAACTGGCAGTTGACCAACGAAGATTGGCAATCTCTACAAATCGACTGGGATAAACGACGCCAAAAAATATTATGGCTGGGTATCGCCATAAATGTTTTGTTATTGTTGGGCTTTAAATATGTACCCTTTTTCTTAAATTCGATCGGGGCATTACTGCACCTGCCACAAGCACAAACACAAGCTAGCTGGGTCAGCCTTCATCTGATTGCGCCTTTGGGAATCTCGTTTTTCTGTTTTGAGTGCATCGCCTACTTAATTGATGTATATCGCGGTGCTACTGCAACTGGGGAGTTTCTCAAATTTGCGACTTACAAATTTTTCTTTCCCAAACTGATTTCAGGGCCGATCGCTCGCTATCATCACCTGTCAGCCCAGTTTAATACGCTGCGGTTTCCCAGTAGCGATCGCGTAGTAGAAGGATTGTGGTTGATTGCCTGCGGAGCCTTTAAAAAAGCCCTCATCGCCGATAATTTGGGAATTTTCGTCAAACTCTGCTTTGACAACTTACAGCGCACCGGCAGCGGTGACTTGTGGCTGGCTATCCTCGCCTACGGACTTCAGCTATATCTGGATTTCAGCGGTTATGTCGATATTGCTATTGGTAGCGCCATCCTATTGGGATTGAATCTACCCCAAAACTTTGATTTCCCTTACTTCACTACCAGCATTGGCGACTTCTGGCGGCGCTGGCATATAACTTTGGGAGATTGGCTGCGTAATTATTTATACTTTCCCTTGGGTGGATCGCGGCAAGGTCTGGCACGCACCTGTCTCAACTTGTCGATCGTCATGCTAATCGCCGGGATTTGGCACGGCGCAGCTTGGGGATTTATCGTCTGGGGGGGATTGCACGGTTTGGCATTGGTCGCTCACCGACTCACAGAAGCTTTATCCCATCGTTTTTCTGGGTTGAAAAACTGGTGGCAAAGTATACCAGGTACACTCGTGGCATGGCTGCTCACGCAATCGATGGTCTTCACATCCTGGATCTTTTTCCGTTTACCTAATCTGCAAGATGCTGGCTGGGTAATTCAGCACCTGTGGGGACATAAAGGTGATGTTCAATTTGCACAGAAGGTTTACGTGGAAGCACTGGGACTGGAGCGTTTCCAACTAGCTTTGTTAGTTTGGGCAATAGTTGCAGTGATGGCGATCGTATTTGCCTTTCATCGAGGTCTGAAGTTACAGTTAAATTGGCCGATCAAAATACTATTAGTGCCGGTAAGTCTGTACGCAGTTTGGCTGTTGGCTCCCAAAGAAGGTTTACCTTATATCTACTTCGATTTCTAGAACACCTGCACAGAGGGGACAGAGTGCGATCGCATTCCCGAAAAAATCGGCAAAAATAGAAGCATCGCTCTATGGTGAACTCGATTATGGGTAGAGAAGAACTGTTACTTGAACGCTGGCGAGAACTCACACCCGATCTTCAACAAAAAGTTTTCGAGTTTGTTGAAGCGCTTAAATCTGAATCAGACGCAACAGCATCAGAATCCGACTACATTCCACAAACGCCCTTAGCTAAGAAGCTGTGGGAAATTCGTCAAAGAGCGATCGCCTCTGGAATGCAATTACTCAACGAAGCAGAAATTGAACAAGAGCTTGCTGAACGTCGGGGTGGACACCGTGAGTTCTAAGAAAACATACATCGACTCTGGTGTTTTGATCGCTGCTTTTCAGGGTGTTCACTCAACCAGCATTCGAGCAAACCGCATCCTCAATGACGGAAATCGAGAATTTGTGTCCAGCCAATTTGTCAAGTTAGAAGTACTACCAAAAGCAATTTATCACCAACAAAAAGACGAAATAGACTTCTACGAAACCTTCTTCAGCGCTGTTAGCCAGTGGACAACAGACTCGGAGCAAATTACACAAGATGCTTATCAACTTGCCGGTATATACGGTTTAGCCGCGATGGATGCACTTCATGTTGCTGCCGCCCTGTGGCTCAAAGCCGATGAACTGATTACCACTGAAAAGTCAACTAAACCAATGCACCGAGTTACGGCAATCCAGATTATCTCAATCTAGTTTTAGCTGATAGCGTCTCTAGACTTATTCCAACGCGATCGACAAAAAAATCCAAAAGGAATTATTGCTATAGATTTAGTGAGGTTTTCTCCATGATTAAAAATGAAAAAGAATATCAATATTCCCAAGAGTGCGTCAGGGGATTTCAACAATCTATCGCCGCTTGGGAAGCAGCAGAAACTGAGAAAAAAAATGACCCGGTAGGCTGGCAACTTCAGCGTGCTACTTTACAAAGACATTTGGATGCTTTGAACGCAGAAATTGCCGAATATGAAACTCTTACCAATCACGATTCTCACACGCCGATCGTACTGAAACTAGACGATATCGACTACCTACCCCAAATTATAATTAAAGCTAGAATGGCAGCCAAACTCAGCCAACAAGAATTGGCAAATTTAGCTGGATTGACGCTCGCACAAATTCAGCTATATGAAAACAGAGACTATGAAAATGCCAGTTTTCTTGATGTGACAGCAGTGATTGATGCGCTGGATATAAAAATTCGATTGGCTGAGTTTTTAGTTCCTTTATACACTCTTAGAAGAACACCGATTACTAAGGAAGAATTGCTATCGAAATCATACCAAAAAATAAGTTAGGAGTAACTTTATCTACTGCTCATTGGGACACACATCATCTAGCCCTCTTAAAATCCCACAATTTACACCCTCATTAGGCACTCTTTCATCATTTCTAGGAGAAGGTGTTGGTGTCACCCAATTTCCGCCAATTACCGGATCGGTATCGATTTTTAAAATTGCTTGTAACCCAACAGGCAAATCTGATTTAAAATTTGCCAATAGCCTGCTCGAAACCCCCAAATTATTACCGTAATCTGGCGTAGGATTTGCCGGTAGAGGCTGACAAGCTTTCGGGTTATACTGTTCCTTTGAATTTTCTGTTTTCGCATGAATTGCCACCACGCGACCACCTGCATCAAACAAAGGACTACCACTCATTCCCTTAATAGTATTATTATTATAGTACACATCATATCCAACCAGATTATTGTCACTAGCTGATGCCGTACTTAATTCAATTTGTTGAGTAATATTTCCCAAGCTAAACTGAGAGCGAACCACTTTCACTCCATTGGCAAAAGTCGCGCAAGGAAGATATCCAAAAATATAAACAGGCATTCCCGATTGTAAGGGCGAAATTGCTAATTTAGCCACTGCTTTCGCCTTAGCAGGTTGGCGGCCAGACTTTAGCTCTAATACTGCCAAGTCGATATTATTAGGCAGTTTTTTGACAATTCGTTCATAATTTAAATTAGTAACTAGAAACCTTTCCCCATCATAAGTAATAACTTCATAAGGATCTTCAACTTGTAATCTACCCTGACCGTTATTCACCACTCCGGGAGGTCTACCAATAACGTGGATAGCTGTCAGAACGTAGATAGTATTACCCCTCTGACCGATAATTACTCCAGACCCCAAACCTTGACCACCACGGCTAATCGAGACGGTACTTTTTTCTGCGATTTCCTTAATTCTATCTTGTGGTAGTGCTTGGCGTACTTGTGCTTGCGAAATAGTCCGATCCACCAGTGATATCGTTTCCGGTTGTGTCTGAATCATTATGGCCGCAGAGGGGCAACCCCACCCCCAACCCCTCCCCGTCCCACGGGGAGGGGAGAAGGAGAGAGGGGCAGAGGCGAAAAACGAACAATTCCGACGCAGACGGATTTGATATGAGGCATTTGTACCAATTGCTAGATTTATAATTATGTCAGCAGCAATTAGGAATAAAAGTATTAACTTTGGCAATTTTAATTTCCTAAGTGTTTACTAATCTCGACATTTCTCATTTTTACCAGTCAAACTAACCAAAGACTATCCTCCTTTTTTTTGTGTAAATATACCGAAAAGCTCAAGTTTGTTTGCAGCATTCAACAATACCTAATGTAGCACTAGCAATACCCACTATTCCCAGTAAATATAGGAGAGGTAATGATGTGAACTTTTTACCTAATTGTGCAGCATTACTGGTTTTTTGAGATGATATTTTGATCTGCTCAAATGGTTTAATAGGAGCCAGCTTTAAGTAAGTTTCAATCGGAATACCCCAGGCAAAATGTTTCATAAAACCTTGAGTTTCTGGTGGAGGTTGCGTTCCATCCATGTAGGCATAGGGATTATCATGTACAGTTGGTTCGCCAGAAAATAAGACCCGTTCTTGATTCTTCCCCCTACCATTAATGCCTACTAATCTACCGCTTTCATCCAAAATAGGGCCACCACTCATTCCTTCCCTGGTGTCATTACTAAATCCTAGTTGATAGCCAGCATCTAAAGGTTTGCCAGATACAATGAATGAAGTAGCTGCACGACCGGATGTAAAGGTAAATCCTTCTTTACAGGAGTCAGTTCCACAGGGAAAACCAGCAACATATACCTTATCTATATACTCTTTTAAGCTGTTTGCCTGACCCCATGCGGCTTTTTCATAGTTGCGATCGCTATAAAACCATAACAGTCCCAGATCGTTACCCCGAAAGTTAGCCTCGTATAGAAATAAGTCGTAAATTTTATTATCATAGGTTTGCACTTTATATCCACCACCCAAAGCTTTAGCTCTTTCCTTCAATATCTCTAATACATGATCGTTAGTCAGCACTAAGTATAAGTAAACCGACTGCTGACCCTGTTTTTGTTCTTGTTTGTCAATTAAAATTCCTGATGCTCTGTCCTCCAAAAACTTTTCTGGGAAGACTCTAACCGTAATCTTTTCGGCTAGACTCCGTAGCTTTGAATCTGATATTTTAACAGGTTCGTGTGGCAGATCGTTTATTTGGGCTACACTAGATAAATCAATAGCCTGGATGGATAATTGGATCGCAATAATACACAAACAGGCTATTGCAAAAAGTATGGATCTTCGGCGGTTCATTCGCTCAAATTATTCTGGGGAGTGCAAGCTACATTTGCTGTCTGACTTTCACCTGCCAGCCAAGCATTGATATCAAAATAAACAGGACAACTTGACGATTCAATCCTGGGATCATTTTTAAAGTTTTCGCGGTTCAATCGCAGCAAATCCCGCAGAACCTCTCGTCCATCGTCACCCGGCTTTAGGGTGTAGAGTAGATCGGTGCAACCTGCACCACTCTTGTTGGTCATGCAGATTACAGACCGATTGCTCATTGTGCCATAAGTGATATAGCGCGAACCGGAGGCGATGTACCGATTCAGTCTATTTGTTACTTCCGTGCAGCGACGTGACGGAGTATAGCCTCTGAAACCATCATAAGTCCAACGAATAAACTCTCGCGGTCCATTTGAGGTTTTGGCAAATGTGGTTGGCGTACCGTTTCGGTTTGATTGACAAACAAAAGTATCTGATGTAGCTTTGGCAAAGTCGTTGGCTACAACAACAGAGCTAACTGCTAGGGCAGATGCGATAAATACAGATATGCTACCGTGAAATTTCATTCGTCTGACTACCTCTTTACTGTCGGTGACTGGGCTTTCGGAATTATTATGCTAATGTTCACTATGGAACATTTTGGTAGGGACACGGCATCATAAATATGTCGGTCATACCAAAATTTTAATTCTGCCGTGTCCCTACAACAGCATATTTGACCCGAAAGAACCCAGTGACTTTAGTGTTAATCCCGTGGATTATATCATATTTTGGAAAAAATAACAAGATGATAGTAGGTTCTAAATCCATTGCAGGGGCGATCGCATTTAGCCTCATAAACTTGAATTTAGCGGCTGACTTTGTGATTCCCAAGGGCACCACTCCTCTAAGGCTCTCAAAGGGCCACAATTTATTTTTAATGAGCTTTTGACGATCGGAAGAACTAGAAAAATAACTATTCCGACAACTACGATAAATGCGAATATTCTAAGGGTATGACTAGGCGGATTAGCTCTGAACCATTCAGTTAGATTAAATCTAATTGCAGATTTTCTTGCTCTACCTGTTCCTTGCCCATTTTTTTTCGGCTTTTGTAGCTTATTTATGACATCCTGCGCTGATTCATAGCGTTGCCAAGAGTCATCGCGCACCATAAGGGACAAGATTTGTGCGAGTCCATTGCTAACCTGCGCTTTCTCCCGCCAGATGACTTCACCTAAGTGACTATCTTTTGGTAAATCTTTTGGATCTAATCCTGTTAGTGCTTGGATAGCTGTCATTCCCAGTGCATATATATCGCTGTTAGGTTTTGGTTCCCCTTGAATTTGCTCTTTAGGAGTGTAGCCTTTTATATAAATTACAGTTGGTCTTGTTTGCGGTCTGCTAGTTGCTGATTGCGCCAGTACTTCTTTAACAGCACCAAAATCAATCAGGACTAACTTGCCGTCCCGGTGTCGTCGCATCAAATTTTCTGGCTTAATATCGCGGTGGATGATACCTTTAGAGTGGATAAATTCTAAAATTGGCAGCACATCTGACAAGATCTCGACAACTCGCGCTTCCCTCAGCTTTTTTCCTTTCTGTAGTTCATCGCTCAGGGGGTGTCCCTCAATAAATTCCTGGACTAAGTAAAACTGTCTATTTTCTTCAAAATAAGCATAAAAAAGTGGAATCTGGTCATTTCTTGGGGGTTGGCTTAACTGTAGTAGGACTGATGCTTCCCGTTCAAACAAGTCTTTAGCTCTGTCAAAAGTTTGCGAATCCTTATTGACAAAGTTGAAGCGTTTAACGGCACACTTTCTTTCCATTGCATACAAATCTTCGGCTAGGTAGGTATCGCCAAAGTTACCAGCGCCTAGCAGTTGAATAATTCGGTAATGTCCCCCTACAACTTGTCTGGGTTTTAGAGGTTGCCCCGGTACTACAGTCATGTCACACAATTGGTCAGAGCGATCGCGTACTTTTTTCTCATTCTAAAGTAAGATTATCCAAGTAGTCTTATAAATATTTCCCCCCGACCTCTAAGAGGTCGGGGATTCTCAGATCGCTCTAATCATTTAGCGGTTATATCGATCGTTGCGGTTATATCGATCGTTGCGGTTATATCGATCGTTGCGGTTGTATCGATCGTTCCTGCGACTCCCAACCGAGAACTCGGCTCGGCAACCATTCCTCACCCAAATACGATTCCTGTCATAGCCCCAATTCCCATTACATCTGCTTTTAGAGAGCTTTCTGACGAGTCTTACACCGCCACTTGTATTCACCCGACAAAAATTCCGCTGGCGATTATTACTTTGACAAGTTACAATTCGCTGCGCCTCGGCTGGGATGCCAGCAGCGAAAACCGTGCCAATACTAATCGCAAAAGCGGTAGCAATGACTGAAAAACGGTTAACCATATTAAATTCCTCCATTTTTGGATTGGTGTTCGATGCAGAGCCAAGGAAATAAAATTGGCCTCAAAGCTTTGCAATAGACTGAATTTAGCGTTTAAGTACTAAGCTGTTGCGCTTACAAGTTGCATATGGTCGCGACAAGGTAAAGGTTAAAGGCCAAAGGTGGAAGGAGTGACATCTCCTACACCAACTTGGGTACAAGTGTGGTGTAGGCTTCGCAACCAATCCGGCTATCGCGTAGGAGGCGTTGCGCTTTAAGAACGGAATGCCCTACCGCTCTATTTTTGATGTTGATAGCTGCATTGTGGTCGCGGTCTAGACTGCACCCACACTTAGGGCAGTCGTGCCAACGAATATGCAGCTTTTTAGTTACTTTCTCGCCGCAATTGGAACAATCTTGAGAGGTGTTATGGGCGCTGACTGGAATTACCAACTTTCCCAGCATTTTCGGCTTTGTTTGCAAGTATTGACAGAAAGCTTGACCACCCAGCATCCAACACAGACTTAGCCAATCTGGTACGAGCTAGATCGACGAGTATATCGAACCAAAGTTTCCATAGCACGTAGTTTCTTTTACGTCAATTGGAGTGTTACTAATCCTTATATCATTCTTCGGGATCGGAATTACACTCCTAAAGGTTGATTTTGAATAACCACAAACGTTCTCCAGATGGCGATCGCTTTCTTTATGATTGAAAAGGACGAATTCGGAGGCAGTACCACGGTTTACACACGCCCTTTAGCTCGTTTGATCGAGCAATTACAACGCCTGCCCGGTGTTGGCCCTAAAACGGCTCAGCGCTTGGCTCTACATATCCTCAAGCGATCGGAAGATGAAGTCCAGGCACTTGCCCAAGCTTTGATTGAGGCTAAACAACAAGTTGGTTTGTGTCAAGAGTGTTTTCACCTATCTGCTGAGCCTGTTTGCGAGATTTGCCGCAACCCAAATCGCGATAATACCACTCTTTGTGTGGTAGCGGATTCGCGGGATCTGATCGCTTTGGAAAAAACGCGAGAATATAGCGGTAAGTATCACATCCTGGGCGGTGTAATTTCTCCGATGGATGGTATTGGCCCAGAACAGTTGAATGTTTCGCCCTTAGTGCGGCGGGTGAGTCAGCAGAAAACTAAAGAAGTTATTTTGGCAATTACTCCCAGTGTGGAAGGCGAGACGACGACGCTTTATGTGGGTCAATTATTGAAGCCTTTTACAAAGGTGACGCGCATTGCGTTTGGTTTACCTGTGGGTGGCGAGTTGGAGTACGCGGATGAGGTGACTTTGGCGCGTGCTTTGGAGGGAAGAAGAGAGTTGTGATCGATTCAGAACCTATCCGAAAAGTCAGTTTTGGAGATTTTTTACCGCAGATAAACGCAGATAAACGCAGATAAACGCAGATGAAGGACAGCGGCTAAATGATTTTTCGGATCGGCTCTAAAAATGGAGAATTTGGAGGTAAGCTATGACTCTTAAAGAGTTGGAAACACAACTCGTTTCTTTAACTCCTGATGAAAAAGTTCAGGCAATACAAATATTAACTTCAAGTTTAGCCAACAACTGGCCTGAAATTAATAAGACTCCCGGCGTAATGGGTGGTGACGCCTGTATCAGACTGACTCGGATTCCTGTTTGGTTGCTAGTCAGTTATCGTCGCGATGGTGCGAATGATGCAAAAATCCTTGAGGGTCATCCCGATCTTAGTGCCGCCGACTTGGTGAATGCTTTCGCTTATGCTGATGCACACCCTGATGAAATTGAAAGAGCAATCCGAGAGCAGGAGGAAGCCTAAACCTTGGCGCGTTTCTATACAGATGAACAATTCCCTTTCCCAGTTGTGGAATTCTTACGCTCTTTAGGTCATGATGTCTTGACGGTACAGTCAGCGGGAAATGCTAATCAAGGTATTCCCGATGAAGATGTACTGGCTTTTGCTATCAGCAACAATCGAGCAGTTTTGACGCTCAATAGAGATGATTTTATCCGGCTGCATCGGTTACAACCAATGCACGCTGGTATCATTGTCTGTACAAAAGACGATAATTGGGAGAGGTTGGCTAGACGGATTGATGAGGCTATTTCTACGGTAGAAACATTAAGTGGTCAGCTAATTCGAGTTACCCGTCCTTCATCATAAAATTGATTATCTAGGGTGCGATCGTCTATGGTAGCGAAAAACGTTTGTCTTAATTAAGGAAATTTTTATGTCGAAACCCCAACAAGCAAGTGGCTGCCAGAAGATGCTGCGGCGGACTTTTTTATTCCTGTTCGGCATGGCAGCAACTCAAGTTTTAGCTGAATACTTTTCAGTTCCACAACATCGGGACAAAACTGTCAAACTTTTGAGTCAAATCTGGCAAAAAGTTCTAGCTTTCAGGTCAACAAACGATCCAGATGTAATTCCGCCACCAGTTAATAAGGGTCCGATCGCACAAATTAGTCCTACTCCTCAACCGCTGATTATAAATGAAAAAGATAGCCCTAATATTGAGCCTTTCGGACATCAAGGCAAATCCCAATTAACGAAAATACCACCCAAAAAAGCACGACCTTTAGAATTTAGCCGCAGAACTGTAGGTGGTGTCAGTTTTTATCAAACTACAATTGACCTGACTGATCCGGAAACTTTTATTACTACCGGATTAGCAAATAACGCAAGTTTTGCCAATAACGCGACTTTGACCAACGGCGATGAAGCTTTTGAGAAGCTAGTCGATCGCTATAAAGCAGCTGTAATTGTCAGCGGCACTTTTTTCGGTAAAGATACTCAAAAAGCTGTTTTGGGTAACATGGTAGCGGGAGGAAAATTTCTCAAATATAGCCGCTGGGAAAATTACGGTACTACTTTGGGAATAAAAGCTGGCAATCAATTGGAGATGGTTACAGCACGCACAGAAGGTCAACCGCAGTGGAACGAACATTGGTTTTCTCTTACTTGCGGGCCAAGATTGGTCAAACAGGGAAAAGTTTGGCTTTCTCCTTTATCAGAAGGATTCAAAGATTCCCATGTGTTAGGTGTTGGTGCGCGTAGTGCGATCGGATTTCCGGCATCTAAACAACAACTATTTTTGGTGACTTTTTTGCAAAGCTTATCTTTGCAACAAGAAGCTGAGATTATGAAGGCTATTGGTTGTATGGAAGCGATGAATTTAGATGGGGGTGCTTCTGTTGCTTTAGCTCGGAAAGGAAGAATTTTGTTGGCACCGGGACGGAACTTGACGAATGTAATAGTGGTTTACGATACTGAATATCGAGCGCCACAAGATCTGAAAATGTCTTGGCAGCGGTTTCAAAATGGCGATCGGCCCTTATATCCCTAAGTTGTAAGGACACAGGAGGCAGAGGGAGAAAAAAACGCTCTGACTCGCCTATCCAGCATTGCCCCATGCCCCATGCCCCAATAAAACTTGCCTTTCTTCCGAATGGCTAGGTCATACCAAATCCGGGTTAACTACCCCCTTTTTCTTGAAGCCCGCGCAGGCGGGCTTTGTACGCGCAAGCCGCGACTTTAGTCGTCGGGTCAAAAAGGGGTTATGCAAGCGGATTCCGTATCACTTGCTGCCCATAAAATATTATCTTTTGTAAAGGTGAAGATTAATATAGGTGAGGACAAAGGATGTACATCGTACAAATTGCCTCTGAATGCGCTCCTGTCATCAAAGCCGGAGGCTTGGGCGATGTTGTTTACGGGCTGAGTAGAGAGTTAGGAATTCGGGGTCATGGGGTAGAAATTATTCTGCCAAAGTACGATTGTATGCGCTATGACCATATTTGGGGGCTTCATAACGCCTATCGCGACTTGGAGGTTCCGTGGGATGGCGGCGCGATTACCTGTTCTGTGGATTGTGGCTGGGTACACGGACAGCTATGTTTCTTTATCGAACCCCAATCGGGCGATAACTTTTTTAACCGGGGTTGTTACTACGGTTGCCTAGACGACCATTTGCGCTTTGCATTCTTCAGCAAAGCGGCTTTAGAGTTTCTGCACAGAACTAACAAGCGTCCTGATATTATCCATTGCCATGATTGGCAAACAGGCTTAATTCCGGTCATGCTTTACGAGATTTATAAATATCACGGGATGGAGAATCAGCGGGTATGCTATACGATTCACAACTTTAAACATCAAGGGATAGCGGGTGCGAATGTGCTTACGGCGACAGGTTTGTATCGGCAGGAATACTACTATGATGTCGATCGCCTGCGCGATGATGGCAACGAAACGGCGTTGAACTTCATGAAAGCAGGCATTGTCTACTCGAATTTTGTCAACACGGTTTCGCCGCATCATGCTTGGGAAGCGCGTTTCACAGACGTTGGTTGTGGTTTGGGTTACACCCTGCACAAACAGCAGCACAAATTTGGCGGGATTCTCAACGGCATTGATTATCAGGTCTGGAATCCAGAAGTCGATCGCTACATTCCCTATCACTACAGCAAAGATGATTTAGAAGAAAAAGCCAAGAACAAAAAAGCCCTGCGGGAACGCCTCTGGCTGAATCATGTCAATAAACCGATTATTTGCTTCATCGGTCGGTTAGACGATCAAAAAGGCGTTCATCTCGTTCATCACGCCATTTATTACACGCTAAGTCAAGGAGCGCAATTTGTGCTGTTGGGTTCGGCGACAGAACCGGGGATTAACGACCATTTCTCGCACGAAAAACAGCATCTGAACGATAATGCCGATTGTCACATGGAAATTGGCTTTAACGAAGAATTAGCTCACTTAATCTATGCAGGTGCCGACATGATTATCGTCCCCAGCAACTACGAACCTTGTGGGCTAACCCAGATGATTGGATTGAAATATGGAACTGTGCCGATCGTGCGGGGTGTTGGCGGCCTTGTCAATACTGTATTCGATCGCGACTACGACCAAAATAAACCGCCAGAGGAACGCAACGGCTATGTGTTCTACCAGACAGATTATCAAGCTATGGAATCTGCGATCGATCGGGCCATTGGTTTGTGGTACAAAAAACCCAAAGAGTTTCGCAAACTCGTACTTCAGGGCATGGAGTACGACTACTCCTGGAACCATCCCGGCGCTCAGTATGTAGGGATTTACGACCACATTCGGCATAAGTGAGGGGCGAAAGTCAAAAGCAGTAGGGTGCGTTAGCGATCGCGTAACGCACCGTCTCCAGAGAATTCTACAGCCTAGAGCTTGATTAAATTGCCGAATTCTTGCTCATTCTTGCCTATAAATTCATTGTTTTCATTAATTAGGTCTTCTTGAGAATAGCAGACCTATCTTTTTTCGACAACAATGGGTCAACCCCGCACGCAGTAAGGGGTTGACCCATTGTTGTCACCCCGTCAGCAAATTGTAAGGAGAATCATCCTGATAATGATAACTGATGAAGTATTAAATAATTAACCCAAAAGGCTTAGTTGCCCTATCTCCTGCTATTCTCTAGCCTTGTCGAAATTACGTAAAAATTAAAGAGTTAAAACCAAGTTATGCCACGCCCCATTGTTCTCATACACGGTTACTCAGCTAATTCAACGGCTTTTAGTGAATGGGAAAAAAAACTTGAAAGTCACTACAAAAACACAGATGTTATAGTCATCCATACAGCTAGCTATAAATCTCTTACTAATGAGATAACCATCAAAGATATTGCTGAAGCATTTGACCGAGTGCTTCGCTCCTATATTGAAGATGAAGAATTTGATGCCATTGTTCATTCAACTGGAATGCTGGTTATTCGCGCTTGGTTAACTACTTACGCCTATGCTGCTGATGTCAGTCGTCGTAGTCGCCTTAAACACTTGATTGGATTAGCACCAGCAACTTTTGGCTCTCCTTTAGCCCATAAAGGAAGAAGTTGGCTTGGTTCGGTTATGAAGGGAAATCAAATACTTGGGCCTGATTTTATGGAAGCTGGCAATCTGATTTTGGATAATCTTGAATTAGGTAGTCGTTTCACTTGGGATCTTGCTCATCTTGACTTAATTGGCTCTGCCCAAGATAAACCCGAACATAAACCCTACTATGGCGAAGATGACAAGACCCCTTATGTGTTTATTTTCTGTGGTAATAAGGGATATGACGGATTGAGCGGATTAGCTAATACTCCTGGGTCTGATGGTACTGTCAGATGGGCAGGTTGCGCTCTTAACACCCGCAAATTTATTGTAGATTTGACGCAAGATCCATCTCAAAACAAAGACAAGGCTTTAAAAGAACGAAGCAAACCAGACGAACATCCCCAACACCAGATTGATATTCCACTGGTGCTAGTTGATGGCCATAATCACGAGACAATTCTGAACAGCCCTAGCAAAGATTTGGTTGATTTGGTGGTACAAGCTTTAGATGTTTCTGATCGAGACAGTTTTGGCAGATGGACAGCTAAGGCTAAAGCTCATATGGATATCCTGAAAAATGAAAAAGGAGATAAATGGGAAGAATGGCAACAGTTTATTATTCGTGTTGTAGATGAGCGTCTCGATCCAGTCACAGAATGGAATGTTCAGTTTTTTATGAAGGATAAAGATGGAAAAGAATTTTGGTTGGATGAAAAGTCAGATTTACACGTTCATACCTATGCTCGGGACAAAAGTCTGCGATGCTTTCATGTCAATCTAAGTAAACAGAAGCTAGAAAGCCTTTCTGAATTATGTATGAAGTTGATTGTTTCATCTGGAACTAGCCTTGTTGCGTATTACGGTTATGGCAGTGGAAAAATTACAGTAGATGGCGAGCTACAAGAGTCAGATGGAAGATGGGATGCACAATTGAAATTAGATCATCTTCTTAAGGCAGAAGTGAAATTTTTCTGCCCTTTTACAACTACTCTTATTGAGATTCGTCTGAATCGTGAACCAATGCCAATAAACAGAGCCAAAGAAAATAATATTTTAACCTTTGCGTAGAAGCCAAAGGAAGCTCTGTAGAGCAAGAAAGCGTGGCTGTCCCGTTAATCTGCTTCTTACCCCAAATATAGCGGGACTGCTATCAGCCGCAAAACGATAGCCTTATTAGGATTGCTACAGGTGCGTTACACTGCGTTAACGCACCCTACGAAAGTGGTTCTTTCGGGTCAAATATGCGGTCGTAGTAGCACAGCTAATTAAAATCTTGGTATGACCGACATACTGATGATGCCGTGCTACTACAAAATGTTCGTTTTGAACATTAGCATAATAATTCCGAAAGACCCATTAGAAATGAACAATCAACAATGAGCAACAAAATCTCACTACTTGGGTAAAACTTGGCGTAATGCTTCTAAGAGGCGATCGACATTTTCTTTCCGACTGTTGAAACCCATTAAACCAACACGCCAGACTTTACCCGCCAATTCCCCAAGTCCGCCGCCAATCTCAATGTTATATTCGTTGAGTAACTGGCGCGATACTGCCTTCCCATCTACACCCTCTGGAATGCAGACAGTAGTTAGGGTTGGCAGGCGGAACTCTCGCTGGACGTGGAGGGAGAGTCCCAAGTCTTCTAATTCCTGCCAAAGATACTCCACATTCTTTTGATGACGCTGCCAAGAGTTTTCCACACCTTCTTCGGCAACTAAACGCAGGGCTTCCCGCAGAGCATAGTACAAGTTAATGGGGGCTGTGTGGTGATAGGTGCGTTCCTTACCCCAGTACTTAGACAATAACGTCATATCCAGATACCAGTTGGCGACTTTATTTCGACGTTGCTGCAATTTCTCTACAGCACGGGGACTCATCGTAAATGGCGAAGCACCGGGAGGACAACCCAACCCTTTCTGACTACAGCTATAAGCTAAATCGACTCCCCACTCATCTAGAAATATGGGAACGCCGCCCAGACTGGTTACCGTATCCAGCAACAAGAGACAGTCAAATTCGCGACATAGGTCACCGACACCTGACAAAGGTTGACGCGCCCCTGTGGATGTTTCGGCATGGACTAAAGCCAGGATAGCCGGACGGTGAGTTTCTAGCGCTGTCCGCACTTCGGTTAGGGAAAAGACTTGTCCCCAAGGTTTGGTAATGGTTCGCACGTCCGCGCCGTATCGTCCCGCCATATCGACGAGGCGATTGCCGAAGTATCCGCTGACACCAACCAGAACGACATCGCCCGGTTCGGTGACGTTGGCGATCGTTCCTTCCATTGCGGCGCTTCCCGTACCGCTAACTGCGATCGTTAGCGGGTTTTCCGTCTGCCAAACGTAGCGCAGCAAGCTCTGGATCTCATCCATCAGCGCCAGAAATGCCGGGTCGAGGTGTCCTACAGGCGGAGTATTCATCGCTTGGAGGACGGCTGGATGGGCATTCGACGGGCCTGGGCCAAGCAGCAGACGAGTCGGGATTTTCAAGGGAGCGAGTTGAAGTCGCTGACTGTTGTTAATTGAGGATGTTAGAGTCATTATTTGTTACATTTTGAAATATTTTGAGAGGAAAACTAATAGCGCTCAGCATCTAGATTACGTCAATATCCTGCAATAACTGCCCCTAATAACTGGAATCTAGACTAACCGCGCTTTTCAGGTGCGTAGGTACGCGAAACCCGGTTTCTTCAACAATACCTTCGCCATTTTTTTCAAACGCCCCACCCTTCAGGGTGAGGTATTTTGGCTCAGCCAGTCCCGAAACTTAGGATGATAAAAACTATAACAATTTTCTCCTCTTATTATTTCCTGATGTAAGAATTCCCGCCAATTTTCCAACACTTCCTCTACATCATATTCATCTTCATCTATCATTTCAGCAATTAATTCTGCTGAAATCAGGTGCTTTTGCTGCGATAAAACTTTCATTACTGCTAATTCAATCGAATCCAAACTATTACCTATCATTTGTTGCCAATGATTTTGGTAATATGCTGCTAAACCTGGGGTAATAAACCCAGTTTCTCCTAAATAAACCGGGTTTCTGAGTTCCTCACCCAAAGACCCTGCAACCAATTTCTCAGCAATAACAGGTAAGATTTGACTCAGATACATAAAATTATTATCGGTTTCGGCGATAAGCTGTTCAATGAATTCTTGTTGATTGATATTGAGATCCCCCCCAACCCCCCTTAAGAAGGGGGGAGTTGGAGTTGTAGAAAGGTATTTATTGATATAATTTCGCACATCTTGCCGATTTTCCTCTGGGTATGCTGACAAATCCAAAATTTGAAAAGGCGCTTCAATTAATAAACCCGATTTCTCACGCAAAAACGGGCGACGAGTCAGAATAAAATAAACTTTATCGGGTAGATATCTGGGCAGATAAAATAAATTTGTGCCTGGGGGTTGGTGGTTAGCATCAATCCTATCTAAAGCATCAATGGCAATTATCAACCGTTCATCGGGTGATAGTAAATCGCTGATTTTCTGAAGTAACAGAGAAAGAAACCAACTCCCCTCTGATGCGTTCCCATTCCCGATTCGCCGCAGCAATTCACTACAAACAATGGCGAGAAATTCTTCAGCGCGATTTTTCCCCGCAACTTCGGCATTATAATAGATAACTTGGGGATTTTCGCTGACATATTTGGCGAGAATGGCACTTTTGCCGCTACCGGGTGCGCCGACAATGGTGAAATAACCTCGGTTTTGGCGGGAAAAAAAGTTGTTAATCGCAGCAAAGACGAATTCGCGACCGACAAAATTAGCGCTTTTTTCTCTTATTAATTGCCGAAATTCGGTTGGGTAGATAGTTGGGAATAGAGGTGTGGTGTTCATGGTTATTTTTCCATCCCTTCCAGTCGCAAAAAATGCACCCGTCCCGAATCATCACCCGCGACAATTGTCACTCCATCTGGTGCAATCGCGCAGCACCATATCGGATAATCAGCAGTGAAACTGGCAATTTCCTCCCCAGTTTCCAAATTCCACAGTTTGAGAGTTTTGTCACCTGAACCAGAAATCGCTTTTTTCCCATCCGGTGTGATGGCGACTGCTCTTACCCAACTGCTATGACCATTAAAAGTAAACAGTTCCGACCCAGTTTCCAAATTCCACAGTTTGAGAGTTTTGTCATCTGAACCAGAAATCGCTTTTTTCCCATCCGGTGTGATGGCGACTGCTGTTACCCAACTGCTATGACCATTAAAAGTAAACAGTTCCGACCCAGTTTCCAAATTCCACAGTTTGAGAGTTTTGTCATCTGAACCAGAAATCGCTTTTTTCCCATCCGGTGTGATGGCGACTGCTGTTACCCAACTGCTATGACCATTAAAAGTAAACAGTTCCGACCCAGTTTCCAAATTCCACAGTTTGAGAGTTTTGTCATCTGAACCAGAAATCGCTTTTTTCCCATCCGGTGTGATGGCGACTGCTGTTACCCAATTGCGATGACCATTAAAAGTAAACAGTTCCGACCCAGTTTCCAAATTCCACAGTTTGAGAGTATTGTCATCTGAACCAGAAATCGCTTTTTTCCCATCCGGTGTGATGGCGACTGCTGTTACCGGATTGCGATGACCATTAAAAGTTTTCAGTTCCGACCCAGTTTCCAAATTCCACAGTTTGAGAGTATTGTCACCTGAACCAGAAATCGCTTTTTTCCCATCCGGTGTGATGGCGACTGCTGTTACCGGATTGCGATGACCATTAAAAGTTTTCAGTTCCGACCCAGTTTCCAAATTCCACAGTTTGAGAGTATTGTCACCTGAACCAGAAATCGCTTTTTTCCCATCCGGTGTGATGGCGACTGCTGTTACCCAATTGCGATGACCATTAAAAGTAAACAGTTCCGACCCAGTTTCCAAATTCCACAGTTTGAGAGTATTGTCATCTGAACCAGAAATCGCTTTTTTCCCATCCGGTGTGATGGCGACTGCTGTTACCGGATTGCGATGACCATTAAAAGTAAACAGTTCCGACCCAGTTTCCAAATTCCACAGTTTGAGAGTATTGTCATCTGAACCAGAAATCGCTTTTTTCCCATCCGGTGTGATGGCGACTGCTGTTACCCAGTCGCTATGACCATTAAAAGTAAACAGTTCCTCCCCAGTTTCCAAATTCCACAGTTTGAGAGTATTGTCATCTGAACCAGAAATCGCTTTTTTCCCATCTGGTGTGATGGCGACTGCTGTTACCCAGTCGCTATGACCATTAAAAGTAAACAGTTCCTCCCCAGTTTCCAAATTCCACAGTTTGAGAGTATTGTCATCTGAACCAGAAATCGCTTTTTTCCCATCCGGTGTGATGGCGACTGCTCTTACCCAGTCGCTATGACCATTAAAAGTTTTCAGTTCCGACCCAGTTTCCAAATTCCACAGTTTGAGAGTATTGTCATCTGAACCAGAAATCGCTTTTTTCCCATCCGGTGTGATGGCGACTGCTGTTACCGGATTGCGATGACCATTAAAAGTAAACAGTTCCGACCCAGTTTCCAAATTCCACAGTTTGAGAGTATTGTCATCTGAACCAGAAATCGCTTTTTTCCCATCCGGTGTGATGGCGACTGCTGTTACCGGATTGCGATGACCATTAAAAGTAAACAGCAACCTCGCATTTGGGGCAGTTAAGCTATTAGTTAAAGGTCGCAACCAAGTTGTTTTACTCTGCTTTGCTTGCTCAAGCATTGCTTGAATTTCCGGCATTTTCAAACTAGCCAAACGCCCCCGCAATTGACTCCCCAGTTGCGTCTTATCTTGATTCAAAACATGGGCTGAAAGTCCTAACGCCCCTTGTATCAATTTCAGCGCTTTGACTTTCTCCGAGTTGTACTCTGGGTGAGTTAAAACTTCTGCATCATCCAGCAAATCATAATCAGCCATCAAAGATTGCACGCCAAACTCAGGATGATTAATCTTTGCTGCTAAAAAGTCAAAATTCGTCAGCAGTTCGTAATACTCGGCTAAATTCCCAGAGTTCATCAAAGTATAGGGAAACTTACCCAGATATACCCGTTGGAATATTGAACTTTCTGCTGTTAATTTATCTGCAAATTTTTGCATCTTACTTCATCTCGTTTTTGTAGGTTGGATTGAACGAATGTGAAACCCAACTCTTGCTGATGGGTGATGTTGGGTTACTCTTCGAGAAGGCTGCGCCTACGTTCCTCAACCCAACCTACGTTTGAAATAGTCAACAATGCGTTGATTTACATCCTTAAATAGTTTCCGAGTTCCTTTCAACTCCTTTTTACCTTCCAGAAAATCCAGAAAACTGGCATGATAAATGCTGTAACAAACATCCCCATCAATTTTCTGCTGCTTCAAATACTCCACCCACTCATCTAAAGTCTTTTCCACCTCATACTCTTCCATATTGGCAATATCGGCAATCATCTCGCAGGGAATCGGCGTGCCAATCTCCTTTAAAATAAATAGGATAATCACCATCTTTTCTTTGGGTGCAGTTTCCATCCCCATCCGCACCCAATGGTTTTGATAATAATCCAAAAGACCCTGCGGCAATTGCGTTAAATTCAGGTCATCATATTCACCTTTAGCAATCGTCGGTAAAATATAGAAAAGATACATAAAATTGTTTTGGCTCTTATCCGCCATCTGCTCAACAAAAACTTCAGCAGCGATATGGCGTTCTTGAATCCATTTTTTCAATCCATCCTTATATTCTGGGTCTTCATAGAGAAATAAACGAATATACTCTTTCACATCTTCCCGGCTAAAATTCACATAATCCTCTCCCCTTAAATCTAATTCCTTCATCACTACTCCCGGCGATACAAGCAACCGCTTTGTTTCCAGAGTATAAGGTCGTCTAGTTAACAGAAAATAAACCCTATCCGGCAAAGTTATCGGTAAATGTAATAGATTACCTCCCGGTTCTTGTTCCACTTCATCCAGCGCATCAACAACAATCACCAACCGTTCCCCAGCAGGGATTTTTTGACTAACCTTCGCCAACAAAGTCGGTAAATTATCTTCTTTCGCCTCCCTCAATTCGTAACGATTAATCAGTTGTTGGCGAATACTTTGCAGAAATAGTTCCGGGCGATTGTGCTGTACTACCAAAATATTAAAATAGCAGGGAGATTTGGATTTATCAACATACTTCGCAGCAATGGCACTTTTCCCCATTCCCGCATCACCGACAACTGTAAAATAACCGGAGGAATTATCTTTGAGAAATGCTTCAAAAGCATCGAATACAAATTTTCGACCGCAAAATATGCGAGTCTTTTCTTGAATCAGTGCGTCAAATTCCTGGTTAATCTGCTGGGGATACCAGTCTTTCGGGTCAACTATTTCGGTTGGTTCGATTTCCAAGGCTTTTGCAATCTGACTAACTTGCCATCTTTCCACCCCGTTAGGGCATTCTTTTGTCCCAAGTAATCGCTTAATGGTATCTTCAGAGACAGAAGCTTTTGTCGCCAGTTGCGCTATGGTCAACTTGGGATTTTTATTTTTATAAGCTTCTCTGAGCTTATTTTTACCTTCTGCACTGGATTGCACCTTATCAGATTCTAGCATAACATTTTTTCGGGATTATTTTTGTATAGGACTTACACAATTGTCACAAGACAAGGATTAACTCTTAGGTACGTTGTTGCGCTTTAGCGCTAAAGCGCAACAACGTACCTTTGATTAATGTACCAGTTGCGTAATTTGCTCGATTTTAAGATTATATCAAATTAGTCTTACCTAGTCTAGGGCAGATAGATTTTGTTACATTGCCCTATCTGCCCTAAAAAATAGGGCAAAAGAAAATAACAGTTAAACCTAATTGCCATTGAGCTTAATTTTTATGTTGCTTAGTATGTACCTAGATAGTTAAGCAAACGAAAAAAAGTTTTTGCTATCTCTTTCAATCCTGTGATTACCAACCCAAAGGAGAATCAAATGTCACTAAAAAGCATTGCCCAAATCATCACGGAAAGCCAAAGCTTGCAAAATATCATTTCCCACAATCAAAACGGAGGAGAAGACTTACTAACTCAAGTCCAACATTCCTTAGCCAAATCTTCTGCCAAGATTCGCATTTGCAAGGTAATGAAAAATCAGATTCGCATTTTGATTCCCTCCACCATTAATATTGACGTACCTTGCGATACCTCCAATTACGTCGAAACAGTTAACGAATTGTTTAGCAAATGTTTTGGCGGTACTATTAGCAAAGGCTTTGTCGGTTTCTACCAAAGTGATGATGCGCGATTAATTAGTGAGTCAATTTTCGAGGTAGAAGCATGGATGACGGAAGATGAATTATGGCAACATCTTAGCCAATTAGCTGATTTCATCTTCCGTTTGCTGACGGAATTAAATCAAGAAACGGTGTTTTTTGTCATAAATAATGTCGCTGCTTTGGTTGAAGTTGCCGACATTTCACATCTGAATCTGAAAGCTGCATAACCATAATCCATAAGTAATTACAGCGGATTGCAGTCGGATGAAGTACACAATAGAAACCCACCGCCAATACCTGCCTGGTATTGGCGGTGGGTTGTTGAGATACAGCGTTTTTCAAGTGAGTATATAGAAACCCGGTTTCTCTGTACTTCATCCAACTGCAAGCCGCTGTAATTATAAATTTATATATAGCGCATCTAAATCAAGACCATGTTATTTAATGGCTGCGCTTTAGAATGAGCATAGCGGCGCAGCTACCAACATTACAAAAATCTTGGCCAGCTTAAATAAGCTGATTTTGCAAAAATATGTTATGCTATTATAGAGTTGCCAATTACCTCACCATTAGAAAACAATGTTAACTCAAACTCAACAACGCTTATCTACTTTAGAAGAGTATCGAAAGTTAGAAGAAACTGCTGAGTTTAGAAGTGAATACCATGATGGAGAAATTATCGCAATGACAGGTGGCACGATTAATCATAACCGGATTATAGGCAATATGTATGCCTATTTAAAATCAGCTTTGCGAGGAAAAAATGCCGAAGCATTTATGAGCGATTTGCGCTTATGGATTCCTGTATATCGGCGGGGTTTCTATCCTGATGTGATGGCGATCGCGGGTCAGCCTATTCTGAATGAAGGGCGCAAAGATGAGGTGACCAATCCTTCACTTATTGTGGAAGTGCTTTCTAATTCTACGAGGGATTTTGACAGAGGTAAGAAGTTTCGTTTCTATCGGTCTATTCCTACATTACGTGAGTATTTGCTGATTGACCAGTATGAGTATTCGGTGGAACAATATGTCAAAAATGAATCAGAAAAGTGGTTATTCCAGGAGTACGAAGATGCAGATGCTAATGTTTCTTTGGTTTCGCTAGAAGTAGAGATGTTGATGAGCGATATTTATGAAGGTGTAACATTTGAGGATGAAGTTACTGAATAAAGTTTGAGGAAACTATACGGTATGCTGGCGCGAGATGCCTTCAGTATCAAAACAAACGCGCAGGCTTTTCTCGAATCCGCGCTTCAATCGGTTTTACTTTCTCAATCAAAGCGATTAAAAAATTGTAATCAGGCACTTTAGCGTTCGGAATATAACCAGCCTCTTGTGCTAGATCTGGCGAAACCTCACTCATAGCTTTTTGAATCAGTTCTTGTTGGTTGCGTTCAACCTTGGGACTAACCAGAACAGATCCCACAGGAATTTGGCGACTGGTATGGATAATGCGAAACTCTGCGGGACTAAACTGTGAGCGATCGCGATCGAATTCGTCTTTGGACAAAGCGCCTGCAACGACCTCCCCTTTGACAATCCACTCTAGAACAGTCTGGGAACAATTGCCAGATATTATCAAGACTGTACGTGCTGATAGAAAAGTCGTTTAACGTTTTCTGCACAGAATATATAGAGTCCGACAATTGCTGCTAGCACCAACAGGAATTCAATCGGCAAGGGTTGAAACCCTAATAAACCTGCAAGTGGAGTATAGGGAAGGAAGAGTGTGACCATGACGATCGCGATCGTTGCCATTAGTAAATACTTCCCTGGCTTACTTTTGAGAATAGATTGCCGCGTCCGAATTACCAGCACAATCATGGATGCAGAAATCACCGATTCCATAAACCAACCAGTTCTGAATTGTGCTGCGTTGGCGTGCAGCAGCAACAGCAAAGTTCCAAAGGTGAGGTAATCAAAGATTGAACTAAGTAACCCAAATACCAACATAAAGTTACGGATAAACCCGATGTTCATGCGGCGGGGTTTGTTGACCAGTTCTTTATCGACGCGATCGGTCGCGATCGTCATTTCTGGAAAATCAGTTAGTAGGTTCACGATCAAAATTTGACTCGGTAGCAGGGGCAAGAAAGGTAGAAATAGAGAAATACCTGCCATGCTAAACATATTGCCGAAATTAGCACTTGTTGCCATAAACACATATTTGAGCGTATTAGCAAAGGTAATTCTTCCCTCCTTCACGCCTTCGACCAAAACATTTAGGTTTTTTTCCATTAACACAATGTCGGCAGCTTCCTTGGCCACATCAACAGCACTCTCAACGGAAATACCCACATCAGCAGCATGAAGCGCTGAGGCATCGTTAATGCCATCGCCGAGATAACCAACCACATTCCCCGCTTTTTTAAGGGCAATGACGATCCGCTCTTTTTGATTTGGCTCAACTTCAGCAAAGACATTTATTTTCCCAACTTGATGTATGAGCGCTTCATCACTGAGCTTTTGCAGTTCAGTACCCGTCAAAACCTTTGGTTCCGGTAGTCCCACCTGTTTAATGATACTGATGGCAACTGCTCGACTATCACCCGTGATCATTTTTGTGGTAACGCCCAGATCCTTCAAATCCTTGAGGGTATCACCAATGCCTGCTTTGGGTGGATCGAAAAGGGCAAGGTAGCCCAAAAATGTCATGTTTGTTTCATCATCTTTGCTGAAGGAATCGCGATTGTCGTCAAACGACACGCAAGCTCCAAAGTTGCGGTAAGCTACTCCCAAAACCCGAAATCCTTCACTGCCTAATTTATCAGCTAGTTGTTGAATATTGTCCCGCCGATCTGCAATGTCAATTGTTTTTCCATCAACAGTTTCGACCGTTGAGCAAACATCGAGAATCGGCTTCAGCGCACCTTTAGTAACAATTAGATGGTTATTTTCTTTAAGAAACAGAATGCTAAGGCGTTTACGATTGAAATCGTAGGGAACTTCATCTAGTTTCTGATAGCTGGAGATGTCGAAGGTCTTGTGCTGACGAATTGCGCTATCGATCGGATTGACATAGCCTGATTCAGAGGCAGCATTCAAATAGGCGTAGAGCATAACGCGATCGCTCTCCTTCCCCTCTACATCAACCGCAGAGTGAATTTTCACCTCCCCTTCCGTCAGCGTGCCTGTCTTATCTGTACAAAATACATTCATGCTGCCAAAGTTTTCGATCGCAGGCAGTCGTTTCACAATCACCTGTTTTTTCGCCATCTGTTTAGCACCGCGAGCCAAATTAACACTGACGATCCGATCGCAGGCAGCAGTTGGGGGGTCAATCCCACAGCTAAGGCGAGGGAGAAGAGAAAGGATTCCAGCACGGGGCGTTGCAAATAAACGTTGGCGGCAAAAATCAGCACCACCAAAATCAACGTCACTTCCATCAGAAAGTAGCCAAACTTGCTGAGTCCCGTTTCAAATTCGGTTTCGGGGGGTCTAAGTTTCAGGCTTTCTGATACCTTGCCAAATTCAGTCTGCTTTCCCGTCTGTACCACGATCGCTTTTGCAGTACCACTAATAACATTTGTTCCCATATAAAGGGTGTTGGTGCGATCGCTGAGTCCGACTTCGGCAGGCAATACGCCACTCATTTTATCAGCGGGATAGGTTTCTCCCGTCAGTGCTGCTTCATTCACCGACAAATCCTTAGACTCTAAAATCAGGCAGTCACCGGGAATACTATTGCCAGCAGTAAGCAACACAATATCACCTGGAACCACGTTCTCATTGGGGATTTCTTGAGATTGACCATCTCTCAAAACTGTGGCTTTTACTTGTACTTGCAAAAAAGAATGTAGAGACGTTGCAAAAAAGAATGTAGAGACGTTGCATGCAACGTCTCTACAAGGGTTCTAGGTAATGCACCTTTAATTTTTGGAGATGTCTATTGCCGATCGATCGAAACCATCGATACAACTTTCTTCAAACTGTCACCATAAACAACTGATGTCTTTAGATGTTAGGGTGTTTAAATGTGGCAATTGTGGATATAATGCCGATCGAGATTTCAACGCGAGTCGAAATTTAGAAATTTATCCACAAAACGCGGTTGGCTAAACCGTGTAAGTCTGCTGAGGGTTAACCGCTCGGATGCGCCCAAGGAAGCAGAAAGTAAGCACTAAAATGAGATATCGGCGAAATATCGTGATATACCGTTTTATATCAGTCTTATGTAGCAGTTTTTGCGTCTATTTCACCTGTGAAGAGTTTATGAGTTCTCCGATTCGCTTCCTCATGTGCGCCCCCGACCACTACGACGTAGATTATGTGATTAATCCCTGGATGGAAGGGAATATTCACAAATCATCCCGCGATCGGGCCGTCGAACAGTGGCAAAATCTTCATCACATCCTCAAAGACCACGCGATCGTGGATTTGGTCAAACCCCAAAAGGGTTGGCCCGATCTGGTGTTTACCGCTAACGCCGGTCTAGTCTTGGGTCAAAACGTCGTCCTCAGTCGCTTTTACCACAAAGAACGACAAGGGGAAGAACCTTATTTCAAAGAGTGGTTCTCCTCACAAGGCTACACCGTGTACGAACTGCCCAAAGACCTGCCCTTTGAAGGTGCTGGTGACGCCCTGCTTGACCGGGAAGGGCGCTGGTTGTGGGCGGGATACGGCTTCCGATCGGAACTCGACTCCCACCCCTACCTGGCAAAATGGCTCGATATAGAGGTACTTTCCCTGCGGCTGACAGATGAGCGGTTCTATCACCTGGATACCTGCTTCTGTCCTCTAGCTGGCGGCTATTTGCTCTACTATCCACCAGCATTTGATTCTTACTCGAATCGCATGATTGAAATGCGGGTTCCGCCAGAAAAGCGGATTGCTATTGAGGAAGCAGATGCTGTCAATTTCGCTTGTAACGCGGTCAACGTAGATAGCGTTGTCATTATGAACAAGACGAGTGACAGTTTGAAACAGCGCTTGACTGACGCTGGCTTTCAGGTAATAGAAACATCGCTAACGGAATTTCTCAAAGCTGGTGGGGCTGCTAAGTGCCTGACGCTGAGGGTGACGGAGCCTGTGCGGACGGAAGCCCACGCCAATGTATCGGTGGAAAGTCGCACGATTCGGATGGAAGGTCATTTGCTGGATTCCGGTCTGATCAGTCGTGCGCTAGACTTGGTTGTGGAAAACGGCGGTAGTTTCCAAGTTCTCAATTTCAATTTGGGAGAACAACGACAAAGTACTTCTTCGGCAGATGTGAAGGTGTCGGCTCCTTCTCATGAGATCATGGAAGAGATTATGAGCCTGTTGATCGACTTGGGTGCTTTACCTCCGCCGCAAGACGTTTGCGATGTCAACACTGCACCTGTAATTCAAAATGGTGTGGCTCCCGATGATTTTTATGTTACTACTATTTATCCGACGGAAGTGCGGGTGAATTGTCAGTGGGTGAAGGTGCAAAATCAGCGCATGGATGGCGCGATCGCAATTACTTACACACCCGAAGGCCCAGCGGCTCGCTGCAAGCTGCTGCGGGATCTGGAAGTGGGAGAAGACGTAATTGTGGGTGTGGAAGGTATCCGCACGATTCGCAAAACGGAATCCCGCGAACAACGGAATACCCAAGAATTCAGCTTTATGGGATCGGGTGTTTCCAGCGAACGCCGGGTGGAATTGGTTGTCGAACAAATCGCCTGGGAATTGCGCCAAATTCGCGATCGAGGCGGCAAAGTAGTGGTAACGGCAGGGCCGGTAGTAATTCATACTGGCGGTGGCGAACATCTGTCGCATCTGATTCGGGAAGGTTACGTACAGGCGTTGTTGGGCGGAAATGCGATCGCAGTCCACGACATCGAACAATCCACGATGGGTACATCTTTGGGTGTGGATATGAAACGTGGCGTCGCCGTGCGCGGCGGACACCGACACCACCTGAAGGTAATTAACGCCATCCGTCGCTGCGGTAGTATTCCCAAAGCTGTTGAACTAGGCATGATTGACAACGGGGTGATGTACGAGTGCGTTCGCAACAACATACCATTCGCCCTTGCCGGTTCGATCAGAGATGATGGCCCCTTGCCGGATACTCAAATGGATATGATTAAGGCGCAGGAAGAGTATGCCCGCTTGTTGCAAGGTGCAGACATGATTTTGATGCTGTCTTCCATGCTGCATTCGATCGGTGTAGGCAATATGACACCTGCTGGGGTGAAGATGGTTTGTGTGGATATTAACCCAGCTGTAGTGACGAAATTGAGCGATCGGGGTTCGATCGAATCCGTCGGCGTCGTCACCGATGTCGGATTATTCCTCAGTTTGTTAGTCCAACAATTGGATAAGTTGACCAGTCCTTATCACGTTGCTCACACCGTTTAAGCAAGTAAGGTGGGCATTATTGCCCACCTTATATAGCTAGGGACTAGGGACTAGGGGCTAGGGACTAGGGAAGAGGAGGAAAAAAAGAGGGAGGAGTGGGGGAAAATGACCACTGACAACTGACCACTGACCACTGACAACTGACAACTGACAACTGACAACTGACCACTGACCACTGACAACTGACAACTGACAACTGACCACTGACAACTGACAACTGACAACTGACCACTGACCACTTGCACTAGCAAGGCAGGATGACGGTAAAGGTGGTGCCAACTCCAACTTCGCTCTCTACAGCGATCGCACCACCGTGTAAATCAACTGCTTTTTTGACAATTGTCAGTCCTAAACCATTCCCAGCAATTCCACCTACATTATTGCATCTATGGAACGGTTCAAATAGTTTCCCTAGATCTTCTGCGGGAATGCCGATACCCCGATCTTGAACGCGGAAAATCACTGCTGAGGATTCTTGACTGGGAAATTCTTTTTGGCTCTTTTCAATCTCTATTTTTCTGTACTCTAATTCCAAGGTAATTGTACCCCCGTCGGGGGAATATTTGATGGCATTGGAGAGCAAATTGGACAGAATGTGCTGTAGTAGTTTTTGATCCAGCCTTGCAACGATAACAGCTGATGAAACAAAACTTAACTGGTGTTTACTTTCAGTGTTTAATTGCATTTTTTGCACTAGAAATTGGCAAAATTCTGAAAAATTAAGCGGTGCTGGATTAAACTTTATTTGATCCGCTTCCGCTCGACCGATCATCAGCATATCCTCAATCAATTGGTTCATATTCTGGGTAGCTGATTGAATCAAACGGAGACATTTTAGTTTGCTTTCATCATCCCACCGACTGCGGTTAAATTCGAGCAATTTGGTAGAGGCTACGATCGCAGTCAATGGGTTGCGTAATTCGTGGGCTGCCATTGCCACATATCTGTTTTGGCGACCCGCTTGTTCTTGTGCAATTTGCCGTAGTTGTTCTGAATTTTCTAGAGCTTGCTGCATTTTATTTTCTAATTCGTGTCGGTGAATGGCAATCTCAATATTTGCTTGTAAATCTTTATGGTGGAAGGGTTTAATAATATAGCCGAATGGGTCTGTAACCTTGGCTCTATGCAAGGTTTTTTCATCGGCATAAGCTGTCAAGAACACAATTGGGATATTAAAACGATTCCGAATTTCTTCGGCAGCTATTACGCCATCTATATTCCCTTCCAAAACAATATCCATCAGAACTAAATCGGGTTTGGTCTGTTCTGCTCGTTCAATTGCTTCTTCGCCGGTAGTAACAATATCTGTTACTATATATCCCAATTTTCTCAATCTGACTGCCACGTCTTCGGCTACGATAATTTCATCTTCTACAATTAAGATTTTTTTATTAGTCATTACATTAAAACCTCCGGCGGTAATTTAATTCAGCAAAGGTAATTTTAAAGGTCGTCCCTTGATGGCGATCAATTTCGAGAACTCCCTTTAGCTGGCGTGTCAGTATACGGACTAATCGCAAACCAAGTGTTTCCGTGGTTTCTAGGTGAAAATTAGGTGGTAATCCGATGCCATTATCACTGATACTTAAGTGAAATTGCTTAGAAGCTAGTTGACTAAATTGAATGCCAACTTCACCTTTACTGCCTTGGGGAAAAGCATATTTTAGTGAATTGGAAACCAGTTCATTAATAATTAAACCACAGGGTATGGCTGTTTCTATATTAAAATAAATCGGGGCAACGTTAACATTGAGGTGAATACCATTATTGGTGCAGCCGAAAGACTGTAATAAATTAGCGACCAAGCTTTGAATGTATTCGGCCAAATCAATCTGGTCTAAATGCTCGGATTGATATAATTGCTCGTGGATGAGCGCCATTGAAGATATGCGGTTTTGGCTTTCTCGAAATAGATCGATCGTCTGGGCGTCATTGATAGATTGGGATTGCAATTCGAGCAGGCTACAAATAACCTGCATATTGTTTTTGACGCGATGGTGAACTTCCTTGAGAAGTATTTCTTTCTCTTGCAGCGAGGCTTTGATTTGCGCTTCGGCTAACTTGCGATCGGTGATATCCTCCGCAATCCCCGCCGTGCGGTAAACTTTGCCAAATTCATCTTTAATTGGAAAAGATCGGTCCCAAATCCAGCGAATTGAACCATCGGGCTGCACGATCCGATATTCCACACTCGTGGACTCTCCCCGCACTTGTTTGGACATTTTCGCTAGCACTGTTTCCCGGTCTTCTGGCTCGATCGAATCTATCCAGGATTGCCGGTCACCATACAGTTGCTCGCAAGGGCGTCCCCACATTTGCTCGTAAGCTGGACTCACGTACAGGATCTCTTGGCCCTCTGGGGACAGCAGCCAGAAGACATCTTGAACATTTTCTGCCAGCTGGCGAAATCGCTCTTCACTTTCGCGCAAAGCTTCCTCAGCTCGTTTACGCTCTGTAATATCTCGTAAGGAAACAACATAAACTGATTCTCCTTCCCATTGGACTGGTACTACAGACATTTCCCCAATAGAAATTTCCCCTCTAGATCTAATAATGCCCAATTCCACTGTATTACTTACTGCGATCGGCAAGCCAAATTCTTGGCCGATGAGGTCTTCCGGCTGGCGGTTAAAAAGCTTTCCAGCGGCGGGATTGGCAAAACGGACTTTGCCAAAGCGATCGACAATTAACAAACCATCGAACAGATTGGCGACAATAGTATGCAGTCGGGCTTCGCTCTCAAACAAGTTGGCGATAATTTTTTGCAGTCGCGCCTCATTTTCTCGCAACTCTTGTTGGGCTCGTTTGCGTCCGCTGATATCTTCCACAACATTAATAAAATACTTCTGCTCACCCGCATTTCCACGCAAAAGCGATACCGTCAGATTGACCCAGACAGGAAAACCATCTTTACGGATGTAGCGCTTTTCCATTGAGTAAGTCTCAATTTCACCCGCCCATATTTGGCGGTAATTTACTAGGTTGTCTGAAATATCATCCGGGTGGGTAATCTCTTGGAAAGTCTTTTGTTGCAGTTCCTCTTCTGTATATCCTACAATATCTGCAAACTTCTGGTTGACTAGGAAATACTGACCGGATAACAATAACTGTGCTATACCGACCGCCGCCTGATTGAAAATGCTACGGAATCGCTCCTCGCTTTCCCGCAACTGTGCTTCTACCCGCCGTCGCTCGATAATTTCTTCTCGAAGCAACCCATTAGCAACCTTTAATTCGGCTGTCCTATGCTCTACTCTAATTTCTAATTGTTCTTTCGCCTGTTGCAGTGCTGCTTCTGTCTGTTTTCGCTCTGTTTCTTGCAAGTCACAACCGGATTGCAGACACTCAGTAATTTCTAGGTTATGTTCTAATTCCGATGTTCGCTCGTCACCATCTTTTGGTAAGTTTTCCATCGTTATTTATTTGCGTAAAAAATTTAACCCAAATAAAATTGCGGCAATGGTTCCAGAGACATTTATTTCTCCTGCTACTATTTTTTCCATCACTTTGGCAACTGGAATTAATTGTACTTCAATGTCTTCTGTGACATCCAGCTGCTGCTTGCCAGATAAATGAACATTTTCTGCGATAAACAGGTGAATTTTATTGGTATCTTTGATAGGATTATCGTATAAGGTTGCTAGTTTAATCATTTGGTCTGCCACATAACCCGTCTCTTCTTTTAGTTCCCGACGTGCTGCTGCTTCGCCGCTCTCTATGGCGGGGTCAAACCCCCCAGCCGGAAGTTCTAACAAAATTTCACCAATGGCGTGTCTATATTGACGAACAAAAACAAGCTCTTGGTTTTGGGTGACAGGAAATACTAAGGCTATATCCGGTCTGACAATGACAAAAAAATCGTCAATAATTTTGCCGTTGGGCAATTCGATTTCATCTTGCCTGATTTTCACCCATTCGTTGTCAAAGACGAGTTGCGATCTGAGGATTTGCCACTTTTCGATCATGGTAATATGTGATTGGTGAAGATAAAATTGTCATCGCTAATTGTGTATAGAGAAATAACTAATGATATCGTGTCCGGTTGCATCGTTAATACATGAGTGAGATCGTCCAATTGTCTGTTGTCATCGGTGGTTAAATTTTTACCGCAGATGAAGACAGATGAACGCAGATGAACGCAGATAAGAATAATCACACGATTTTTTTAGGTAACCGATGCGTAAGGACATGATATGACTAATGATATCATGTCGGGACGAGGGCTTACGATAAAACTTATTAGGTATGTTGTTGCGCTTCAGGACTCTTTAAGATAGCGCTAAAGCGCAACAACATACCAAATTCTATTTCATCTTGCCTGATTTTCACCCATTCGTTGTCAAAGACAAGTTGCGATTTGAGAATTTGCCACTTTTCGATCATTGTAATAAGTGATTGGTGAAGATAAAATTGTCATCGCTCATTGTGTATAGAGAAATAACTAATGATATCGTGTCCGGTTGCATCGTTAATACATGAGTGAGATCGTCCAATTGTCTGTTGTCATCGGTGGTTAAATTTTTACCGCAGATGAAGACAGATGAACGCAGATGAACGCAGATAAGAATAATCACACGATTTTTTTAGGTAACCGATGCGTAAGGACATGATATGACTAATGATATCATGTCGGGACGAGGGCTTACGATAAAACTTATTAGGTATGTTGTTGCGCTTCAGGACTCTTTAAGATAGCGCTAAAGCGCAACAACATACCAAATTCTATTTCATCTTGCCTGATTTTCACCCATTCGTTGTCAAAGACAAGTTGCGATTTGAGAATTTGCCACTTTTCGATCATTGTAATAAGTGATTGGTGAAGATAAAATTGTCATCGCTCATTGTGTATAGAGAAATAACTAATGATATCGTGTCCGGTTGCATCGTTAATACATGAGTGAGATCGTCCAATTGTCTGTTGTCATCGGTGGTTAAATTTTTACCGCAGATGAAGACAGATGAACGCAGATGAACGCAGATAAGAATAATCACACGATTTTTTTAGGTAACCGATGCGTAAGGACATGATATGATTAATGATATCATGTCGGGACGAGGGCTTACGATAAAACTTATTAGGTATGTTGTTGCGCTTCAGGACTCTTTAAGATAGCGCTAAAGCGCAACAACATACCTAATATTTAACTATGACTAATACGAAACCATTCGGTGATGCCATCTGCGATCGCGTCCGCCATTTTCTGTCGATCCTGGGCATTCATTACCGATTCAAATTCAACCGGATTGCTCATAAAACCCAGTTCTAGCAATACTGACGGGGTGCTGGATGGGCGGGTTAGCGCCAGGTTATCCCAAAAGACGCCGTAGGAAGGACGCCCCAATTTTTGCACTACATAATTATGTATAAAGATGGCAAAATTATGCGCTTGGGGATGATACCAAAAGGCGGCAAATCCCTTGGTATTCTGGGCGTCTCCATCGTCGGGTAAGGAATTGTGGTGGATGGAGATAGCGATCGCAGGTTGGAGTCGATCGATCGCCTGTACCCGGTCTTGCAGCGACAATTCCCGATCGTCCTCCCGCGTCATATACACCGTAGCGCCCAAGGCCACCAGTCGATCGCGCAGCAGCTTTGATATAACAAGATTGACATCTTTTTCCAGATAACCATTTGGCCCCGATGCGCCAGATTCTTTCCCGCCATGTCCCGGATCGAGAAGTATTTTAATCCCCGATAAAGACTTTTCTGCCCCCTCTTTAGTCCCCCCCGTAGACGGGGGGGAAACAGGGGGGGTTCCCCTTGAGGAGGTGGGCGAATGTCGCACAGAGAGAACCAAATTTGTGCGATCGTATTTCATTTGATAACCCCATTGCTGTTGGGATTTGAGGTTAAAGGTATATTGCACTTGACCGGGTGCTACCTGTTGCCAGTCTAGACGAGAAATAATGGGGTCATCATCGAGGCGAATAATATCCGTTTGCGCGGTAGTGTTGTAGAGAGTGAGAGTGAGAGTGCGATCGCTTTGTTGCACGCTTACCGGCACAGGTACTTGCAGGGGAAACACGATTTCTGTCGCACCGGGAACTTGGCGGACGCGGAGAGTGCGAATAATAGAACGGGGCGGCACAGCAGCTTGGATAATGCGAATTTCCTTATCCTCAATCCAACCGCCGTAATCGAGTCGCAACCACTTTCCCTCGCGTCCCGTTACCGTTGCTTGCGTCCCTTTGGGCAAAGGTGTCAGACGAGAATAATCGCTACTTGGGCCAGTGCGTGCGATCGCGCTATCTACAATCACTTCTGCAATCTCTAGCTGGGTCGGCGATAAAATTTCCACATTTCCCTGCGCCATCTGAGTTGTGGTTTTGCCATTCATTGTTAGCTGAAATTCGGGACGCCCTAACTTTCCTGCCGAGTTAGCTGTAGCGCAACCTTGGTATTGACCCGTAAAAGACCGGGAATTGGTTGTGTATTGTCCTGTTAACGCCGCAGAATTTGAGGGTACATCTGCAACTGGCGACTGCGATATCAGGGGAATGGTTTGATTTCCCAGTTTAACAGACACAGTGGCGTCGGGAGGTGCGATCGCGCTAAAACAAATCATTTCACCCGGCAATTTAGCAATATCCACCCCCGGTTTTAGCGAATCTTTCCCAAACGTCAACCCCACCGGCAGATTTGGTAGTGTTGACAAGCGCGTCACTTTGATCTGGCGTTGCTGATTTCCATAGCCCAACGTAAAGATATTGTCTCCCACTCGCAGCGGAAAACTAGGCGCAAAATGCCCCGCCGCACTCCTTTCAATTGCTTTGCCATTCACCAACACATTTCCCCCTGCTGGTGCGCTTCCCAGAAAAAAGATCTGGTTAGATGCGGTTTGGTAATTGGCCGGTGGAAAAGCCACATAAAGAGATTGTTCTGCCAAGGCTGAATATGCGATTAAAGTTACCAATGTAACTAATACTAATATTTTTTTCATTCTTTTGTATGTTGTCAGTTTGTTTTTTGTCACAACCAATTATTCTTGACTAATCCTCAAAAATGTTTGTTGGCAATCCATCTATGCTTTTTTGGTTCTTTTGTTGCCAATAGTCAACAATCCCTTGTTCTCCCTTTTTGTTTGCCCATTCTACCAGCGTTTTTCTTTCTTCCTTAAGTTCGTAAATGGGTACGCCATATCCGCAAGATGTTTGTACCGATTCAACATCAAGCGCAACAATTTGACGTTCTCCCGGTGTGGGAGCGAATAGAGAGTAGAATTTGTGCCATTCTTGATGTCTGGAGCTAATTACGCGCCCTTGTCCGTAGATACGCAAAATCAAGGGCCGATCGGAAAAACTGCAAAACATAATTGTCATCCGTCCATTTTCATTTAAATGCGCCGCCGTTTCGTTCCCACTCCCAGTTAAATCGAGATAAGCAACTGTTTTATTATCAATATAGCGAAAGGTATCACACCCCTTTGGCGAGAGATTAATTCGGCCTGTTATTGGTGCAGTTGCCGTGAAGAATACTTTTTGTGCTTCAATAAAATTACGTAAGTGTTCATTCAGATCCGAGTAGAACTTAGCCATTCAAAAAAACCTCCTCATTGGTCATATCATATCCGGTAACATCGGTTACAAAAAAAATCCTGTGATTATTCTTATCTGCGTTTATCTGCGTTCATCTGTCTACCCTACGGGAAGGCGAAGCGCCTACATCTGCGGTAAAATTTAACCAACGATGACAACAGACAATTTGATGATATCACCGAAAATTTAGCTAATATGGTTAAAAAAGCTGGTTACCAGCTTTAGATGCTATTCTATCTTCTAGACGGTAGCTCGGTTAATAGCTGACTGTTCGCGCAAAAAGCTAAGAGTGTGGCACAATTGACGGGGTGGTTTGCAAGAACGGTTTAATTTTAAGTATATTATGACCAAGTTTGTCTTTGTCACAGGCGGTGTAGTCTCCAGTATCGGCAAGGGAATTGTCGCCGCCAGTCTGGGGCGGTTGTTGAAATCGCGGGATTATTCCGTCTCGATTCTGAAACTTGACCCTTATATTAATGTCGATCCGGGAACGATGAGTCCCTACCAGCACGGGGAAGTATTTGTCACGGAAGATGGTGCCGAAACAGATCTGGACTTGGGACACTACGAGCGCTTCACAGATACCTCCATGTCTCGCCTCAATAGTGTGACGACAGGTTCGATTTACCAGGCGGTTATAAATAAGGAGCGTCGGGGCGACTATATGGGGGGCACAGTTCAGGTAATTCCCCATATCACGAACGAGATTAAAGATCGTATACAGAGAGTAGCTAAGAATACCAATCCCGATGTGGTAATTACGGAAATTGGCGGCACGGTTGGGGATATTGAATCGTTACCTTTCATGGAAGCTATTCGCCAGTTACGCAAGGATGTGGGGCGGCAGAACGTGCTGTACGTCCACGTAACGCTGGTGCCTTGGATTGCGTCGGCGGGGGAGATGAAAACTAAGCCGACGCAGCATTCGGTGAAGGAATTGCGATCGATTGGGATTCAACCGGATATTTTAGTTTGTAGGTGCGATCGGCCCATACCGCAAGGACTCAAAGACAAACTATCAGAATTCTGCGACGTGCCGGTGGCGTGCGTGATCGCCGCTCAAGACGCCAACAGCATCTACGAAGTACCGTTAATGATGGAACGGGAAGGACTGGCAGAGCAAGCGCTAGAGATACTGCAACTGGAGCAACGCCAACCCAACCTAAAACAGTGGCAAACCCTAGTAGATCATCTTTATTCTCCTACCAAGCGAATTGAAGTTGCGATCGTTGGTAAATACGTCAGGTTAGGCGATGCTTACCTGTCGATGGCGGAAGCCCTGCGCCATGCTGCGATCGGCCTCTCTCTAGAGCTTAACTTCAGATGGATCAGCGCCGAAGACATAGAAGCCAACGGAGCGGAAAACTATTTAGAAAGCGTGAATGGCATAGTCGTACCTGGAGGTTTCGGCAGCCGAGGTGTAGATGGTAAGATTGCCGCAGTGAAATATGCCCGCGAAAACAATATTCCCTTCTTGGGTTTATGCTTAGGGATGCAGTGTTCCGTCGTTGAGTGGGCGCGTAACCTGGCTGGTTTAGAAGATGCCAACAGCGCTGAGTTTGCCCCCGATACACTGAATCCAGTCATCAACCTGTTGCCAGAACAGCAAGATGTCGTCGATTTAGGCGGCACCATGAGGCTGGGTCTTTATCCTTGCCGTTTGGCACTCAATACCCTAGCTTACCGTCTTTATCAGCACGAAGTGATTTACGAACGCCACCGGCATAGGTACGAATTTAACAATGCCTATCGCAACCTGTTTCTGGAAAGCGGGTATGCAATTAGCGGCACCTCTCCCGACGGGCGCTTAGTAGAAATTATCGAACTCCCCAACCACCCCTTCTTCATTGCCACACAATTTCACCCAGAGTTTCAATCTAGGCCCAGCACTCCCCATCCTTTGTTTAAAGGATTTATCCAAGCCGCGTTAGCCCTACTTTCGGTTGGCGAAGTCCCCCCGCAGGATATCCCTTCTGTAAAAGAGGAGGTTCACGCCGACGCTCAAACCATCCCATCCCTGAATGCTTCGGCAATATCCTAGCTATGTTCGGCAGTTGATCCCTTTAAACAGCTATGCGCTAATGCCTCTAGTGCAGCATATTCACTTCATACTCGGCAACGGCAAACATTTGGATATGTTCTACGAAATTGTAGAATTTTGTAGATAAGGATGCGATCGATCATGTTAAAGATTCCTAGAACGCCAATTCAGTATTTGCTCTTGGGGATGAGAAACCGGGTTTATTTGTTTGTCAAAGTCGATATTTCGTTGCTCTAACCCACAGAAACCCGGTTTCTGGCATTACGGAATCGGTGTTCTAGGGCGAAACTGCGGTTGTGAGGAGAGCCTGTGGCGTATTGGATCAAAATTAATTACGAGAGGAAAGAGTATGTAATCGATCTCGACCGAGTTTGTACTTTTTCTTACGAGCTGAACGGCAGGATCACTTTTTGGTTGCCAGATAGTTCCTTTCCGATCGTCATTAACCCGCAGGGCCACCCAGAAGCTCATCAAAAAGTCCTGTCCTACATCCAAGAGGCGACGGGACACGATTTTGAGTCTTATTGGGTAAAAATTTACTACGAGAGGAATGATTATCTCATCAACCTCAAGTTTATCAGTACTTTTTCTTGCGAGCAGAACGGCAGGATCACCTTTTGGTTGCCAGATAATGCCATGCCAATTGTGATCCACCCTCAAACCAACTTGGAGGCTTATGAAAAAGTAATTAGCTATATCAAACAGATCACAGGTTACACTCTACCTTGACACTATCCACACCTGGAATCTAGAATGGATTTTAAAATTTTTCCCAAGCCAATTTAGCAGCACCAACCATCCCCGCTTGATTGCCTAATTCTGCTACCAATAGTTGCAAAAGTGCGCGGGAACTTGGCAAAACTCGACGCTCAATTTCTGCCATAGCGGTAGGGAAGAAAAATTCCGCACTAGCACTTACTCCCCCGCCAATGATAATTGCTTCCGGGGTCAGAACGTAGATTAAACTTGCCAACCCAACACCCAGATCTCGTCCGTAGCTTTGCCAGAATTCTAAAGCTACGCGATCGCCTGCTTTGGCCCGTCGCCCCAGTTCCTCTGGTTCTAAACCCGTCTGGCGTCGAATTGCCTGTACCGAGACATATTGCTCCAGAGAACCTCGATTGCCGCTATTGCATTCTGGGCCATCCGGATTCAAAGTGATTAACCCCAACTCGCCAGCTGCACCTTGATGACCTGTAAATAACTTCCCATCAAGGATAATCGCACCACCCACTCCTGTTCCCAAAGTCAGCAGAATCATGTTGCGAAAGCGGCGACCCGCGCCTAACCAAGCTTCTCCCAACCCAGCGCAGTTGGCATCGTTGGCCAGAATTGTCGGTATACCTATCTTTGCCTCTAACAAGTCAGCTAGGGGAACATCCTTCCATCCCGCCAGGTTAATCGCTACTCTGGCAATGCGTCCAGCGGCATCCGCAGGGCCTGGTGTGCCAAGGCCGATCGCTTTTACTTCACTTTTGCCGCAGGCAGTTACTGCGTCTGCGATCGCCTCTACAACTGCTTCCGGTGTCGCCGGTTGCGGCGTTGGCACAGTCAACGATTGCAAGCAAGTGCCATCCTCTTGGAACCGCCCCAGTTTAATTGCTGTTCCTCCTAAATCGATGCCCAATACTTGAGGCGCTGATTGTTGCTGAGTTAAAAGATTGGAGTCTGTTCCCATGCTGAAATTTTTGCAGATATTTGTTGCTAATTTTCTAGTTCCTAATTCCTTTTCGCAACCGGGGATTGACAAACTCGGTTAATCCTTCTCCCAGCAAAGATAATCCTACAACCATGATAGTAAGAGCTAAACCCGGAAACAAGGTTGTCCACCAAATGCCGACAGGTAAAGCTTCCAAAGCGAGTTTTAAATCGTGACCCCATTCTGGTACTTCATCGGGGAGTCCCAATCCCAAAAAGCCTAACCCTCCCAACGTTAAAATGGCATCGGCGCTGTTGAGGGTAAACAGCACGGGTACGCTTTGAATTACGTTCAGAAATAGGTAGCGAGATAAAACAGTCCAGGTGTCGGCACCCATCGCCTGCGCCGCTTCGATAAACAGTTCTGTTTTGACGCTAACGGTGTGGTTGCGAACCACGCGGTAGTATTGAGGAATGTAGGAGATGCTGAGTGCGATCGCTGCATTCAACACCCCTCGCCCCACCACAAAAGCCAGCGTCACTGACAGTAACAACCCCGGTAAAGTATAAATTGTATCCATCACAAACAGCAGCACGCGATCGAGCCTGCCGCCCAAATAACCGCTAACTAAACCCAGCGGCACACCAATTACCAAACTGAGTGCTGTTGCTAAAATCACGACTTGCAGCGCCGCTTGGCTGCCAAACAGCGTCCGCGAGAAAACATCGTAGCCTTGGCGACTGGTGCCAAACCAATGTTTCCACGAAGGCGCTTCGTGTATCGGATTACTCAAGGATTCTGTCGGGTTTTGCAGCCATCCCCAGGCTTGAAAAGCGGGAGCTAAGATAGCTACCAATACAAAAAACAAAGTAATTACTAATCCCACAGCCATCAGTTGCATTGACAGACTGGGCCGATCGAAAAAACGTAAAAATTGAGGTGACTTGGTTTTGGTGGGGGTCATTTATTTTATATAAACTGTTTATCAAACACTATCTTGCAGATGCTAATATTTGTTTAATTTCATCTGTTTTTTGATGAGCCGCCGTAAAATTAGCATCAAATGCTAGCGCCAGTTCAAAGGCCGCTAATGCTTCTTGGAGGCGTTGCATTTCCATGTAGGTACAACCTATATTATATGCAGGGTATGTAGTCAAAAAACTTTCTTCAAAAGGTTCTCCTATATAGTAATTGCCCTCTTGACCCAGTTGCAGGCATTTTTCAAAATAAGCAATAGCTCCTAACGGAAATCCTAAAGCCCTGACTATCTCACCAGCCAGATTATTTATTGGTGGATAATTAGGACACCATTCTAGACCTCGTTGGCAAATTAACCGCGCCGTTTCATAATCTTTTTGCTCCAAAAGCTGCACTCCTAAAATATGAAGTAATGTAGGAACCCAGAAAAAATCTTCAGGTGGATTTCCATCCATCAAATTCGGTGAGAGCTTATCTAAGACTTCTACATAGCATTCTTCAGCTTTCTCTCCATCCCCAATTCGCGTATATTTTCGAGCGAGACAATCTAAAAGCCATAGGCTAAGATCTTCTTTTTTTCGCATATCTTCCAGTATGGGAATATCTCGATTTGCGGCTTTTTTTATGACTTTCTCTTCCTCAAAATTGCCGTAATGAATTATTTTTATTCCCTCTAATTTACCGTAAACTAGGTTTTTATCTTGATACTTAAGCTGCTCATGAAAGCGATTTACATATCTGAGATTTGGCAAATTACGAAATAATCTACCATGAAAACCGCCAATAATATTTGTTACATTAAAGTCTTCCCTAACCAGTGCGTAGCCAAGAAGCTCCTTGTTATCAGCTAGTTGTTGTTTGAAATTTTCAGTTTCGACCACTAACTCTTCATCTGCATCCAATAGCAAAATCCAGTCACCAGATGCCAGAGAGATAGAATAATTACGAGCAGCCGAAAAATCATCGCACCACTCGAAATGGCTAACTTTTGCTCCATAGCTCAGAGCAATTTCAGGTGTTCCATCCTGCGAACCAGTATCTACTACAATCATTTCATCGACATAAGGTTTAGCACTGGCGAGACACCGAGGTAAATTCTCTTTTTCGTTTTTAACAATCATGCACAAAGATAAAATTGGCTTATTTAGCAAATTTAAAGACTTTTCCATCCTACATACCTCACCTTTTTAGGTTCTTTCGGAGTTGCTATGCTTTTGTTCACTTGAAAACATTTTTATTTCTTTTCTCTACTCCTCTACTCAAATAGCATAGTAAGTACGGAAGAGCCGTACTGATTACCATAATCTTTAAGATGAAATGTAGACGGCTGCCAAAAGAGTGGGCAGAGCAATAATGTGCCCAGGAGCGGCAATGAATTCATCAACAAATTATTCTATAAAAACAAAACCGTAAGGAGAGAGAAGGTCTGATAAAGTTTCGGCAGTGTATTTGCGAATGTGTTCGGGTTCTTCTTCAGGCCCAAGGCAATCGTTCGGTACGCCAAAAAAAGCTCTGCCACCGGGACGGAGAACTCGAACCGTCTCTTTGACACAGGTTCGATCGTCATCTAAGTGTTCTAAAACCTCTGTAGCGACTACGACATCGAAGCTGTTGTCTGGGAGGGGAATATCAGGCAAAGTAGAGACAACGCCTTTGATTTCGGGGGGCAATTGAGCGATCGCAGCTTCAGAAATATCCAATCCGGTCACCGTATTACCAAAATCCAACAACTGACGAGCTAAGACACCCGTACCGCATCCGAGTTCCAGCACTTCATTGAAATGCCCCACCGCCCAGCAAATCCTGCCGAAACACCCAGGATATCGACGCCAGGTATCGCTACCTTCTTTTTGCCAAACTTCATTCCAATAATTTGGTTGAAGATTAATGTTGGTTTCTGTCATCCTCTAAATTATTTAGCTCTTAACTCATCATAAACTTCTCCGGCTACGGAGCGGGAGAAGTTTACAAACTAAACAAGGAGCTAGTTTTCAGGCGCTCGCTCTCGTGGAAAAGTTTCCTGAGCGCATAGCCACCCTTATGGCGCGTCCCCTCTAGATCAAACTCCGAGGCTTGTTCCGCTTCAGTTTGGCACTCAGCACTTTCTGTACTCAGCACTCAAAAATACCACTCTTAGCCGGGATTTCACTTCTGTTTGGCGATCGCTGATTGCCCCCTGTTCCCCGGCTTCCCCTCTTTTTTCGGATAGAGCTAGCGAAGCGATCGCCGCTTGTTGTACTCTGAGACTATGAATGAAAATACTTCAACTAGCACAGCAGGAGTCCCCCGCTCTACCTGTACCCATAGCTTTAAAACTGAGCGACGGGTAAGTATTATTACCTTACAAGGTCGGATAGTTGTCTCGTATGATGGTTACAACAAGCACCTAGATTTGATTACCAATGGAACAAAGAAAATCCTGCAAAGGTTCTCGGAATTGCGGTGGACTTCAGATACAAGCCAACACTGTAGCGGTACTCCGCTCAGTGTTGGGTAGTTGACAGTAGAGAGTTCGTACATCTGGGCAACAATTAATTCCTAAATTTAAGTAAGAGGACTTCTAAAAATGGATACTCAAGCATCGGATTATATACAGAAAATGCGTCAGCAATTTGATGCTGCCCCTTACCCGAGAATACCATTAGATAATTCTCCTAAAAATAACATCAAACTTCTCTATATACATAGCCTAGTAACTGCTTATTACTTAAGAAACCAAAAACTTATAGAAACTGAAGGCAAGGTGATTTTAGACGCAGGCTGTGGCACTGGCTACAAAGCACTGGCACTGGCCATAGCAAATCCAGGCGCGAAAATCGTGGGAATCGACCTATCGGAAGAGTCTGTAAAATTGGCGCGACAGCGGTTGCAATATCACGGCATTGAGAATAGCGAATTTTATGCAAAATCAATTGAAGATTTACCAAACCTTGGTTTAGAATTTGATTACATAAACGCCGATGAAGTTTTGTATCTTATGCCCGATACAGCCGCAGCATTGCAGGCAATGAAGTCAGTTTTAAAACCAGAAGGAATCATCCGTACAAATCTCCATAGTTCCCTCCAGCGGTCTCAATTTTATCAAGCTCAAAAAATTTTTAAAATCATGGGTTTAATGGAAGAAGCTCCAGGAGAGTTGGAGGTTCAATTAGTTAGAGAAACTGCTAGAGCTTTGAAGCATAATGTGGGTTTTAAAGCAACTACTTGGAAGCCTGAGTTTGAAAAGGACGACGAACGAATTCTCGTAAATCTTTTACTTCAGGGTGATAAAGGCTACACCGTACCTCAAATGTTTTCAGCTTTGAGATCTGCTGACTTGGAGTTTGTCAGCATGATAAATTGGCACCAGTGGCAATTGCTGGATTTGTTCAAAAAGACAGAAAAATTGCCAGATGCTCTAGCAAAGAAATTACCAGGTTTTTCATTAGAAGAACGGCTGCATTTATTTGAACTTTTGCATTCTGTATTCCGCCTGCTTGACTTTTGGTGCGGTCATCCTAACGCGGCAAAGGCGGTTGTGCCAGTTGCCGAATGGCCGTCGTCTGATTGGCAGGGAGCGTTGGTGCATATACATCCTCAGCTAAAAACAACAGAAATTAAAGAAGAAATGCTTGCCTGCATTAACAACATTCAGTATTTTGAAATCAGCCGATATCTGCCATTTGCTAAAGACCCCGTTCTTTTTTTAGAAAATACAGCCGGAGCGTGTCTCATCCCCCTTTTTGAGAGGCCGCAGTCGGTTACTTCATTAGTAGATCGCTGGCAAAAATTGAAGCCAGTCGATCCCATAACTTTAGATCCAACTGATTCAGAAGCTGCTTTTAATAACGTCAAAAAGCAGCTAACTAGCCTGGAGCAGATAGGGTTTGTACTCCTGGAAAGGAGACATTAAATTTCTGAGTACGGCATTTGCTTCATATTTGATGGTTCATCCGAGCCAGAATTAAACAATGAACAATAAACGATGAACTATAGGAGAACCTCAAAATGAATGAGCAAGCATTGGATTCACTAGAAAAAGTACGCAAGCAATTTGACGCCGCCCCTTATCCGAGAGCCCCCTTAGATTTTTACCCCAGGAATATTCAGTATCTCTATATCCATAACTTGGTAACTCCTTATTACCTGAGAAACCAAAAAGTCGTAGAGACAGAAGGCAAAGTAATTTTGGATGCTGGCTGCGGCACTGGCTACAAAACTCTAGCATTGGCAGTAGCAAATCCCGGCGCGAAAATCGTGGGAATTGACTTGTCAGAAGAGTCGGTTAAGCTGGCACGCCAGCGCTTGCAGTATCACGGTTTTGAGGAAGCCGAATTCTATCCTCTCTCGATTGAAGATTTACCGAAACTCGATCGAGAATTTGATTACATAAATAACGACGAAGTTTTGTATCTCTTGTCCAACCCAGCGGCAGGATTGGAAGCAATGAAGTCGGTTCTAAAGCCCGATGGCATTATACGTACCAATTTGCACAGTTCGCTACAGCGAGAAAACTATTACAGGGCGCAGGAAGTCTTTAAAATGTTGGGTTTACTTGATGACAACCCAGAAGAAGCCGAAATCGAACAAGTTCGGGAAATTATGAAGACTTTGAAAGATGACGCCCTGCTCAAGGTAAATACTTGGATACCTGCTCAAGAAAACGACCAAGAATGGTTGATCGCCAATTATTTGCTTCAGGGAGATAAAGGCTACACTATCCCAGAAGTTTTTTCTGCCCTGAGAGCGGCTGATTTAGAGTTCGTTAGCGTGGTGAATTGGCCCCAGTGGGAATTGATGGATCTATTTATAGAGCCAGACAATTTGCCGGTTTTTCTAGGCATGAGCTTACCAGGTCTTTCACTAGAAGAGCAGCTGCACTTATTTGAACTTTTACATCCTATCCATAGGTTGCTTGACTTTTGGTGCGGTCATTCTAACGCTGCCAAGCCGGTTGTGCCAGTTGCCGAGTGGACTGCTCTTGACTGGCAGGGAGCCCTAGTGCATATCCATCCTCAAATGAAAGCGACACAAGTTAGAGAAGAGTTGGTTGCCTGCGCTACCCAGATCCAGTCTTTCGCCATCAGCCAGTATTTGCCATTTGCCAAAGACCCTGCTCTTCTAATGGACAGTGCGGTCGCAGCCTGCATCATACCCCTTTTGGACAGGCCACAGCGGATTAGCTCCCTGGTAGAGCAGTGGCTGCAAGTCAGACCCGTGCATCCAGTCACCCTACAGCCAACAGAGCCAGAAGTGGCCTCCCAAACTGTCAAACAGATGCTAACTACCCTGGAGGAGATAGGGTTCGTACTTCTGGAACGCAGACCTGGAGAGGATTGAACCTAATCCCCAAAAAAATTTGGCGGCAGGTGATATGAAATCGATCTGATGTGGGTAAGTTCTATATATAAGGCAGAAAACACCCACCTATATCTGAAGGATCGATTCTCATGAATACTACATTTAAAACCAAGTTCCTGTTACACATCAACCAAAAGAAACAAGAAACTGGAGAACAAGGTTTCACCCTGATTGAACTGTTGGTCGTTATCATCATTATCGGTATTCTGGCTGCTATTGCTTTACCTTCCTTCCTTAACCAAGCAAACAAAGGTAAGCAGGCAGAAGGTAAGCAGTATGTTTCTTCAATCAATAAATCTCAGCAAGCATACTACACAGAAAATGGTACCTTTGTAATTACCTCTGACCCTAATGCCTGGGCTAGCTTGGCAGTTGGTATCAGGACTCAAACCTCTAACTACAAATATACGCTGACGGGAATTGGTACTGACGGAGCAAACGCCCTTGCGGACGCTAGCGCAATATCTAAGGCTCTCAAAAACTACACAGGAGTTGTAGGCTTGATCGCCCCAGTAGCAGGTGCTGACAAAACCTCGCAGGCAGTAGTTTGTGAAACTAAAAATGCTGGCGATCCACCTGCGGCTGGTACAGTATCGGCAACTGAAGTGGTATGCCCTGGTAACGCTCAGCCCCTCAAGTAAGACAGACATTCGATCGAGAATTGTTCTCGCCTAAATTAAGTGAATTTTTTGAGAAAATGGGTAGCAAAGTGTACGCTACCCAATTTGTTTTTCAGCTAGGCCAAAACGCTCATGTCTTCTACTGACGCGACTAATTGGCAGCAGGAAGCTAATCAATGTTTGCTCCAAGGAAACTACGATCGCGCTGCCAGTCTCTACGAACAGGCGATTGCCTACGGCACGTCTGCGACGATCGCATCTCAACCGGACATCCGCTCACACTATTGGCATTTGGGATTGATGTTGCTTTTGCAAGGACAAGAGGCAGAAGCTCAAATGACTTGGATGTTAGGAATGGAGGAGGGCGATCCAGAAGAAATTGAAAATTGGACTAAACAACTGATCGAGGTTCTGCAAACGGAAGCAGAACGGCAGGAAATCCTGGCAGATAATTCAGTTGCTTGGGGAATCCGGCAGCATATTCGGGAAATTAATTCCACAGATATTAATAATTTGTTGCACTTAATTCAACTTGCCATCAAGTTGAATTCGTTTACGGGAGAGGAACTGAATTCTCTCGGTGCGATCGAAACTCTCCAGTCGCAACAACTGTTGGCATTAGATTCCGATCTACTGATGCAAGTTTTGCGCCTCGTTTTAGATACAGATCCTTTGCACCCATCCTCTCTGGAATTTGCCCAAGCGTGCATACCATATATTGGCGAACCTTATATTTTTCTTGATATTTTGATTTTGACCTCGGTTAAAATAGCGTATTCGTCCCGGCAACCGAGATTGGCCGCAAGTTTTTTGGAGCTAGGTTTGAGTTTGGCTCCTCAAAATCCAGAAGTATTAATTCAACTGACTAATTTTTATCAAGATGCGGGGGAATATTCTCAAGGGATAGAGACCGCTAAATTATGCTATTCTATTTTACAAGAATTGCCTGAAAAAGTTTTTGCCAACCATCTGATTCTAAGGGGTTTGATGGTTGCGGCTGGTGAATATTGGGCAGAAGCTAGCTCGGTATTCGCTCGACACGAATCGCTTTTGCAGTCGTTGTTTGAATCACAACAAACCAACCTCGACCCCACTACAGTTGTACGTTTGTTTTCTTCAACTTTCTTTTTACCCTATTTTCGAGACGACATTAAAACTAACAGACGATTGCAAAATAAAGTCGCTCAAATTTGCCAGTCAAATATTCAAAAATATGGCAGTGAGCAAGAGTCGCAATACCACAAAACAAAATTTAATATAAACAAAATTGATACTACCGCTAACCGTTTAAAGATAGGATACCTATCCCATTGCTTTAAAAGACATTCTGTAGGCTGGATAGCGCGATGGCTGCTCAAATATCACGATCGCGATCGCTTTCAGCTTCACGCCTATTTTATCAATGCTCAGCAAAGAAACGATCCGTTACAGGAATGGTATGTCAATCAGGTTGATAAAGCATATAAATCTGGATTAGAAGCGGCAGAAATAGTAGAGCAAATTGAGCGGGATGAGATAGATATTTTAATCGATCTTGACAGTATTACTCTAGATATTATTTGTGAGATTACGTCGCTAAAACCGGCACCTGTTCAAGTTACCTGGTTGGGCTGGGATGCTTCGGGAATACCGGCGGTTGACTACTTTATTGCCGATCCGTATGTTTTACCAGAATCTGCTCAAGATTACTATAGCGAAACAATTTGGCGACTGCCTCAAACCTATGTAGCCGTAGATGGTTTTGAGGTAGGTGTACCAACTTTACGCCGAGAAATATTGGACATTCCTAGCGATGCTGTTATATATTTCAGTTCTCAGATGGGATTCAAGCGGCATCCCGATACTGTTCGACTGCAAATGAAGATTGTTAAGGAAGTGCCGAATAGCTACTTTTTAATCAAAGGTACTGCCGATCGAGAATCAATTGAAAGCTTTTTTACTCAGATAGCAGAATCAGAGGGTGTAAGTTGCGATCGCCTGCGATTTTTACCCGATGTTACTTTTGAGGAAATTCACCGGGCTAATCTAGGCATTGCTGATGTGGTACTAGATACTTATCCTTATAATGGAGCCACCACAACTCTAGAAACGCTTTGGATGGGTATTCCTTTAGTGACGCGAGTGGGCGAGCAATTTGCCAGCCGCAACAGCTACACCATGATGATGAATGTGGGAGTAACTGAAGGAATTGCTTGGACGGATGAAGAATATGTAGAATGGGGTATACGCTTGGGTAAAGACGCAACTTTGCGGCAACAAATCGCTTGGAAATTGCGGCAGTCAAGGCAAACCTCTCCCCTTTGGAATGCTGAACAGTTTACTCGCAATATGGAAAAGGCTTACGAGCAAATGTGGGCGAAGTATATTCAGAATTAAAACAATCAACTTCCTGGCTGAGGATGAGACATTTTTGCCATGCGGGCGATCGGGCCTGCGCTCGTTCTGAAGTATCCAGGGGCGTGTCAATACAAATTAAATCGTATCCATGCTTATCTGCATATTTTTGCCAGTTGTTTTGAGCAAAGTTTTTCCAGTGATGCAAATATTTTTCACCGATTGCTAAAGTGACAAGGGCTTTAGATTGTTTCATTTCTCAGCACTCCCGGCTGCAATGTTGCTATTAAGTAAAATTCATGCCTAGCTTGTTTAATCTTCCCGAAAGAATCGCGTATTGGCAACACTATCTAGCTGACATAACCGTATACTCTCCAGTCTTGCTTGTGCGATCGCCTGTTCGTTTTCATTTTTCAAGATAATCCTAGAGTGAATGCGAGGTAACAAAACTTCCCATTGCAGTGAATCTAGCTTGCCAACGGGTGAAATTTCCAGTCCATCAGTAACATCTAAATCTTCTTCCATGAGAAGATTCATGACAACACTAGATAAAGCCAAGTTCACATCTATTTCTGACTCTTCAGAAATATTGCTAGTGTCAATGAGTAGAGTCATTTGGCTTCTATCCGGATGGGTTCCAATAACCCTAATTACTGCTTCCAATTCCAAATATAGAGATTCTTCTGGTTGCAACCAATCTGGGAGGATGATTATATTAATATCTCTTAACTTTAAAGGCAGGAGAGTAGCGCCAATTAAAGCCGATCGCACTTTACTCGCCATTGTTGACCAAGAAAACTTTTTCGCTTGTGACAAACCAGCAGCAATTAAGAAGTTACGGACATCAGGTTTTTGGACATCGCAGAGGGCATTTGCCATTGCATCAATATCATCGGAGTTGACATATAATGCTGCGTCTCCTGCCACTTCAGGAATAGAGGCGTTGGGGCAAGTAATCACCGGACAACCACAAGCGATCGCCTCCAGGACAGGTAAACCAAAACCTTCATACAGGGAGGGAAAAACTAATGCTACAGCACCCGAATAAGCTGCTTTCAATTCAACATCGCTGAGTGGCAGCATATATACGGTACTGCCAGAAGTATAAGTTCTAAACTCATCCTCGAATTCCAAGTCGAACCCCGTGCAGACAATATCAAAGCCATGTTTATTATAGAGTTTGTCAAATGCCTGAAAAAACAATTCTCCATTTTTATATCCACTTCGCGAACCTACTAAAATAAAGTATGGCTTTGATATACCGTACTTTGTTTTAAACCTCTCAACCTCCTCCTGGCTTCCTGGTGATAAAGTGCTGTTAACACCGCAATGAGCAACAGTGACAGACTCTGCGGAAATATCGGGGAAAACCCTAACCAGATCCCGTGCTGTATTTTCTGAAATCGTTATGTAGGCAGAGGCGTGGCGGATAGCAAAATGCTTTTCTTGCCACATTGGTTCATTAAGATTACCTTCCAAAACTTCCGGAATCATGTCATAACCCATGAAAACGGATGGCGTTGATATAGGTGTTGTATAGTAAGTTGAAATAAATAAGTCAGCATCTTCTTCGTCGCATATTTGCTGTAATAACTCGCGATCGAGCGCTGTTCTACTATAATTGTAAGGTTCGACAACGCGATATTTTATCCCCTGAATTTTCGGGGCAGTTCCCGCTCTGTCAAGCACAATAATATGTTCGGCAAAATTATCTTTTACCCACTCTTCAAGCAATGATTTCCAAACTCGTGATATTCCCGTTTTATATAACTGAAAAAATATCCCATCAACGATAACAGTCATCCCTTTCTTAATATTTATGGATTGGTAAGTATGTGCGATCTGTTTATTGTCATAATCGACCTTTCCAATCGCTTTAAAATAATCTCTTTGGGTTAGTGATGTCTTTTTTAATTGCGGTGCTTCACAATAGGCCAAGCTTTCAAATAAAATTGGAGCTATATTTTTTTCTGTTATCAGGTGCAGGGATGATCCATTTGTATAGAAGTTTAGTTCCAGCTTTTCGGCAATTATAGATAGTGCCTTAGTTGTGTAAATTGAAATGTGCTGACCTTCTTGAAGTGAATAGTACAACCACTCATCGGGTTTCGGATTGCTTTCTGGAAGTAATTCTGTGCTGAATAAAACGTTCCTCGAATAGCTTAATATGTTTGCTATTTGCTCAAGAGGATTTTCAAAATGCTCAAATACCTCGAAAGCTGTAACCAATTCATAAATATTACCTTCTTGTTTTTCGGCTTCAAAACCTTGACAAAAAATATTTTCACAAAATTTATCATCCCAAAAGAAATCCAAACCTGAGTCTCTCATTAGCCGCACAAATAAGCCATAGCCACCACCATAATCTAGAAACTTACCATTGGAGTTGAAAATTGTAAAAATTATATGACTGGATATTTTTGACAACATTATATTTCTGGATACCAAGCCAACATCACTACTGGCTATGGCATTAGAATATGCTTCTGACAGCCAGTAGGGTTCTTCAGTTTGAACAAAGCCACAATTTTTACATTGGAAGTAATCGATGTCATATTTATTTAGGATTTTAGCATTTGCAAAATGAATTGATTCTGATTCACAAATTTTGCATTTCATGGCTGATTTTAAAATTGAACTCGTCAGGGGGTGTCTCTGTGAGCAAAATTGGCTCAGGATATACGCACCAATTCTAGCTGTTGGTTGCCGGGGAGCGCACCCTATAGAGCTAGGGGTGTGTCTCTCTGAGCAAAACTGCTTAGGTGGTGGACATCAGGAAGGCTACAATATCTAAGATACCCAATTTCTATAGGGTGCTGCTCATCTCTAATTAAATCATTTTTAGGCTAATTTAGTACATCAGTACTATTTAGGCAGGTTTTCATCGCATATTGACCTTTAAACCATACAATATTATAAAGGTAGTGTATAAAGTGGAAAGGTGATATAAATGTTTTTACCTTTTTGGCGAAAACTGAATTCATCGCTAGTTTCTTCCGCAGTAATGCTGGTATGTGTGTTAGCAATTACAGGTCTGCAAGAGCCTCGGCTGAATCAACTATTGAATAAATCAAAAAACGCCTCAGTCGAAGAATTGAAAAAAGAGATAGAGGCAGAAAGAGTACGTATTAATGTGATTAAAAATATTCCATCTCTGGGGTTTAATAATTTAATTGCCGATTCGGTAATTCTTAAATTTTTTCAATACTTTGGCGACGATGCACGCGATCGCACGGGATACGAACTGAGTCCAGAATACTTTGACATTATAATAGAGCGCGATCCAAGATTTTTCGAGGCATATATTTTTCTGTCTACAAGCACTACTCTCTACGCAGGGAAGCCCGAAAAATCTATTGCTTTAATGGAAAAAGGATTAAAGTCGCTTTCTCCCGAAATGCCCGGAAAATATTATTACGTTTGGCGCTATAAAGGAATTGATGAATTATTATTTTTAGGCAAGGCAAAAGCAGCCCAGCAATCGTTTGAAATGGCGGCCCAGTGGGCTAGTCGTCGGAACGACCCAGAAAGTCAAAGTATTGCCGCCATCTCTGAGAGAACGGCTGGATTTCTATCTAAAAACCCCAATAGCAGGTCAGCTCAGGTCGGTGCTTGGTCTATGGTGTTAGGGAATAAAGTAGACGATCGCGTCCGCAAAATAGCCATCAGTCGCATTGAAGCGCTGGGTGGCAAAGTAATTATTACACCCCAAGGAGGAGTCCAGATTGTCCTGCCAAAAACAGACTAATCTTGGTCATTGTTAATGCCTCATTGTTCATTACTCATTGCCTCTAAACAAAAACTCAGAAAGCGATCGCTTCCTGAGTTAGCATGAGATAGTTGATGGCTACGATGTCCCCTTGTCCCCCTTTACTCTTTACTCTTGTACGGGCGGGTTGAGCTACACACATCTCATTACCAACAGAATATTTGACAAAACCCGCCCCTACTGACTTTTGACTTTTGACTTCCTATCGGAGGGGCTCACCTTGGCGGAACTGCCCTGAAAAACGCTGGCCATTGGCATATACGATGCTTCCTCTGCCGTGAGGTTTAGCCGAACGAATTTCTCCCTGGTAGCGGTTACCCTTGGCGTCTGTACAAGTTCCTCTAGCATCAAGATCGTCATTGAAGTACTCTCCTTGACAGCGCGTACCATCGTTGGCTGTGTACACTCCCAGTCCATTTGGCTGGCCTAAAATGAATTGCCCTTGGAAGCGATCGCCATTCGTATATGTTAATACCCCTCTGGCGTGGAACTGGCCATCACGGAACTGTCCCTGGTAGCGAGTGCCATCTGTGAATATGAATGTCCCCGTGCCATTAGGCACCCCATTGCGGAACTGTCCCTGGTAGCGGTTATCGTTGTCGTATATAAATTCTCCTCTGCCATTAGGCTGGCCGTTGAGGAACTGTCCCTGGTAGCGGTCTCCATTGCCGAAGACGAATACGCCAGTGCCATTAGGCACCCCATTGCGGAAGTCGCCTCTGTAGGTGGCCTTCTCATTTCCACTCCCTCCGTATACGCATACCCCTCTACCGTTAAGGGTCAGAGAGTTAGGTTGAAACGACCCTTGACAATAGGTTCCATCTGCAAATGTCACCACTTGCCCCAGGGATGGGAGCGGATTAATAATGTTACTGGCGATACCCAAAGAAGAAACAGTTAATATTATGATTCCTACTTTCTGAATTGAGCCAAGCATGGGTAAACACTCTCCAATGTTGTGCCTGCATTCAAGGTTTTGAACAGGCTACTTACTAATTTGCCGATCTCTCAAATATTAGCTAATGGTTTTTTCATACCATTATCAAGGATAAAAACCTTTTTTACAGCAATGAGCTAAGGATAAGATTCACAAAGCATATTTTAACAAAACTAAACTATTCTTAATATAACGTAATTAATTGAGTTTTTTCTTTAGCCCAAGACTTACGCAGCAAGGTTCTTGAGCCAAAAGACAAGAAGTATAGGTAAGTTCGCCTCATCCCTACAACCTTTTTGAGTTGCCAGATCTGACCCGCAGGGCCTGTAACAGTCCGGTTCGACCTTGAAATGCCCAAGTCCGTAATCCGTGGGATGTAGCGCATTTTTCTGTAAAATGCTGTATGGGATTTAGCCGAGCCAATCAAAGATCTAAGAATTCAGCCTAAACTAGGCAGCGGTTCAACGGGTCGATCATTGTGAATCGTGGCTCTCCCCGCTCAAGGTATTGAAGCCATAGCTTTCTCTTCCTGAGTCAAGTCGCCCGATTCTTTCTGGCACTGGCAGTGATTTTGACATTCGAGATTAAGTAGAAACTGAGGTTAGTATTGAGGTTAACCATGAGGTATCGCGGTTTAATCGTTGCATTCTTGGCATTGTGCTTGAGCGTGCTAACTGCTTGTAGTGAAGGTTCGGCAACTGCAACCAGCACTGAGCAATTAACTTACGACCAGATCAGGGGTACAGGGCTCGCTAATAACTGTCCGCAGTTGGAGGAAACAACTCGCGGTTTTATTCCCCTTAAAGCCGGTGAGTCGTATATCATCAAAGGTTTGTGTTTGCAACCGACCTCTTTCTTCGTCAAGGAAGAGCCCGCCAACAAACGCCAAGAGGCAGAATTTGTTCCAGGCAAGTTGTTGACGCGGTACACCTCTAGCATTGACCAAGTGCAGGGGCCACTGAAAGTGAACGACGATGGTAGCTTGACCTTCTCTGAGAAAGATGGGTTAGACTTCCAACCCATTACGGTGCAACTGCCTGGTGGCGAACGAGTACCTTTCCTATTTACCATCAAACACTTAGTAGCCACAAGCCAGCCTGGAGCGGTAAGTATTAACACCTCCACGGATTTTGAAGGCGAATTTAATGTTCCTTCCTATCGGAGTGCTGGCTTCCTCGATCCTAAAGGTCGCGGTGAAGCTACTGGGTATGACAACGCAGTGGCTTTCCCATCTTCAGCCGATGCTGAAGGTCTGACTCGCGTCAACGTCAAGCGTGCTGAAGTCAAGAAGGGTAGGATTTCTCTGCAAGTAGCGAAGGTAGATAGCAGCACGGGTGAAATTGCTGGAACTTTTGTGAGCGAACAGCCCTCGGATACGGATCTGGGAGCTGCTGACGCCAAGGAAGTGAAGATTCGCGGTCTGTTTTACGGTCGTTTGGAACCGGGAGAGGCATAAGTCAGCACATCAAGCCCTAGTGATACTGCCCTGTGTTACTTGCTGCCACATTTTCGCGTCGGGCAGATCGATCGCTGATGGTTGATTGTTCAAAGCAATGAACCATGAACTCTCATAAGTGAAAAATGTTCAAGAGCAGGCCGCGCAAAGTATATTTTCCCAGGGCTGGATGATATTGCTACTCAAAAAAGGGCGCAATGCGCCCTTTTTTCGTGCTAGGTTCTTAGACTCTACTTAGCTCACTTTGGAGAGCGCCGTGGGAGAAAATTCAGTATAAATGAGGTTGTATGTCTAGGTTGGATATAACTATTCTTAAAGTGTGACTTCAAGTATTGCGGCAGAGCAGGTAGCCTTCTTGAGAGCCATTGCCCCTATAATAAAGAGAGTGGGTTGGCACTAAAATTTGGGTGAAGCTTGATTTTAGAGCCTCCTGTAGCTCGATCTGCGCCACCCAAGAAGTGGGATTGCCGCTTACCCGGTCACAGATCACAGCTTTTTTAGTGCCAACTTGATAAGACTGATCTGGGCGTATCTTGGTTTCCTGTATCTACCCCCTAAACTCCGCCATGTCTACGACTCTATCTCATACATTGAAGAATGATAGCTTGCAGCTGTTGCGAGAGTACCAGAGATCGCGATCGGCTACTATCCGCAATCAGTTGGTTAAACTCAATTTAGGATTGATTAGAAAAGAAGCGCATTACTGGAGCAATCAATGCTCAGAAAGCTACGAGGACTTGGTTCAGGTGGGCTGCTTGGGTTTAATTCGCGCTATTGAGCGGTTTGAAATCAGCAAGGGTCATGCCTTTAGCTCTTTTGCCCTTCCCTATATTCGAGGTGAAATCCAACACTATTTACGAGATAGAGGCTCGTCTATCCGGATTCCGCGACGCTGGCTGACACTACAAGGGCAGGCTGTAACAGTAACGCGATCGCTCCACGGGCAGCTCAATCGACAGCCAACGGATGCAGAAGTGGCGGCGGCACTACAAATTTCCCCAGCCGAATGGCAGGAAATTAAGTTGGCTTGTCAAAATCGTGCGCCTCTAAGCCTAGATACACCGATGGGAGATGAAGAAGAAGGTTCTACTTCCCTCGGAGAACTCGTCCCCGACCCTCGGTATCGCAGTTTTCAGTTAGCGCAAGAAGACCAGATTCGTCTGCAACAAGCTCTCGTGCAGCTAGAAAAACGCACTCGCGAAATCTTAGAATTTGTTTTTCTACAGGATTTAACGCAAAAAGAGGTTGCCGAACGCTTGGATATCAGCGTGGTCACTGTATCTCGTCGTGTCAAAAAGGGACTGGACTCGCTCAAGCAGTTGATGGCAGGAAACAACGAGTGAACTACCCAACGCTAACTCGTTTCGGGTATAGCGTGGGCTTCCAGATTCACGGGGGTTCATCAACAGTAGTCACTTTCCTAACATTTACTTACAAACATTTACTTTTCCTCACACCCTTGCCACCCTTGCCAAACCCATAGTAAAATTTAGCTATGCTACTGGGATTATTAACCGAAATCAAGGTCAACTCTTCGCTGCGGCAATGTCTAGCCAAACACGCAGGCGTAGCACGTCACGCCTGGAATCAAGGTTTGGCTTTATGTCAAACTGTCTTAGAACACAACCGTTCTCATCCAGAATCCAAAATTAAATTCCCCACAGCCATAGACCTGCATAAATGGCTAGTAGCATCAATAAAATCCCAAAATCCTTGGTATTACGAAGTAAGCAAATGCGCCCCCCAATATGCCTTAAGGCATTTGTCAGAAGCATTTAAACAGTTCTTATTAGGTGTAAAAGGGTTACCTAAATTCAAAAAAAAAGGTCACACAGACTCATTTACTCTAGATGGTTCTATCCACATAGAACACCAGAGCATCAAAGTACCAATCTTAGGAAAGCTGAAAACTTTTGAGCGATTACCAGTAGGGACAAAACCGAAATCAGTCACCATTAGCAGAAAAGCCGACCGCTGGTATATCTCATTTAAAATAGAAAAGCCAATTCAATCAACACCAAAAAAACGGGATGTAGTGGGAGTAGACTTAGGAATAAAAACCCTAGCTACCCGATCGACAGGAGAGATATTTACTGGTGCAAAGTCTTACCAAAAAGCCAAACAGAAATTAGCGAAACTCCAACGCATTGTAGCACGTCGTCAAAAAGATTCTGCCAACAGGTTTAAAGCAGTCAAAGCCTTAGCGCGTCTGCATCAAAAGATAGCAAATATCCGCTCTGACACATTACATAAACTGACTAACTACTTAAGCAAAAACCACGCGGTAGTAGGAATTGAGGATTTAAATGTGTCAGGGATGATGGCTAATCATTGTTTAGCTGCATCGATAGGGGATATGGGATTTTATGAATTCCGTCGCCAATTGGAATATAAATGTCCCTTGTATGGCAGTAAGCTAGTAGTGATTGGCAGGTTTAAGCCAAGTAGTAAAACCTGTTCTAACTGCGGAAAAGTCAAAGAGGTTTTAGCATTATCAGAACGAGTTTATCGATGTGATTGTGGCCTAGAATTGGATAGAGACTTGAATGCCGCAATTAATATCGAGAAATTAACGCGGGAAGTTCTCTCGTGTCTGCTTGTGGATGGGGTGCTGCCGACAGTCCCAGATGAAACAGGAAGTTTTTGTTAATGAATGTTAGCAAAAATCGAACGGCGATGAAATTTCATAAACCCGTTCCTCAACAAAAATCGAACGGATAGTTCGTGATATAACTGTACCAGGCACGCTCTTTGTGTCCGGATGTCGAAATACCGGGCTTTTGTGGCAAATGGTTGTAAAGCTTTTGGGAGACTGGCAATGCGTCAAATTTCATTCCTTACCTTTTTAACGACGCTGGCTCTTTTGATGGGTGGATGCAATCCTTTTGGTGGTGGAGGAAGTGAAAGTAGTAGTTCTCCCACGCCTACTACCTCATCAGCAGCCCAGTCACCTAATCCGAGTTTTCCAAACCCAACGGTTGAGCAGCAACAGAAACCCAGTCCCGCTCCGGTACAACAAAAACCCACCGTTGTGGCAGTAACAGCTTCAGAATTGATTCCACCTACTGACCCGGACAAGCGGAGGGCAGAGGTGCAAAAAGAAAAGCAACAAGGGGCAAAAGACCCATTTGGCTTGATTCCCATTCCGGAGAATCCACCACCGCCGGAGCCCGGTTCTGCCAACGCTCCTAGCGCTCAAACCACAGCAAATCAAAGAAGCGTTCCTCAATTACCAGGATTGGTAATAGCTCAACCACCCCGGCTGAATTCTGGTTCTACTAATAACAGCGGAAGTGTGCCTCAATTACCAGGATTGGCAATAGCTCAACCACCCCGGCTGAATTCTGGTTCTACTAATAACAGCAGAGGTGTGCCTCAATTACCTGGATTGGTAGTAGCTCAACCGCCGACGTTGAATGTTAACGACATCAATAACAACAGAAGTGTTCTTCAACTACCAGGAGTCTCAGGAGTAGGAGTGCCGAGACGAACCCTCGTGCAACCGCAACGCCGCACGCCAGAGTTCACGGGCGGACTGGGCAAACTACCAAAACCACCGGCATCCACCGTCAACACAGTGGCAAGGCGATCGCAGCGGACGCCATCGACTCCCACCAGAGTCGCCAGAGCGCCACAACGGACGCAAAGGCCAGCAACAACGATCGCACGGCAACCGCAACGGACGCCATCGACTCCCACCAGAGTCGCCAGAGCGCCACAACGGACGCAAAGGCCAGTAACAACGATCGCACGGCAACCGCAACGGACGCCATCGACTCCCACCAGAGTCGCCAGAGCGCCACAACGGACGCAAAGGCCAGTAACAACGATCGCACGGCAACCGCAACGGACGCCATCGACTCCCACCAGAGTCGCCAGAGCGCCACAACGGACGCAAAGGCCAGTAACAACGATCGCACGGCAACCGCAACGGACGCCATCGACTCCCACCAGAGTCGCCAGAACACCACAACGGACGCAAAGGCCAGCAACCACAGTGGCTGCGGCCCCCCCGACAGCGACTCCAAATGCGACACCTACAACGCCAGCTATAATTGCGCCGCCTCAACCTCCCGAAATTCCGGTTTTACCGCCGCCTCCAGACCCTACTTTGGCAAAAGGGGTTGAAGTTTCGGGTGTGATTGTAGTCAATAATGAGGCTCAGGCGATCGTTAAAGCACCGAATGAAGCGACAACTCGGTACGTTAGAGCTGGGCAGCGGTTGTCAAACGGGCAGGTGCTGGTCAAACGAATTGAACTGAGCGAAGGGTCTGAGCCGATCGTTATTCTGGAACAAAACGGCGTTGAAGTTTCCAAAGTAGTTGGAGAAAAACCGATCGCACCTGCACAACCGGGGGCGCAACCAGCTACTCCCGCAGCGACTGTGTAATTAACTCAAGTTGCTAGTTACTTGCATTCGCTCTTGTTTGGAATGGGTAATGGGTACGTTGTTGCGCTTAAGCGCTTAAGCGCAACAACGTACCCATTACCTACTAAGTGCCTCAATCATATACAGAAAAGGGCTTTCATTATTTATTTAGGATTGCTATATATATGTTAAAGATGAACAAACGATCGAAATGCTTGGCGAAAATCAGAGATATCAAGTTGAATTGCCCGGACTGCCTTTAGCCGTTTATCGCGAGTTAGCAGCTCATTTGCGTCAGGTGGAAGGTGTGGAAACAAGTCTGATACCTCAGCAGTCCCAGGAATTCGATTACGATCGCTCTCAAGTGGAAAGTCTGTGGATCGAGTATTCCGAAGCGGCTGATGAGTTATCTCGCCAACGGGTAGACCGGATTTTGCAGTATTATCGGCAGCGGTACGCCACAACGTAATGGTCAGTGGTCGGTGGTCAGTGGTCATTAGAACGCATTACCCAGTAATATCATGTCCGGTTACATCGGCATTGTCATAGGAATCATTGGTTAAATTTAACCGCAGATGAAGACAGATGAACGCAGATGAACGCAGATAAGAGCGGGATTTTTTTAGACAACCGATGCTACCGGACATGATATAACCAGTAAGCACCAATCGCCAATCACCAATCACCAATCACCAATCACCAAACTATGGGTACGATTCAAGCTTTACGGGGAACGCGGGATATTCTGCCAGAAGAAGTTGTGTATTGGCAGCGGGTAGAATCTGTGGCGCGGGATATTCTCGGTAGAGCGGCTTATCAGGAAATTCGCACTCCTATTTTTGAGGAAACGGGGCTGTTTGAGCGAGGCATCGGTGAAGCTACTGATGTTGTAGGTAAAGAAATGTACACTTTCCTTGACAAGGGAGAGCGTTCTGTGACCTTGCGGCCTGAAGGAACGGCAGGGGTAGTGCGGGCTGCGATCGAACACGGTCTTTATGCCCAAGGTGGGGTGCAGCGGCTTTGGTATACTGGGCCGATGTTTCGCTACGAACGTCCGGGTGCGGGCAGACAGCGGCAATTTCACCAAATTGGGGTGGAGGTGTTGGGCAGTCCAGAACCAAGGGCAGATGCGGAGGTAATTGCGATCGCAACCGATATCCTACAAACTCTGGGACTGAAAAACCTGCACCTGGATATCAATTCTTTGGGAAACAGAGACGATCGATTGACTTATCGGCAAGCACTGGTAGATTATTTGACTCCGTATAAAGCAGAATTAGACCCCGATTCTCAAGATCGTCTCAGTCGCAATCCGCTACGAATTTTGGATAGCAAAGATAAGCGCACTCAGGAAATTGCCGAGAATAGCCCCAGTATTTTGCAATATCTCGGCCCCGATTCAAAGCGGCACTTTGAACAAGTACAGCAATTCTTGAGCGATTTAGGGATTTCCTATCAGGTCAATCCTCGTTTGGTACGCGGTTTGGATTACTATACCCACACTGCTTTTGAAGTTATTTCTGATGATGGCGAGTTGGGTTCCCAAGCAACTGTTTGCGGTGGGGGTCGCTACGATGGATTGCTGGCAGAATTGGGTGGGCCAGATACTCCATCTGTAGGTTGGGCGATCGGTCTGGAAAGATTAATTATTCTGCTGCAAAAACTGCAATCTCCTCCCAAGTTTGGGCTGGATTTTTATGTAGTTTCGCGAGGAGAAAAGGCAGAGGCGCAAGCGCTATTGTTGACTCAAAAATTGCGTCGCGCTGGATTTAGCTTGGATTTAGATTTGAGCGGAAGTGCGTTTAAAAAACAATTTGCTCGCGCTGATAAAAGTGGCGCTGTTGCTTGCTTGATTTTGGGCGATGAAGAAGCAGAAAATCAAACTGTGAAGTTGAAGTGGATGGCAACAAAAGAACAGCAGGCGCTATCTCAAATAGATTTACTTGCCAAGACAGACGAGTTGCGACGCCAGATTGATAGCAATTGTCACCATACTTAACGAATTTTCTAGGTACGTTGTTGCGCTTTAGCGCTCTTATCTGGCGCATCTAGTTTGTAGGAGCGCAATTTCTGAAACTCTTGTGGAGCGGGCATCTTGCCCACCCCATTTATACAACTTAGATGCGATGCCGCGCCAGATATAGCGCTAAAGCGCAACAACGTACCTTTTTTAATGACTAATGATTGATATCGCAGAGTTGGAGATTGATGGGCAACTCAACGATGAAACTTGTTTGCCCACAGCCGCTTTTCACCAATATAGAACCTCCTAAATACTCTGTGAGCTTTCTAAGCAGCACCAGCCCTAACCCAGTGCCGTTGTGCTTCCAGCGATCGCCATTGGCAATGCGATAGAATCGATCGAAAATTCGAGATAGTTCGTTGGCGGGAATCTCCACGCTTGAATTCGTCACTTTCAACAGAAGTTTTTCTGCAAACTTGACAGATGTTAGCTCATAAGAAAATACGGTGACTGTGATTTCTCCTCCTAGCGGAGTGAACTTACACGCATTGGTCAAAAGTTCGGTTAGAATTCGCTCTAGGCTGGGAGAGTCAATTGTAAGGATAGGCAAATCGTCAGCAATTTCTAGATGCAAAATTTGTTGTTGATTCGCCATCCGGTCTAAAAACGGTTCTACTACCTGTAGTATCGAATCCTGTAAGCAAATAACTCCTTGATTCAACCCATAGTTTCCGGCATCAAGTTGCTGTAGATCCAGAAAGTTATTGAGCAAGTTAATCTCTCGATCGAACTCATTCTCCATAATTTGGATGTAGTGAGCTGCTCTTGTCCTGAAAATCCCTTGCTTCTGTATGGCAGTAAGAGATTGAGTGCCGCGCACTCCGTTAAATAGAGGATCGCCAGATTGCTCACAGGGTTGAGATAAGCTGGATAATACTGAATCCGCTATTGCTCTACTCTCCTCTTGTTGCAATAGAACTTTTAGCAGCTGAATTGCGATTTTGATATTGGTAATGGGCGATCTCAATTCCTGTGAAACGGTACTCAAAAAATCATCTTTGAGTTGATCGATCCGTTCCAGATCTTTTACTTTGCGATCGGACATTTTATACACGATACATTTGGGTTGGGTTTGTAAAGGATGGTTCGGCATTCCATCCTTCGAGTTTTTGTCTTTATTCCACTAAGGCATCAGCACAATATTTTTGGCCTATCTTCTGTTTGTAGATCCAGTCTTGAATGCTTGGTGGATGCGTGATTTTGGTCAGCAGTACCAGCCTCCAGATATTAAAAACTAAATCGTCAGGGTAAATTGGTTTTAGTAAATACGCCTCAACTCCTACCTTCAGATATTGGGCAAGACTCGTTGTGGGACAGGTTGAAGTAACCAGAATTGGAATAGACTCCTATTGGCTAGTGCCATGCACTTCAATCGCTGCATCAATGGATCGACACTCTCACCCGGAAATTTGATTTCAGATACCAAAATATCGGGGACAAGCCAATCCAGAAGGTCTAATGCTTTTTTAATTGAGCCAGTTGTCGTCACATTTGCAGCCAATTCTTGAAGTGAAACGCTATACAAATATCTGTTATCGACATCGTTGTCTACAACCAATATTTTTACATCTTGGAGTATCCCAACTTTGGCAAAATGACTTTTAATTATACCCATATCAAACACCTCAATTAGAACGTCAAGTGGAAACTGGGGACTGGGAACTGGGGACTGGGAACTGGGGACTGAGGACTGGGGACTCACTCTCCCGCTCTCCCACTCCCCCACTCCCCTACTCCCCAGTTCCCTACGGCATAATTGACAAGGGAAGAACCGCTAAATTGGCATTTTTTGATAACAGTAACTACAACGCCAGTAAATGCCTTCCGAACGGATGTGGCGGAGTAAAACTGTTGAACAGCAAGGACAAAGATCTCTATCCATACTTGATTGAATGAGGGTTCTGGATATAAATTGTTGGCTACAATCGCGAACTAAGTGTCTCGATAGTGTCATTGAACTGAAGGATAGATCGTTCATTTTCAATCCTTAATTGATTTAAAAGTCTACTGAAGCGCACCGATGAGGTAGTCAAAGTAAGCGCCTACTTCGCTAGCGTCTTCTCCAGACAGCATGGAAGTAGTAACATTTTTCATGGCACGGACGCTTTCGGTAACAGCATCAATCGAGGTACCGAGAGAGTTATACATTTGGCGAACCCCAATCAACTCAATTTCTTGAAAGTTGGTAGTTTGTCCAGCTGCAACACTGTAAACGATCGAACGCAGGTAGTAATCCATATCCCGCAGGCAAGTCGCTGCGATCGTCTTACCGTAGGCGTTCCCACCCGGAGAAACAATGCTAGGGTCTAGTGGGAACAACTGCTTTGCAGCTAGCTGAACAATGCGCTCCCGGCTTGCTGTTAACGCTTGGACAAGGCGCAGACGACGCTCACTGCCCCCGACAAATTTCTCGATCTGCCCCATCTCTTCAGGGCTAAGATAGCGAGACTTGGCATCTGCATTCACAATCAATTTTCTAATAATACTCATCAAAACACTCCTTAAGAATCTTGATTGAGGTCGATGAAACAGCCCAACGGAAGTTTAGCTCCCACAGATTCCTCAAATGCAACACTGAATTTTTATTTACTATGACAGGCTCATGTTTGATTTAGTGTATGATTTGATTAACTACGATATACATTGTTCGCGTTGCAATTTCTTTATAGTAACGAAGCAACCTCAGCCCTACTGCCATTCCCTCTCTTCAAGCTCCCTCTGAGGTAGCAATAAGGTGGCTTCAATTTCCTGCCGGATCGCCGCTGTGACTTCGCAATTGCTATTCAGGCAATCGAGTAGCAGTTGATTGGCATCGTAGTAGCGTTGTAGCACTTGTTTTTGGTCGGGGCTAAACTGCCAAGATCTGTTAATATTTCGATAGTTGGCGATCGTCATCCTTAACTTTTCAGTCCAGGCGGAATACTTTGCTTGCCACCAGCCCTGAAACCGTTCTCGGTTTTGAGAAGGAGGTGGGAGTAGATCCCTGAGTTGTTGCAAGGACTGATAGAATCCAACATCGAGAACCATCACCAGAATGTTGTTGAGAGCCGAGCTACAAGCATTGGTATGGGCAAACTCTGGAGAGCGATCGATCGCCAACTCCAGGAGCAAGTTATCCAACGCGGCATCTAAAAACATCCCCTGGTCGAGAGTGCTGGCTAAAGTAAACTGAGCAGCTGTACGAGGTGATTTCGCAAGGGCAAGGTAAAAAGCTCGTGATGTGGCAACTTTTGGTTGGGTTGCGATCGTCTGAGTTTTTTGGCTGGCCCAGATCAAAAATTCTTGCAGATAAGGGTCTTGAGCGACTAACCCATCAATTTGTTGCTTCATCAACTGCACTAGGGAGTCTGCACTTCGCAGCATGGCAACTGTCAGTAGAAATACTTGCCGCCAGTGAGGGTCTGTGATGTGACTGACGAGTCCGGACAAGGCTTGGTCTAATCCCTGAAGATTATGGCTGGCAACAATTTGACGTGCGGTGAAGTATTCGTGAAACGCCAGATAGGAGAAGGAAAAGATTCCCCGCGCCCGTTCGGTGAGTAGCCCATGTTGGATTTCGATCGCTTTTAGGATTGCTTCACTTTCGAGTTGCAGTTCCTCTGGTTCCTGGGTCATTCCGGGCAGATTACGCAGATAATCCCCAATATATTGCTCAATAATGCGTTGCTCGAAGAAATACTGCCCTTGCTCAAAGGTGACTGCCGCCAGTTGACTTAATAACCTGAGCTTTTGAGGTAATAAAAAATCTCGGTAAATGTAATCGCTTTTGATGCCTTTGGCTTCGTCCCATTTGCCCAAAAGTAAATCCAGCCCTTGTTTATAAAACTCAGTTGGCTTGGTGGGAAATTTATCTTGACTGTGAAACACCCAACAAGCAAGATGCAAAAACAGGGGCGTGACAATTAGTTGGCGATACTGCCAGTTTTCCGGTAAGTCCAACTTTTTGATAAACTGAACGGACTGTGGTTCACCAGCTTGACCGTTGGTTTTGGTGAATGTCGCAAACCATTTTTTGGCGAAGGTAACGATTTGAAATTGGGTAAAGGGGGCAATTTCCACATCGGTAAAGCCTTTGAGCCGAAGCTTGTAGGCGGCGGTGCGACAGGACGCCACAAACTGATTTTTGTGATATTTGTCCGAAAACTTGCGAATTTCTCTTAAAACTGCGGTGCTGTCTTGGCTGAGTACTTCATCCATCCCATCGAGCAACAGCAGGACTCTGCCAGCTTGCAGCAAGGTTTCGATCGCGGATGGGTGGGAAATGCCAGAGGTGAGAAACGCCTGACGAAGGTAATTTAACAGGCTAAAGTTGCCGCTATGCCTAGATTCTTCGGCAAAATCTCTCAACGTGATGAATATCGCCACTCGATTGGCTGCAAACTTGCCCCGGCTGCACTGAATGGCGAGATGTTGCAAAAAGGTGGTTTTGCCGACCCCCGGTTTACCCAACACTCTCAGCTTGGAGTGTTTTTCGACAGCCTGCATCCCCGGTATTTGTTTCTGCTCAACCTCTCCCAAGCCGATGCGATCGAATTCACCAGGCCCCAAGTTGGGCAGGTTATTGATATCAAACGACTTTTGGCTGGCAATTTCTTCCAAAATATTGACATCCACATAGATGTCATCAATGCTGACGAGACGGCCAATGTCCCATATATCCAAGATGCCGCACTGGTCTTGAATTTTTTCTTTGCGTTGCAATTTCACTTGTTGCACCAAGGCATCAATATCAAAAACAGGAGCCTTGGCGAGGTCGGCGAGGTCGGCGAATTCGGCTGGAGGATCGATCGCAATCTCCCGCCAATCTAAGTCTAATATCAAACAAATCTCCACAAAAACTTGGCGATCGACGGGTTGGCCTGTGAAAAACCGCCAAATTGGTTGTCTGGTCTTTAAGTTTACTTCTCCTGCCAGTTGTTCCTGAGTCCACCCATTGAGAGCAAACGCTCGTTTCACCTGTTGAATTCCAGACGTTGATGCCTGGAGCGATCGTTTGGCCATGATAAAACACTCCGGGTCCTAAAATAAATAATTTAAACTGCTGTTTTATACATCCACATATCAAAAAAAACTTATCGATTGCAGCGATAGCTTGTAGCGGTATTTCCATGAACAATTAACGATGAACTATGGATATTTCAGAATTATTATGCCGTTCAAAACGAACATTTTGTAGTAGCACGGCATCATCAGTATGTCGGTCATACCAAGATTTTAATTAGCTGTGCTACTACGACTTTTTTCCCGCCTTCCCTATTTTGCGATCGCATATTTCCTCAGAAATAGATACAATATTCTGAGATCCGCTTCTAGTATAACTTTTTTCACCGTGACCGCACCAACAAAAATTACCCCAGGTCAGCCGCTCACTTCTTTGCAAAAATCAGGTCTGGAATGGGTCGCTCGTCTGCACGGGGGACGAGATGTGGTATTGGCGATCGATCTTACAGAAAGTGTCGGTCTCAATGATGAAGGTCGCAATCGTCTGCGTCAGATTGTGCAGGATAGCCTGCGTCCCGGAGATTCTGTCTACGTTGTTCCTTTTGCTACCGAAGTCAGTTTCCCACTGCAAGCGATCGCATTTAACGGCAAAAAAGAAGATGTCGATCGAATCTTACAGGTTGTACCCCTAGAGCGCGATCCGAACTTGCGGCAAACAGACATTCAAAAAGCTGAATTAACTATATATCAAAATCTTGCCCAAGTCAATCAATATCGCCGGCAAGAAAATCAGCCAATTAAACCTCAATCAGTAGTTTGGATTACCGATGCGCCTCTGTTTAAATCTTCGGGACAAGATTGGATTGAAACCCCTGCTGAGAGTCCATTTCGAGTCGAAACTTCCCCAGAAAGTCAAGCGCGACGCCAGTGGATTCAAGCTTTGCCAATGCGCGATCGTAACTTGCCAATCAAAACTAATGAAAATAAAGAATATAATCTCACTGTTGTTGATATTGACCCCAATGTTCAAGAGTTATGCACGCCAGCACCAGGCGGTAGAGAAACTTGTTTAGTTACTCCTTATTTAATTAAGCAGTTGTGGCTACCCACATTAATTTCTACCATAATATTTATCGCTTTGTTGGCAACCGCCCTAAAATTTTATCGCCTACAAAAGAAGTGGCAGCTAATAGTAGATTTTACCGCCACAGCCAAAGAAGAAGACCAAATTTGTTATTTAGGACACAAAAAAAGAATTGCTATAGGCGAGTTTGATTCGACTTGTGATGATTCAATTGACACTCCAGGGCCAGAAGTGAGAGCATATTTAGAGCGGAAAGGTGATAAACTTTACTTAGTGCCAACTGGTGACGCACCAATTCATTACAACGGTCGAGACATCACCGTGCGGACTCTGATCACTGGATACCGGATTAGGTTGAATTGTCCAGATTCTAGAAAACGCGATTACGAGATAGTTATCAAAGTAAAAAAATAGCATTAAAGGAAATGCAATGACAACACCGCCAGCAGATTATGATAATAGTTGGAAACAAGCGATCGAGCTATATTTCGAGCAATTTATATTGCTTTGTTTTGAGCAACTTCATCCTTTAATAGATTGGAGTCGCGGTTTCCACGTTTTAGAACAAGAACTGCAACAAATAGTAGGAGAAGCCGAATCTGGTAAGCGTCTAGCAGATAAACTGTTTCAAGTTTGGCGGCTGAATGGGGAGGAAACTTGGGTATTAATTCATATAGAAGTTCAAAGCCAAACCGAGTCAGACTTTGCGAAACGAATGTATCAATATAATTATCGAGCTTTCGATAAATACGAAAGACCAGTGATTAGTTTAGCAGTTTTAGGAGATGAAACAAATTCTTGGCGACCAGCTTTATATGAGTATAGTTTGGATGGCTTTCAGTTGCGGATGCAGTTTCCCATAGTGAAAGTCTTAGATTACGAAAGTCAGTGGGAGGATTTGGAACAAAGCGCTAATCCTTTTGCCATTATGATCATGGCACATTTGAAGACAAAAGCCACGAGCGGTAATCTGGAAGAACGGAAACTTTGGAAGTGGACTTTGGTGCGGGGACTTTTTGAAAAAGGTTACACTAGAGATGATATAGTGCAGCTATTTCGAGCGATCGATCGAATGATGGCTTTACCGAGGGAACTACAGCAGCAATTTAAACAAGAAGTAAATCGGTATCAGGAGGAAAGAAGAATGCGTTTTTTAAGTAGGATTGAAGAAGAAGCAATAGAAGAAGGAATCCAGCAGGGAATCCAGCAGGGAATTCAGCAGGGAGTTTTGCAAGCTGTTCGAGGGGATGTAATTGAAGTTTTGGAAATGCGGTTTCAAGAGGTATCGCCAGAACTGAATGAGGCGCTGAACAACATTAATGATGTGTCGGTATTGAAGCAACTTCACCGACAGGCGCTTACCATTAATTCTATCTCGGAATTCCAGCAACTACTTTGATAAAGAAACCGGGTTTCTTAGAGAAACCCGGTTTCTGAAAATCAGGAGGAAAGAAGAATGCGTTTTTTAAGTAGGATTGAAGAAGAAGCTAATGACTCAATCAACTGAACGGAATTTTCGGGGAATCAACCGCACTATTTGTATAGGATTAGGCGGTACGGGTAGAGATGTGTTGATGCGAATTCGGCGATTAATAGTCGATCGCTATGGCGATTTAACAAAACTGCCAATTGTAAGTTTTGTTCATATCGATACAGACAAAGCTGCTACCCAAGTATGTGGATTGCGGACAGGAAGTACCTATCACGGTGTTGACCTCAGTTTCCGGGAATCCGAGAAAATAGGCGCTACCATGACATCATCGGAAGTTACTAATTTCGTACAAGGAATGGAACGCCGATCGAATTACGATCGCCAAGGCCCATACGACCATATCGCCAGATGGTTTCCGCCGCAATTATTGCGGAATATCAAAGCAGTGGAAGAAGGCGCAAAAGGAATTCGACCTGTAGGAAGATTGGCTTTTTTCCACAATTATCGCAAGATTCAAAGTGCCATTCAAACAGCAGAAAATCGCACGCGGGGACACGAAGCAACCTTACTGAAATTGGGACTAACAGTTGAAGAGGGATTGAATATTTTTGTGGTAGGTTCTCTCTGCGGTGGTACGGGTAGCGGGATGTTTTTGGATGTCGCTTATAGTCTCAGGCGTGCTTATGGCGATCGCGAAGCCAAAATTGTTGGTTATTTGGTGATTAGTCCAGAGTTATATGGCAATACTCCTAATATGATCGCCAATACTTACGCCGCTCTCAAAGAACTGAATCATTATACCACGCCCAGCACAAAATTTGAAGTTTGTTATGATATGCAAACCCTAGAAATTGTGCAAGAGACACGACCGCCTTTTGACTACGCATATTTAGTTTCCAATCAAACTAGCAGCGATTATAAAATTCTCAAACAGGCGAAATTGTGCAACGTCATCGCGCATAAAATTGCGCTAGATTTTTCCGGCGAATTAGCACCCGTGGTGAAGGGAATGAGGGATAATTTTACCTCACATATGATTCAGTGGGACGAGCATCCCCGTCCGAACGTTCAGCGGTATTTAACATTTGGATTGGCGGCAATTTATTTTCCCCGCGATATCATTGTTCAAATCGCTTTGACTAGAATTAGCGTTAAATTGGTGACATTCTGGTTAAATGGTTCGGGACAAAGCGCAGATCCTCAGCGGTTATTTGAACAATTTATAGTTCAATATAATTGGCATAGCGATTTGGCGCAAAGGGATGGTTTTAGTAACAAATTAGCGTCAGCGGTTCAAGAAGCGAATAAGACTTTTGTCGGTACACTGAACAGTTGGAGAAATACTAAGTTAGAAAAAGTAATTAACGAGTGCAAAAATAAGGACGATCGCAATGGGTTAAGACAAACTTTGCCGCGCGAGTTTCGAGAGCAATTTAGAAAAACCCAGCCCGGTGAAAATGAAAGTATGAGAGGAATTTGGCTGACCAGACTGCTACAGGTAAGCCCGGAAATTTTGAAACAACTCAAGGAAAACATCGATCAATTTTTGGCGAGTTTAATGACACCGGGAACTGCCAATTTTTCGATAAAAAGCGCTCGCGACTGGTTAGATGCTTTGCAAACAGATTTGGATAAATATCAGCGACAGCTAGAGGAGGAGATTACTGAATTTGGTGGGGTACGCAAATTAGAAGATTTGGAGAAGAAATGGCGGGATGCAGAACAGATTATTGAAGATATCGAGCAGAAATTTAAGCCGTTCGGTAAGAATGGAGAAGTGCAAACAGAAGCCAAAAGGGTAGTGCGGGAAGTTTGCGATTTAATCAAACGTAATTTTGATTTTGCAGTCACTCAGGAAGCACTCCAAATAGTCGATAAATTGCAAAAGCACCTGCGCGATCGCACGACTAAAATGGCTGGTTTCAGTCGGTTAGTCGATAACTTGAAAAATGACTACGAAAAAGAAGAAAGCGATCTCAGACAGATGAATTTTGATGAAATGAGCGGCGAGGCAATTTTTGACAATGAAGATATTGAAAATTGTTACAAAATTTTGTTGCCTAGCAATGATTTTCGCGCCCAATTAGTGCTACTGAGCAAAGAAATAACAGAAGCAGCGGGGGTTGAAGAGTCGATCGCTTATTTGATCGATCGGACCGATCGAGAACAACTGCAAAAAGAAATAGACCTGAAAGTAGATAGCTTGTTTGGATCTCGCAGCAATCAAATTGTCAAGTCAGTCATTAAGCGTTTCATTCAAAATTACAATGCTGCCGAACGGCGTACTCGTTTAGCACAAGTTAAAAAGGAAGCCGAACCGTTGCTGCACTTAAATTTGAGCGCTCCTTACTTTCACCAAACCCCAGCTAAAAGAAGTGACTTAGTGGGATTTAAAGATACTGACGAATCGGAAGTTCAGCAGTTTAAAACCATTCTAACCAGCGATTCGGGAATTTCGGAAAATGCCCTTAAACCAACTCAAGCTGAAGACGAAATTTTAATCGTGACCGAATATGCCGGTTTTCCTCTCCGACTGATTAGCGGTTTGGAAGCAATGCGAAACCCTTACATTCGCGAAAATAATATGGGTGGTTTCCTCCATAATGATTATCGCACTGTATTTACCGATATTATTCCTCCTGATGCCAGAACGATCGAGGATTTGGAGGATGTTTTCTATCCTTGTTTGGCGTTTGAGTTAATCAAGTCGAACCCAGAAACTCAGCAGTTAGAGTTTCAATATCACGATGGATTGCGCGATGTTAACAATACTGCTGCGCTCAGTCCTGTGTGGAATCAAGCTTTGGAGGAACTGGCGAACCGAAGCGATATGACGGGAGCTTTGACGCAACTTTTGAATGGTGCGATCGCAAATATAGAAAGACAACCAAACCTGTGGGAAAAACACTATTTACCCAAACTGCGGCAATTTGTCGCGCTAGTCGATAAACTACCAGAAGACGACCCCAATTATCCCTACAAAGCAACTGTAGCAGGAGTTTCGGGAACTACCAGCACAGTAGCCAAAGAAGGAATCATCGATCGCTTCCGCAAAAAAATAGAAGCGCGAGTTAAATCCATCTCAGCGCCAAATTCCCCGCCGAGAAAACCGACCCAGGAGTCAGAAGTTATTGACGGCGAATTTCTTGAGCCTGTGGTAGATTCTAGCGATCCCAGACTACAAAGGGAACTCGATCGCTTAGAACAGGAGTTGAGAGATGGTTTGATTACTCAAAAAGGGTACGAAATCAAACGTCAAGAAATAATCAAAAAATACTCCTAATCCCTCGTGACCAGGCTCTGCCTGGTCACGAAAAACAAAATTTCAGCAGAGTAAGGGTGTATGTACGACAATGTTTGCAAGTTTTTAACTGAACAATTCACCGCCGATATCGCCACTTGGCTATTAGGTTCACCAGTCAAATTAACTCAACTTAGTCCAACCGAATTATCCTTAGAACCAATTAGAGCAGATTCCTTAATTCTACAGGATGTTGATAATAATTTGGTACTCCACCTAGAGTTTCAAACCGACCCAGACCCAGAAATTCCCTTTCGCATGAATGACTATCGCTTGCGCGTTTATCGTCGTTTTCCCCAAAGACAAATGCGCCAGATAGTCATATATTTGAGAAAAACGAATTCCGAATTAGTACGGCAAAACACTTTTTCATTAGAGAGGACAACACATTCATTTGATGTTATTCGCCTTTGGGAAAGACAGCCAAGTGAATTTCTCAATCCTAATTCTGTGGGATTATTACCATTTGCAGTATTAAGCAATACAGAAAATCCTCAACAGATACTCAATCAAGCCGCACAATTGATTCAGGAAATACCAGAGAAAAGGGTGCAGAGTAACCTAGTTGGGACTACCGCAATCTTAGCTGGGTTAGTATTGAAGGAAGAGGTGATTAAGACAATTCTGAGGGAGGAAGTTATGAAAGAATCAGTGATTTATCAAGAAATTTTGCGAACTGGATTTCAGCGGGGTCGTCTGGAAGGCAGACAGGAAGGCAGACAGGAAGGCAGACAGGAAGCCACAGAGCAATTTGCTCGTACTTTGCTGCAAAGAAATATGCCTGTAGACGAAGTGGTAAGTTTGACAGGACTGACAATTGAACAAGTGCAAAATCTACAGGATTCTGTGGATAATAACTAAATTTTAGTGTGACCAGGTTAAACCTGGTCACGTCAACTAGAAGACTCTATCTCCTAGTCGAGGGTAGCTCGGAAGAACCTCTTAAAACACGAGAACAGTTTATCATCAGAAATTCAAGGTTTTTGCCATGCCGCTAGTACCGCCTTACTTAGTTTTTCTCACTTTCGTACTTGTAATTTTGCCATCTATAGCTGCTATTTTCTTACGCTTCGCTGTCCATAGCCATCTGGCGGAGCAAGTGGTAAAAGTTAAAATGTTGCTCGCTGGTAACAGTAGTATAACGGAACCTAATATCGTTAAAAACCTGAAGTCAAGGTTTAAAGAAGCCAGTAGTAATTTAGAGCAGGTTAATACTGGAGCATTAATAGATCAAGTTTATAGCCAAGAGACAGTTTGGGGTATCTCTTGCGAACAAATTGATTACTTTTGCCGCGTTCTCCCTAACTTACTTTTATCGTTTGGATTGCTGGGCACTTTTCTAGGTATTATCATCAATTTGTCTGCACTGAGTCAAACGATCGGTCAAACCAATGCTAGCAATGTTAGCGATTTGGTGCGGGAATTACAAGAACCTCTGCAAGGTATGGGAATTGCCTTCACCACTAGCTTAACTGGAATACTTTTTAGCGCTTTGTTAACAGTAGTTAACTTGCTATTCAATGCTAATCTTGTCAAGTATCAACTGATTAATTCTCTAGAAGATTATCTAGACAATGTTTATCATCCAAGCCTAGAGGGTCAAACTCGCCTGGACAAAATAGTTAAGGGTATGGCAGATTCATTTGAAAATTTCTTAACTAGATTTGGGGTAACTGTAAGAGAAGCGGTGGAAGGTTCTCTGAAAGATAAACTGCAAGAAATTTTCGATGCTAATATTAAAGCTACTCAACTAGCAGAAGAGGTATACACCAGATTTGCGGAATCTTCTGGTACAATAGCTAGCGGTGCTAATCAGTTTAAAACATCTGCTAATGACTTGGCAAATGCTGTGGCGGCGATGATGATAACTGCCGATCGCTTTGAACAAGTGGGCCAAATATTTGAGCATAGCCAATTTCCCCAAAGGTTATCCGAGGCGACAGCAGATATGGCCAGGACGCAAGCTGAATTTTCTCATTCTGCTTCCATTTTAGCTGAATCGGTTCAATCTATAAAAAAAGCAGTCAGCGAACTGCGACGTTCCAGTCAGCAGTTTTTGAGTTCGCAAGAAGAAGTCAGCAGTATTAATCAGACATCAGGGCAATTTTTAGATTTGCATCAAAACCATCAGAAGTCTCTTGATGAGATTCTTACACAACTCCAGCAAGCATTGCCGAGTTTCCAGTCAATTATGGAGTTACAATCTGGAGGGGATAATTTCGAGAAATTACAAGTGGAACTGACGAATTTAGTGGAGACGCTGAGGAACTATACAGAGGGTGTTAATCTGGGTATTCAGGCTGTGGGCGATCGCATTTCCGAAACTATCAATAACCAATCCAATACTAACAACTCTCAACTTCAAGTTGTCATAGACAATATTCAGGAAGGCATTAATCATTTGGATGACACAAAACATGAAGTTTACAGGTTGAGACAAACACTGGAAAAGAGGTCAAATAAAGATAGTGTGGATGAAGCAAAATTAGATGAGATAGTAGATAAACTCAACAAAATTTAGGCGAGAATTATAAAAATAATTGGGGGGCCGATCGTGCGTCGTCGTTCACGGCATATTAATTCAAATGAAGAAGAACTCAACATCTGGCCAGCTTTCACAGATTTAATGTCTAACGCCTTCATGATTTTGAGTTTATTTTTCCTCCTATCTATCGTTAAAGCATCGATATTAAAATCAACTTCAGAACAGACAATTGCTAAACTGAGTCAAAGTGAAGAACAACTGAAAAACTTAGAAAACCGGGTAGCTTTTTTGCAGGAGGAATTGCTGCTAAAGACAAATCAAGTAACCAATCTAGAAGGACAGGTTGAACGACTGAAATCACCGCCGATTATTGTAATTAAAGATTCGGGTGAGTATAAATTTGAAAAAGGCAAAGCAGATTTGCCTTCAGGACTGCGTGGTAAAATAGAAACAGATTTTGCCAATCAAATTGAACGTTATGGGAGGGAATATAAAGGCTATGTTGTAGAGGTGATCGGTCATACAGACGGGCAGAAAAATAGCAGTCGTTATAGCAATTTAGATGATATACTAGAAATTGGAAATTTTAGTCAAGTTCAAGTAGGGTCTAATGCAGATTTGGGTTTAATGCGAGCATTAGCAGTTGTGAAAGTACTTGAGGATATTCAAAGGAAAGGTCGCTTAAAAGGGTTAAACTTTCGTGCCTATTCCGCTGCACAATTGGTTTTGCCAAAAGAATACTTTCCTCCTAACAATGGTAATGCGGATGAACCAACGCGGCGGCGCATTGAAATTAGGTTTACTCCGCCTGGTGTGGAGAGATAGAACAGCGATTTTGAGGTACGTTGTTGCGCTTCAGCGCTCAATCTGGCGCTAAAGCGCAACAACGTACCTTTTTTGGATCAATTCAATTCTGTTGTCTCTCCCTGACAAACCCCTCAAATCTAGATTATGCTGGTGGATTTTTTAGATACTTAGATCGACCCAAGTAGCTTTTTATTCGATTAAAACAGCCTATGGCAAAACCCCAAAGCCCACATATTCCAAGTTTCTTAAGTAGAACAGCCCACTCTTTAATCGATGACCGTTGCTGGTAGTATATGTAAACTAGATGTACGGCAGCATCACCCATCATTCCAGGAGACTTAAGACGCTTTCCCTCAGCCAGTAATTTTAGAAAAGTTATTATAGCATCAGAAATATTACCCGAATACTCTAAAATACGCGCCCGATTAGCTAATACTTTTGCCATTGAGAAATCAGCATAATCAAGATTGCGATAGGACTCTTCTGCATATTCTAAATACTTTAATGCTGCCTCATAATTAGGCTCTCGATATTTGCTATAGGCAGATGCAGCTAATCCTGATATGTGTCCTTCGGCTTCAGCAAATGAAGTTTGAACAACTCCTAGCATTTCTTCAGTTGCTTTCCTGAATCTAGTAATAGCTTCTTCTAATGTTTGACGAGCCTTTACAATTTCACCTTTGCGGTATTCTAACCATCCTATTCCATAATAGTTTAGGGCTATAAAGAGAACATTATTAGACTCCTCAGATAGAATTTTGCCCTGAGCAAAAGCTTTCTCAGCTTCTTTAAGTTTATTAGCTTCCAGGCAAGCCATTCCCAAACTATATAAAACACGCCCTCGATCAAATTTATCACCAATAGAGTCAAGCAGACGATCTGATTCCTGATATGGTGAGATAGCCAAGTCGCTCTTACCCCAACGATCGTATAAAGTGCCTAGATTTAGTAACGCACTAGCCTGCTGATAAATGTCGCCTTGTTTCCGAAATATTTTCAGTGTTTTTTTTATATGCCATTCAGCTTTCTGAGGTTTTAGAGAACGTTGTAAAGTAATCCCTGCGCCTAAATGGTTTAATGCTAAGAATGCCTTCAAAAAGATAATCATATAGCTGTCGTTCTGTAGATACTGTCTGCAAACCTTCAATAGCATCGTCTGGACTTAATACATCGACCTGACTTACAAATAATTTCATTGCCAATGGCATACCTTCTGTAACATCTAATATTTTTTCCATCTTTGAATCAGGTAATTCTAAGAGAGGATTTCCGTTCTGATTAGAGTATTTTTCTTCAGCAATTTCTCTGATAAATTCTCGTGAGACTGGACGACTCATTTTTGTCATCTGGTATCGAATAACATTTGCATCGACCTGTTCCCTACTTGTTAAAATAACACTACTTTTTCCCAATACTTGCTGTAACTTTTCTGCTAGTTTACCGGGACTTTCTGCATCTTCTAGTCCATCTATGACAATCAGACAACGACTTGCTTCTAGAACCTTGCAAATCTCTTGTTCAAGTTTTTCTTGATCTTGTCCCAGGATTACCCAGTTTGGTATCCTTAGTTCTTCACCTATTTTTCTTAAAGCATCCTCTGTTGTTAAGCTTGCCTCCATGCGGGGATCGGGTTTACCAAATAAATCGGCTTTATACTCACATACACGGGCACGAACCCAGGCAACTCTTGAAAAAATTCTGGCATTGTAAGTATCGCTTACAACTTTGTGGCAAAACGCTGTTTTACCCATGCCACCCATTCCAACAATACTAAAAATTTGAGGACGATCTTCCTCCAAATATTTCAGCATATTATGTCGTTCATCACTGCGACCAATGAATTTATTGTAGTGCTGCTCATCTCGCCATGTAGTCGCTCCAGCGATTTCGCCCTGAGCATCTAACACCTCAGCCAGTTTTGGCCCCATTTGGTCAGTCACAGACGCATCTGCTACTGAACCTGGGTTTTTCGCCCATTTGGGAAATATTTCCTCGCGCAACCAAAGTTTAGCAATTTCGCATTTATCTTTTTTAGCGCCATTGAAATCACAACCCGCCGCTTCCAGCTTTTTAAATATCTGCTTCAAAAAGTCGCGCAGGGCAAATTCTCCAGATTCGAGTAAATTCGGCTGCAAAACTTCTGCGAGATTCTTATTTTCTAAATCATCATTATCTTGGCGAAAGCGTTCCAAAAATACTAGCTTGCACCTGTCCCTAAACCCAAAGCTTTTAGCCATTGCTTCTAGGAACTCTTGCTCTTTTTCTTTATATGTTGGCAGAGTCATAACCTATCCCTCCGAGGTCGTCTGATTAAATCATATAGGTACTTGCTCGGATTTTACAGAGGGTTTCGCTAATTTTCTATCTGGTTCTATCTGATTCTACCTGCTCTATTTACTCTATTTACATAACAAGCGATGTCCTAATAGATTTAAGTTAACCAACCCAAAACAGGAAACTTAAATCATGTCTCACAATCTCGAACCCATCAAAGATATTATCCCTCGCATCTTATCCCACAATCCTGAATTAAATGCTTTAATCCAGCATTTTCAATTAAATGATATCACAACACCGCCACAATTACCAACCCCAAATTTGAGCCAAATCTATGTACTTGATTCCCGCGTCACATGGCACATCCCCGATAAAAAATTTAAGCGTGCCAAAAATCATATTTTGCAAATGAGTAAACCTTGTCGTGGCTTCAACAGCATAAACAGTTTAGGCGGTTGGGTGAACGATGAAGATAAATGGGAACTGGAAAAAATTCGCTTGGTAACTTCCTTTGCACCTTTTCCAGTTATCCGCCAACATCTGTTAAATATCTTGTTGGGTTCTTATCAAATGGGTAAGGCAATTCAAGAAAGCGCAATTGGTTTGGAAATTGGCATTCCCGATGGTGTTTGGATGCTGATTATTTCTACCAGATAATCAACGCTGCATCCGTCACCCGCCTGGGAATCAATTCCCAGGCTAATAGCGAAAGTCGGATAAATCCGACTGAGGAAAAAAACAAGAAGTACCGTTTATCCACCCAAAATATGATCTGATAAATAGTCCTCTTCAGAGGACTTTCGCTATTAGCCTGCGATTTGAATCGCAGGCGGGTGATGATCGAAATGCAAAATCTATATATAACAAATCCACCTTAATTTACCCCTGCCAATTCTGCTTTGCCCTTGCAAATATCTCATCTATCGTTTGCCCTTCATAAAGCCGCCGAGAAACTTCTACATAATTCGTAGGTTCCCGATGCAAAAGTGTGAGAAATCGTAAAGCAGCAGCAGAACCAAGCGACTTTTGTAAAGCCTCTATCCCCTTAAGTCTGATTTCTGTATCATCCATAATCTTTTACCATCCTGACAGGCCAAAGCTTCCATCTGGATTCTTGTCTGTAAAGGATCGTCAAACCCCCTTTGAAAACAATTGTAATCAATATAAATTAAATCCATATTAATTGGTTATAATTAATTATCTCTCTGTTTAATTATTATATCACATTCAATCAAAAAGCAAACAGTATGACACAAACTCTAGACGCCATCTATGAGAAAGGTGTTTTCCGCCCTTTAACTAAACCGGAAATCGCTGAGGGACAATCCGTAAAATTAGTAGTTGAAACCTCATCAAAATTAAATCCCGAAGAAATGCTTAAATTAGCCGCTCAAGTCTACGAAGATTTATCTGAAGAACAGATAAATGAAATTGAACAAATTGCCATTGAACGGGGCAATTTATTGACGGAAAATACCCCCTAAAGGCTTTATCTATGTGATTTTAGATACCGATCGACCTCAAATTCGCCCCATTGAGCTAATCAACTGGCTCAAAAGCGCCAAAAACGATCGCACTCCAGACAATTGCCCTCTTTCCCTCCCTAGTCTAGGATTAAGGTTGGTTGGTGCTATCTTTCCAGTGACCGATGGAATATTGGGAATTTCTAATCCAAAAAGAAGGCGATCGCACCTGGCAACCCCTAGAATCGCCAGATGTCGAACTCCAGCAAGGTCGATATCGCATCCTGGCTCGATCGGGCCGTATAGATACCGAAGTGGACATTCGGATTATTCATCAGTCCACCGACGAAGATCCGCCTAAGCGTCGAATGCAAAAGCGATCGCGCCGCACCAACTCAGACGGGTTAATGGTGCTAATTCCGTTTACCCATCTCAAATCGGGAATCTGGGAATTCCGCTGTCGTCCAGACTTAATCACCGATTTAATGGGCGATTCCTGGAAGCACACCCTTCGCCTGCAAGTGCTGTCAACGCCTAAAGATATCCCCCCCCAACCTGCCGGTGAAGATGGCAGTGCAGGCGTCTCCCTGGCCGAATTAGGCGAGATTAGCGAGTCACCAGTCCTCCCAACAGAGTCCCCAATTCCACAAGACCAGTCAAACCCAGATATTCCACCGAAAACTGCCGAACCGGAACAATCAAATCCCTGGACACCAGTTTTCTCGCCAAAACCAACAAACGCCAACTCTCACCCCCTACTGCTAACCCTAAGTCAGCAAACTTATATCGCCCGTCACGGACAGCCCATAAACCTATCGGGACAAGTTGCACTTCCAGAAACATCTGAAGATCGAACTGCTAGCCCCCCACCCATCTTTAGTGGAGAACTGCGAATTCGCCTGCGCGATCCCCAGAATGCCAAGATTTTAGCCGATCGCCAGCAACCGTTATCAGCACAAACGATCCCTTTTACCTTTGCTTGCGATATCGAAATCCCTCCTAACAGCAAAACCCATTTGGTTTTGGGAGAAATAACTCTCTATAACGCCACAGAAACACCAGACGACCCACCACTGGTTCTAGCAAGCAAATCCTTTAGCATTACTGCCGATTTGGATGACTTGCTGAGTGCCTTTGCCGAAAGCGTACAGCAAAATGAAACAGACTTTTTTGACCCTGCATCAGCAGAGTCTGGAAAAGGAACAACAGAAGACGATCGCGAAGAAACCCCGAAAACCGTCCCGTTCCGACCCTTAGAACCCTCTGTCGGTCAGTCTTTGCCCCCCCTACTTCACAAACCAGATCCGACAAAATCAGCCTCTAAACGGCTCGATCTGCCGACATTTGGCAATACTTCTACATCTGCCCCAGCTGCCAACACCGAAACTCAAGCTGATTCAGCATCGGCAGATTTGACCGCCCCCGAATCGGAAGTACAATCTGCCGAGTCAAAGACTGAGGAAGTCTCCCCATCCCTAACCGAACAGGATTCTACTCCAGAAGCGGCAACAGCAGCACCCCCTAACTCCGAACCGCAAACCGAAGTTGCCGAAACTGATGCCGATCCTGAGCCGTCCCCAGAGGACATAGCTTTTCAATCCTTGAGACTCGAAGATCGTTTTTGGTCGCGGTTGAATTCTTTAGCTACTGACGCTGAGTTATCCGCTGAGTTATCCGCTGAGTTATCCGCTGAGTTATCCGCTGAGTTATCCGCTGAGTTATCCGCTGAGTTATCCGCTGAGTTATCCGCTGAGTTATCCGCTGAGTTATCCGCTGAGTTATCCGCTGAATTGAAGATCGATGAGATCTTAGAAACAGAAAACACTCAAACAGAACGATCGGCAATTTTAAGTGAACAATCTACTGGGACAGAAGCTGACTTGACAGCCTACGAGATTGTCGTAGACGATGAGCCACTAGAACCCCTACCACAAAAAGCTACTCAGAGTCAGAGACAAGATTTAAGCGGTAATCCAGATCTGCTTTCATCACAAACTCCTACAATTTCTCAGGATGAGGCTATCCCAATGCCCGAATTGGAAGTGCCTAAAGGCGAACTGATTGCCGGACAGCCAGTACGTATCCGGATTAAAATGCCTCTGCGCCAGCCGCGACTCGGTGTGAAACTATGGGTTTTAGACCGCCAGACGCGATCGATCCTAGAAAGTCCCCGCTGGATCGGCGATTTTGTCCCCGATCCTTGGGGAAAACTCGAATCTATGACTCAAGTAACAGTTCCCTTGGGTTGTTTGGCAATTCGCTTCGAGGCGATAGGTGTCGAAATACACACCCAGCGAGAAAGCCATAAAGCCACAATCGATCGCAACGTCATTCCCCCCGATCTCCCAAACTTTCCCGCCGATGACTTATAGCTAGGGGCTAGCTTTGTAGGTTGGGTTGAGGCACGAAACCCAACACATTTGTTGGGTTTGGCTTGCGCTCAACCCAACAAAGCAAATAAATGGCGAAGGTATTCTTCAAGAAACCCGGTTTCTATGTACGTCACCCACCTGAAAAGCGTTATAGATGTTTAATCCCAGCAATCTAAAATCCAAAATCTAAAATCCAAAATCAAAAGACCGCCTCTCTAAATTAGATAGGCGGTTTTTATCATTTTAAGCAGTTTCCTGAAAACCTAGCCTCGAAGCCGAAACTAGCTTAATTCAAGTTGGGCAATCCTTACAAAGAAGATCCTATACCGGCATAAGAACCGTAAAAGAAAAGTCCCAGAACGGTAATTGCGCCAATTCCGGCGACAGTCGCCACGATCCACAAAGGTATTCTTCCACTTCCAGACACAGCTTTTATCTCCTTATGACAGCATTAAATTCTTTCTATCGAGATACCATCTATTCCAGTTAGTTAAAGAAATAACTGGAAAATAGGATACCGAGAACAAAAATCAGAAGTAAGCCTAAGAAGAGAGAAGTCCGGTTTAGCTCAACAGGCTGATTATTGGTATTGGGAGTTTTAGTTGGCATTTGTTACTCCTATCGGTGAATAAACTGCATTGCTGCGATCGCCCCTAAAAAAAACAGCGTAGGAACTGCCAGGGTATGAACTGCCAGCCATCTCACAGTAAAAATCGGATAAGAAACCGGCTGATTGCTGGGGGTATTGCTAGTCATAATTCAAAACCAATGATTGAAACTATTTTTCGATGAACTGCTCAATTTGCTGCTTCGCTTCGTAGCGATCGCTCAAGATGGGTAATTCTATCCGCTCTTGAGTATAGTACTCATCAGGACGAGGCGTCCCAAAAGCATCGTATGCCAGACCAGTCTGTACAAATAGCCAGCCTGCAATAAACAACGCTGGGATGGTGATACTGTGAATCACCCAATAACGAATGCTCGTAACAATGTCCGTAAACGGACGCTCTCCAGTTGTGCCAGCCATTCAGGTTCCTCCTCCAACAAGATCGAAGCTTAATGAATATGATACGAAACATTACAAGCTCTAACAAGCAAGACGCACAGGCAAATTAAAACTTTTCTTGCCATCAGCCACCAAAATCCAGGGTGCCCCCTTTAAGCAGCTTCAACTTTACCCTGATATTTCAGCAGAGTCCCTCTTTGACCGATAATGAACCCCTTTTCGGGCGTCAAAAACAGAATCTTGTAGAAATTAGAAGGCACATCCTCAACCTCGCGGTCTTTTTGCCAAGTTTTTCCGCCATCGAAGCTGCACAGCAAATTACCGCCCCCACCAGCCACCCAAATTTCATCAGGCGTCCGATAAGCTAAATCCAGCAATCCCCAGCTAGCTGAGAACTCTGGATAGTTTGCAGAAAGCCACTCATCAGGTTTTTCCGGGTCGGTAAATTGAACCTGGCCCCCACGAGCCAGCATCCACAACCCACCATCTTCACTAAAACCCATATTCTGCACGCGCCGGGAACTATTGCGATTATGCGGTTCCCAGGTATCTTGTCCTGGTTGCCAAGTAGAGTAGAAGCTACCGTTAGCGGAAACTGCCACATACTTGCCATCGATCGATCGAGAAATGTTGCGAACCACCCCTACAGCTTGCTGCACCAAAGCTTTCCACGTTTGGCCACCGTCTGTAGTCCTATAGATTGCTCCCACATCTGTCGTCATCTCCGCCGACTGGGGAGCCACCGCCAGTACAGTGTTGGGATTACCCGGCAGCTTTTCCGACAGCGGAATGCGAGACCAAGTTTTTCCTTCATCATTGGTGTACAGCAGTAGGGAAGGTTCCCCTGCAATCCACCCTTCTTGACCGTTAAAACTTACCGAATTGAAGCGGTACTTTTGCCCGCCCAAATCCAGTTCTCTAGGTTGCCAAGTTTCGCCGCCGTCCGTTGTTTCTAGCAGCGTAGATTGACTGCCGACTAACCATCCGTGCATGGGGTTGCCGGTGAAAGCGATATCCATCAAGTTGGCACTTGTCGGTAGAGAAACGACTTGCCAAGGGTTTTGACTTATCGAGGGTACTTTACTGCAAGCCAGACACAGCAGGGCAACCGCCAGCAGTATTCCTACTCGTTGCCAGGATTTTAAGAGCGATCGCATTGTTTTTGAAATATCTGTAAAACCTGCGAAAAGAAAACAAAGTATTTAGCAAAGAGAGTCAAACTCTCATTGCAAACCGTAGAGACTAAGGAAAAATATAACCCCCAGTCCTAAAGCGCCAAAAATGAGTAAATTCTTCTGATCTGGCGTTAAGGTGTTCACACCCAGACCATAACCCAGATTTGACTTAAATCCAGATGCGGAGCCTTTAGGGCCTATATTTTGGAACTTCGACTTCCGCACGCCACAAACGGGACAGCGCCAATCAGCAGCTAACTCTTCAAAGGAAATTCCAGGAGAAATATCCTGCTTGCTGTCACCCCGATCGGGTTCGTAAACATAGCCGCAAGCGCTACATTCATACCGATCCAGCGCGTTGGCATCAACAGCTTGATTGCTCATCAGACAAAAAATAGAGTTACAGGTCAAAGCTTAAAAACTCTGTTACAAATTATGACATACATTGGTGATTGGGGAAAAGCTAATTGGTGATTTGTAAATCTCTTCCCCTCCCCCACTCCCCCAGACAGCACGAGAATGTCAAAATGTAAAAATAAGTAACAAACGTCCTTTCACCAAAACGGTAGCTATTAATCGTGTTTGTCCTCAGTGGCTACGAGTATTTGCTAGGCTTCCTCATTGTTTGCAGCCTAGTGCCTGTCCTTGCTCTCACAGCGTCGAAGCTACTCCGCCCCAGTCGTCGCGGCCCAGAGCGGCGCACTACCTACGAATCGGGCATGGAACCCATTGGGGGAGCTTGGATTCAGTTCAACATTCGTTACTATATGTTCGCCCTGGTCTTCGTCATCTTTGACGTTGAGACGGTTTTCCTGTATCCCTGGGCTGTCGCCTTCAGCAGGCTGGGACTCCTAGCCTTTGTTGAAGCGCTGATATTTATAGCGATTCTTGTCGTTGCTCTCGTTTACGCATGGCGCAAAGGAGCCCTGGAATGGTCATAAACTCTCAAACTCTTACTCCAGAGGATGACTACAAAGATATAATCCTCAATCCGATTCAGCGCACTTCTGTCACCCAAGACCTTTCGGAAAACGTCATCCTCACTACAGTTGATGACCTCTACGACTGGGCGCGTCTCTCTAGCTTATGGCCCCTGCTGTTCGGTACGGCCTGCTGCTTTATTGAAGTAGCTGCGATGATCGGCTCCCGGTTTGATTTTGACCGATTTGGTCTGGTTCCTCGTTCCAGCCCCAGACAAGCCGATTTAATCATCACCGCTGGCACAATCACCATGAAAATGGCCCCGGCTCTGGTTCGTCTCTACGAGCAAATGCCAGAGCCTAAGTATGTCATTGCTATGGGAGCCTGCACCATTACAGGCGGTATGTTCAGCGTCGATTCCCCAACGGCAGTTCGCGGTGTTGATAAACTCATTCCGGTGGATGTCTACTTACCGGGTTGTCCGCCTCGTCCAGAAGCGATTATGGATGCGATCATCAAACTGCGGAAGAAAATCGGCAACGATTCTCTTCAAGACCGGGGAAAATTGCGCCAAACTCATCGCTATTACAGCACAACCCATAAGATGAAGTCTGTGCCTGCTATCTTGACCGGAAAGTATATCCAGTCACCCACTCGCCAAGCACCACCAAAGGAATTGACGGAAGCGATCGGCATACCTGTCCCACCAGCTTTGATGACAGCACAGAAGCAGGAGGTCGAACGTGGCTGAAGAATCTCAACTCGTGGAAGCCGGTATTGTTTCCCGTTGGCTGACAGAAAACGGTTTTGACCATGAGGTTTTGGAAGCAGATCATCAGGGTGTTGAGATTATCAAAGTTGAGTCAGATTTCCTCACCCCGCTTTGCACAGCCCTCTATGCCTACGGCTTTAACTACCTTGAGTGTCAAGGTGGCTACGATGCGGGGCCAGGTCAGGATTTGGTCAGCTTTTACCATTTAATTAAAGTGAGCGATTATGCCGATCGCCCCCAAGAAGTCCGGGTTAAGGTATTTCTGCCCAGGGAAAACCCCAAAGTGCCTTCCGTGTATTGGATTTGGAAAACCGCAGACTGGCAAGAACGGGAATCCTACGATATGTACGGCATTATCTATGAAGGTCACCCAAACCTGAAGCGAATTTTAATGCCGGAAGATTGGGTCGGCTGGCCCCTGCGGAAAGATTACATCTCCCCAGATTTTTATGAGTTACAGGATGCTCATTAAGGGGGACTAGGGGCATCAAAAGTCAAAAGTCAAAAGTCAAAAGTCAAAAAGGGGAGGGGGGAATTTTGGATTTTGGATTTTGGATTTTGGATTTCAAATTGAAATAAAATCTAAAATCTCTTTTGGATTGAGAGATTTTAGATTTCAAATTGAAATAAAATCTAATATCTAAAATTATCCCTCTTCCCCTAGCCCCTTCTTGACTTTTGACTTTTGACTTTTGACTTTTGATGCCCAATTGTGGAAGATCGCTACTGCTAATTCTGGCTACCAGTCTAAACCGGGACAGTGGAACCCTTGCCCCTGCCCCCAACCCCTCCCCGTCCACAGGGAGGGGGTATTTCTCCCCCCTGCCCCCCTTCTCTGAGGTCGGAGAGGGGGACAGTGGAACCCCTCCCCCAACCCCTCCCCGTCCACAGGGAGGGGGGTATTTCTACCTTCTCCCCCCCTCTCTGAGGTCGGAGAGGGGGTATTTCACCCTTCTCCCCCCCCTCTCTGAGGTCGGAGGGGGGGTATTTCTCCCTTCTCTCCCCCCCTCTCTGAGGTCGGAGAGGGGGTATTTCTCCCTTCTCCCCCCCCTCTCTGAGGTCGGAGAGGGGGGCAAGGGGGGTGAGGTTCCAATGGTTAGTCCCCCTAATTCCTCTTGGTGATGCTACACCGAAGAAAGAAAGCTTATAGCGCCGAGAGTCTCAATTGGATAAACTCAAAAAGTTGGTGTGTGAGTCCCTAGCGAGACAGATTTATGGTTCACTCTTCCTATGAGCCGATCGCCGTTAATCCCATTAAATTTGGTACAGATGGCTGGCGGGGCATCATTGCAGCAGACTTTACCTTCGATCGCGTGGCTTTAGTAGCACCTGTTGCTGCACAAGTCTTGGCGAAAGTCTATGGCGAGACGGCGGAAAACCGTAGGATTATCGTCGGTTACGATCGCCGCTTTTTAGCAGAAACCTTTGCCCGCAAAGCGGCGGAAGCTGTCCGTGCGGCTGGTTTTGATGTGCTGCTATCGGAATGCTACGCTCCCACTCCGGCTTTTAGTTGGGCCGCCAAACAACTTAACGCCTTGGGTGCCTTGGTGATGACAGCCAGTCACAATCCTGGTTCATATTTGGGTTTGAAAGTCAAGAGTGCTTTTGGCGGGTCGGTTCCCCCAGAAGTGACGCAGCAGATTGAAGCATTGTTGACTTCTGAGTTGCCGTCGGCGACGACGCCAGGTAGTCTAGAAATGTTCAATCCTTGGCCCAGCTACTGTGAAGGGTTAAGAGCTAAGGTGGATATTGACGGGATTAGGGATGCGATCGCCCAAAATAAGATAACTGTCTTTGCTGACGTGATGCACGGTGCTGCTGCTGGTGGACTTGGACAATTGCTGGGGTTGCCGATCCAAGAAATAAATAGCGATCGCGACCCTCTGTTTGGTGGCGGTGCGCCAGAACCCCTAGCGCGTTACCTTTCCCAGATGTTCCGCTTGATGCGGACTCATCGCCGCAACGATAAGAGTGGTTTGTCGATCGGGTTTGTATTTGATGGAGATAGCGATCGCATCGCCGCAGTCGATGGACAAGGTAACTTCCTCAGTTCCCAAATATTAATACCGATATTGCTCGAACACCTCGCAACTAGAAGAGGTTTGAGCGGCGAAGTAGTCAAAACCGTTAGCGGTTCTGACTTAATTCCCCGCGTAGCATCGCTGTATCAGCTACCAGTGTTTGAGACGGCAGTTGGCTACAAATATATTGCCGATCGGATGTTAGAAGCTCAAGTTTTGTTAGGTGGTGAAGAGTCTGGGGGAATTGGCTATGGAACTCACATACCAGAGCGGGATGCTTTATTGTCGGCGCTATACTTATTGGAAGCTGTTGTTCAATCCGGTATGGATTTGAGCGACATATATCATAGGTTGCAGTCACAAACAAACTTTTTCTCTGCATACGATCGCATAGATCTGCCTCTCGCGAGTATGGATGTGCGATCGCGCCTTCTCGAACAACTAAAAAATCGACCTTTAACGGAAATTGCCGGACAAAATGTTGTTGATTGCAACACCATTGATGGTTATAAATTTCGTTTAGCCGATCGCAGTTGGTTGATGATTCGTTTCAGCGGTACTGAACCTGTTTTGCGGCTTTACAGCGAAGCTGCTAATTTAGAAGAGGTGCATAAAAGATTAGACTGGTCTAAAAACTGGGCAAATTCAGTCTGAGATTTTGGTTTATGACTTTGTTGGTAGTAGCTACGGGAAATCCAGGTAAACTGCGGGAAATGCAGGAGTATTTGGCTGGTTTGGCATGGGAATTGACCCTCAAGCCAGACGATCTGGAGATTGAAGAGACGGGGGACACTTTTATGGCAAATGCTTGTCTGAAGGCGTCCCAGGTGGCAATGGCAACAGGAGAATGGGCTCTAGCAGATGATTCCGGTTTGTCAGTCGATGCTTTAGATGGCGCACCGGGTATCTACTCTGCTCGTTATGGCAAAACAGACACCGAGAGAATTGAAAGATTACTCTTTGAATTGGGTACCGAACTGAATCGGGAAGCTGAGTTTATCTGTGCCGTAGCTCTAGCTCGTCCCGATGGTTCAATTGCTCTGCAAACAGAAGGGATTTGCTCTGGCGAAATTATCCGCGCTCCTCGCGGCACAGGCGGCTTTGGCTACGACCCAATCTTTTACGTTCCTACAGAGCGGCTCACCTTTGCCGAGATGACACCAGAGTTAAAGCGATCGCTAAGTCATCGGGGTCAAGCTTTCAAAACTTTATTACCCCAGTTACAGATGCTACATAACTCAAGTTGCAAGTAATACCAAATCCGCTTCAATGACCCCCTTTATGTCTAAACATTGTAGAGACGTTTCATGAAAAGTCTCTACAATGTTTAGATCAAAAATTAAAGGGGGTAACAAACCAGGATTTGGTATTACTTGCAAATCCGTATGTTGTTACGATGAGAGCGCTAAAGCGCAACAACGTACCTACGACTAACTAGCAACTTGCGTTACATAGAGATTAGGGACTAAGGATTTTCTACCCCCTAGCCCCTTTTTGACTTTGCAATGAGTGACTTTTGACTTTTCTAGCCCCTAAATGGCTTCCATATTCTTTTCCCCAGTCCTAATCCGCACAACTTGATCGACCGGCGTGATAAAAATCTTGCCATCACCGATTTCCCCAGTCCGAGCTGCCGCGATAATTTTATCTACCACTAGATCGACCTGCTCGTCTTCAATAACAACCTCAATCTTGAGTTTTTGCAGAAACTCAACGGTGTATTCGGAACCGCGATACCTTTCGGTCTGGCCTTTTTGGCGTCCAAATCCTCGGACTTCAGAAACCGTCATCCCCACAATGCCAGCATTGACTAACGCGATCTTTACTTCGTCGAGTTTGAAGGGCCGAATAATCGCTTCAACCTTTTTCAATTTCTTAACTCCTCAGCTCACTTGTATTTAAGGTGCGAACTTAAACGCTTATCTACAAACTAGGTATCTCTACCTAAGTCTGGTAAACCAGGGCTTTAAAAAAGCCCCCGCTATAATCGGTACTCCGAAACACGCGGTGGGTGGTTTACGTTTTAGTATTACTGCAAATGGTCAGTTTTTTGTAGCCATCAATACTTTTTGTCCCTGATTTTGCCCCATCTCCCAGTCAACTACCAGCCTGTACCTTATTATTGCAGGCAAGGGATTTTAGAGCTAGGGGAGGAATCGAATCTAACCTAATTTGACACTAGAGGCGGTTGGGCGATTCCCTATGGCAACGGGTGGCGACATCCGAGATTTCAGATAAATTCCTCCAGCCACGAACAAAGCGATCGCAATCGCACCAATTCCCAAAGGACTGGGAAGCCAGAATACAGCTTCCAGATGGTTGATTTGACCGGGTTGAAGCATCCAAACCAATTGATGTCCGTCTTGTAAGGTTTCTGGACTAATCCCATTCTCCGCGTTGGTAACGCTAGTGGCACCCCAAGGGGTGTTTAGGCGAAACTCTAATTGCAAGAGGGAACCTGGATTAACAACGATGTTAGCGTTAGGAGAAATCACCTCAAGCGATCGCAAATCCAGATCGTAGCTCAACCGATTCTTCACCACGAGAAAGAAATTATTCTGCTTCAGACTGAATGCCGATTTAAATTCAGGAAAATCCACAGCCGTGGTAGTAGCAGAGATATCTGTTTTCCGATCGATCGGGTTGAAAAATGCGTTAAATTTCCGATCTAACTCTCCGCCATTATTGAAAGGAATCGTAACAGTCAATTCCCGATCGGAAATTCGCCTAGTTGTCCCTCGCAACTGCCCAGCGCGACGCTCAATGCTGTTTAACCATTCAAGAGCCGTGTCACTGCTAAACGCAGTTAGTTGTTCTCCCAGCTTAATAGACTGTACGATCTCACCCCTATTCGTACTATTAAAAGTCACTCCCAAATCGTACTGTACACAACCAGTAAGAAAAGCTAAAAGGCAAAAGGCAAAAGGCAAAAGAAAGAGAAAATGCTTTTTCCTTTTCGATTCTTCAGGTTTAATTTTTTCCTTTTTCATTTTATTAATTTTGCCTTGCGGTCACACCCAATTTTGGGAACAGTATATTGGGCAGATAAGCACTGCCGCCCACCCACTCCGGTCGATCGCTCAAATCCACCAAATTCTGAAACCCTTCAAAAATACTACCAGCTACCATTGTATTTTTGACACGACCGACGATTTTCTTTTGCACTTCAAAAACTCAACCAAAGCAAACCGCCGAGGGTGAGAACGGCTGCGATAAGCGCGACCCAGATAAAGAGATTATCTTTAGTATTCACCTGGCCCAGATCGACGGGTTCGGTTTGAGGGCGTGGGGGAGGAGGACTTTTTACAGATGAGGTAGGATTGCCCAAACGAGATTTAGTTTCATTGTCGCCGATCGCGCCCAAATCGGGAATTTGAGTGAGCCATTCGGGACGGCGGTTAAGCTGGGGCGCTTCTAGAATGTAGAGCAAGCGGCGACTTTGTTTGCGGGTTTCGATACTGGGATGACGATCGAGCTGCTTGCAGAGAGCGATCGCTTCCTTTGTGCGATCGGCTGCCTCATAAGCAGTCACCAGCCAAAGAAGCACCTCACCTCCCAAGCGGGAATTGCGATCGACCAAAGCACTCGCCTTTTCCAAATGCTGAACCGACTGGCGATACTGTCCGCCTTCAAAAGCAGATTTGCCAGCTTGGTACTCGGTTTTGACAATTTCTAAAGTTTCTGCACTCACTGGTGATTTAGAGTTGGTTGTCTGGATTAACTTGCCTACTTCTTCTAGGCTAACGCTAAGTACTTAGAGCAATGCCCCTACGAGGTAATATTTCCTCCCCCCTCTCCGAGATCGGAGAGGGGGGTTAGGGGGGTGAGGTTTCTCCGGTAGCTTTTTCTGTGGGTTAACCCTCTCCTACTCCGTTCGGGCCACAAGATTATGTAGGGGCGAAGCATTGCGGAATTGACGTTTCGGTTTTGAGTTACGATTAATCCCGCAATGCTTCGCCCTCCCACTATACATAGTCTTCCACAACCGTTGGGAGTAACTAAGCCCTAAACTGCGAGCCTACGATCATAGAGCCAATACCGGCGTCGGTAAAAATCTCCAACAGCAGCGCATGAGGAATCCGACCGTCGATAATGTGAGTAGCGCGGACGCCTTGGGCGAGACTGCGGACGCAACAACTCACCTTGGGAATCATCCCACCGCTAACAACACCGGATGCAATTAGCTCGCGAGCTTCTTGAATATCCAGCTTAGCAATCAAGGTAGACGGATCTTTGTAATCCCTGAAGATACCCGCCGTATCCGTGAGCAATATCAACTTTTCTGCGCCTAAAGCCGCTGCCAGTTCTCCAGCCACAGTATCGGCGTTGATATTATAAGCTTGTCCCATGTCGTCCGCCGCTACGCTGGACACCACTGGGATGTATCCACTCTTGACGAGGGAATTCAAAAGCTTAATATCCACAGCGCTTACTTCCCCCACAAAGCCGATGCCTTCTTGGCCTTCGGGACGCGCTTTGATCAAGTTGCCGTCTTTGCCGCAAAGTCCCACCGCCAAACCACCAGCTTGGTTGATCAAGGCGACAATCTCTTTGTTTACCCGCCCTACTAAAACCATTTCCACCACATCCATCGTGGCGGCGTCAGTAACCCGCAGACCATTTTTAAATTGTGGCTCGATTCCGAGTTTATCCAACCAGGAGTTAATTTCCGGGCCACCGCCGTGTACTACTATGGGTCGCAAGCCCACACATGATAAGAAAACTATGTCGCGGATAACTTTGTCTTTAAGCGTGCTGTCTTTCATAGCCGCACCGCCATACTTGACGACAACAGTTCGACCGGCCAATTGTTGGATGTAGGGAAGTGCTTCGCTGAGTACCTGTACGCGAGTGGCATCAGCCCTCTGAATAGATTCGTTTTCGTTGACCATGAGCAGTTTTTGGGATGGAATAAGGTTTAAACGCAGTTTAGATGAGGTTGCCATTCTTAATTATCTCAACGGCAACAGTTATTCAATTAAAGCTGGCAGGGGGAGTGATTTCTGGTTTGAGAACTTTGGGAATTTCTTCCATCACTCGCGCTGCTAGTTGTTCGGGTGTCTCGCCTGCGTCTGCGGTGACTCGAATGTCAGCTTGAGCATAAAGCGATCGTCTTTGTTCTAAAAGCATTTGCAGCTTTCTGTTGCGATCGGCGTCTTTTAAGAGGGGGCGCGTCGTGTCTTCTGCCAAACGGGCTATCAGTAGTTCTACGGGTACGTCCAGCCAGACTACAAGACCGTGGTGCAGGTAACTCCAGTTTTTTCGGCGCAGAACTATTCCCCCGCCGGTCGCTACAGCTAGTTTTGTGTACGCCGACAGCTCTGCTAACACCTGACTTTCGATTTGCCGAAAGGCATCCTCACCAACAGTTGTAAAAATTTCGTTAATGGATTGACCCCCCGCTACTCGCTCGATAACGGCATCGGTGTCAAAGAAACGGTAGCCTAGCTGCTGGGCCAATAAGCTCCCAACAGTCGTCTTACCAGCTCCCATCATGCCAATCAGGTAGAGATTGATTCCCTTTAAAATATTGTTCACCTGTTAAGCTCTGCGGATAGTTTGCGTCAGTACTGGTATTTATTTTACCGATAATTTGGTAAGTTTTGGGTTGTTCTTTATTAATGACTCGGTAATGTCTTTGTTGATAGGTATGCTTAATCTGCTGTTCGTTAAAATACTCCATAAATATAGGTTGAAGCTTAAAACTTGTAGCGGTTCTATAAATTAGCGATCGCCTTGCCAAAGATGACAACACTTCAATTAATTCCAGTCTAGATACAGAGGGCATCTTCTGCTTTACCATTTCTGGCACTAAAACTAGCTCTTGGTTAATCGCCAACCATTCTATTACTTGCTTCTCTACATCTGATAATCGATTTAATTGTTCTTCTAATAATTCGCGCACTTCCCCAAATACTAATACATTTTGCCGTAAGAAATCAGATATGTTACCATTAAATAACTCTTTAATGGTTGTTGAAATTATTTTTAATATTAAAGGGTTACCTGCATAACCTCTAATTAGTAATTTCCAGTCTTCTTCGGAACCAGACACGCCTTTACACTTAATAATATCCTGACATTCAATTTCTGATAACCCTTTTATACCTAAAGAACGAGATGGTAGGATAGCTCCTTCAATTGATGCTATTCCTTTGATTTTTTCGCGACTGGTAAGTACCAAGCAGCTTTGATGCAATACTTCCCCAACTCGTTTGAATAGTTCCCCGTAAGCTTCATATCCCTCTCGAAGATTGCCTGTGTAAGTATTTGGTTGGAGAACAAAATCAACGTTATCTAGTACCAGCAAGCAACGAGAACCTCTTAAGCAGTCAATCAGTTGTGAAATTCTACCAGCTAAGGTTTCTGATAAATTAGTTGCATTTAGAGCGTCATTAGATAAAAATTGAATTAGGTTACCTAAAAAATCTTGGATGGGTGGAGCATGGCGGACCGATCGCCAGATCGAACAGTCAAATTTATCGTGAATTTGTTGTGCAAGGCGTACCGATAAAGCCGTTTTTCCAATTCCCCCCATACCTAGCAGCGCCACCAAGCGACAGCGATCTGTAACGATCCATTCTTCTAGCTGAGCTAATTCTTTTTGGCGTCCGTAAAAGATATCAACATCAATTGCCTCTCCCCAATCGTAGCGCTTATTGTTTGATGAAACTAAGTAATTATTAACCTGGTCTTGATAAGATAAAGCAATTTTATATCCAGCTTTTTCCAGTAAAGTGGTAACGCGACTCCAATGATTAATTTTGATTGGTTCCCCAGTTTGGGAAATCCGCATTGATTCTATGTACTTATACAAGGCATTAGATAGATAAACCCTCACAGAACTGCTAGTCCGAGTTTGATAGATTGCATTGGCTATTTCAGCGGGACTATAACCGCAAAGTAATCCTCTAAGAATCTTTTTTTCAACGGGTGTAAGACCTTTGCCTTTAGCAGAGGCAAGATCTATATATAACTTCTCTAAGTGCCAGCTATTGGCTGCTTCTGTAAATTCTTCTTGCACTTTCGTTAATAATGTAGATGCCATGCCACTGATTTACTAACGCATATTAACGTAATGTTGATATATGTTAGCTATTTAAACATCTAAAGTATAAAAGACTAACGAAATTAATAACATCCGTGCAATGACGTATAACTCATAAATGAGTTAACATAATCTTCATAGAAACTTTATACAATCTTTATAAAGTTTCTATGAAGAAGGGCTAAAAATAAAGGTAGGCGATGAATCTTTTTGATTAAAATCGTGCTACTACCTGTGTTACCCAGTTCTGTAGACACTGCGGTTGCTCAGGGTGCGCCCAGCCTTCAGAGACTTTAGTTCAGTGAATTTACTGGTTCCTCCTTTTTATATTGCAGTTTTTGCAGGTGGTAAAGATGTATTTAATCCGCGAAGTTGTCCAACAGGCTCTAACGACTGGCTATCTGAGTGTTGCCGCAGAAGAAGATCTGCGCCAGCTTTTGCAGAAAAGGTACGATCTCGAAGATCTAGATGCCTTCATGGCCTTGCAGCAAGAAGCAATGGCTGGTAGGGTGAAGCAAGAGTCCCGCGAGTTAATAAAAAATCAGTATTTTTGCCGTGGCAATTTCTGTACTCCCATGTGGGAAGCTGATGTTGCTTGATGGCGGGAGTGTTTTTGGATAGTTTTTAGACATAGACTGCTGCTAATATCCCAGAACTTAACAGTTCGATCGCTGCTGCTAGAGACAATAATTCGACCATCTGGGCCAAAAGCGACTGACACCAGCAAATTACTATGCTGACTCGCACCCTATCTTTCGGAGCAACGAATTTTACGATCGAGGCGGGGAGCGATCGTCTTCATCATCAAATTCATCGTCATCCTTAAATCCCCAATCCTCCTCGTTCCCACTTTTATTATATTCCCAGTCATTTTCATTTCTTTTTGGCTCCCCCCGATAAGGCGGCGTGATGACTCGATACTCTGCATCGTAAACAGACTCAGTTTTTCCCACGCCCGAATTTTTAGGTTCTTTATAGCTATAGGAATATACAGAGCCAGTTTTGGAGCTAGTTGTCGGCGCTTGTTCCGTTTCATAAGTAGAACTGTTTCTGACATTATCTCGACGCTCTTGAGTGTCGTCGATCGGACCTTCTCGATCGTCCTCGTTCTCCAAATAATCATCTGCCGCTGAAGTTTGGGGGGTGGAATAAGAGCGACTTTCATTGGGTGAAGAACTTTCCGGAGATTGCCATCTATAACGGGAGCTTTCCGCTTCAAGTGTACGAATGCGGGATTCTGCTTCGCGGAGCGTCCTTTGGGTGACTTGCAATTGTTGCTCAGAGAAATAATTCGAGAGTTGGAACAACAGAGATAGCAGCAGCGAAGAGAAAAAACCAGTTGCTAAAGCTACGATAACCCATACCCCTAGAGGTAACGGCAAGGACTTCGCGCCCAAAAACGCCAGCGCGACTGGCGACAAATTGTATAAGGCAAATAGAGTTAGCCCTAAGAGAAATATAAGCAGCAATACAAGGCGAGACATAATTGGTAATTGGTAAATTTCAAATTTTAGATTTCAGATTTCAGATTTCAGATTTAATTTCAATTCTTTAATCGAAAATTACTAAAGGTGTCCTGACCAGCGATCGATAGGAATGCAGTCAATATCCAGCTGATCTAAAACACGAGCTACCACAAAATCCACCAAATCTTCAATTGTCTGGGGATTATGATACCAAGCTGGGATAGCTGGAACAATTCTGGCACCAGCTTCTGCCAAACTCGTTAAATTCCGCAAATGAATCAAGCTGAAGGGCGTCTCGCGAGGGACAATCACGAGTTTGCGTCCTTCCTTGAGCTGGACATCAGCTGCACGCTCCAAAAGGTCTGAACTGAGACCAGCGGCTAGCTTTGCTACGGTACTCATGCTGCAAGGCATCACAATCATCCCCAAAGTGCGGTAGGAACCACTAGCAATGTTAGCGCCCACATCGCCCCAAGGGTGACAGCGCAGTTTACCTTTTGTTTCCACCCCGCTTTGGAAGCGCCAGAATTGCTCCTGCTGGATGGGATTGGCAGGCATACTTATATTTTGTTCTGCTTGCCAAACCATATAAGTAGATTTAGAGGCAACAAGCTCGATCGCCATCTCCGCTTCCAACAGAAATTTTAATGCTCGCACGGCATAGATCAGGCCAGATGCCCCTGAAATGCCTAATATCAAAGGTTTGTCATTAGTCATTGGTCATTAGTCATTAGTCATTAGTCATTAGTCAGTGGTCAATAGTCAGTGGTCAATAGTCAGTGGTCAATAGTCAGTGGTCAATAGTCAGTGGTCAGTGGTCATTAGTCATTGGTGATTGGTGATTGGTCATTAGTCATTGGTGATTGGTGATTGGGGAATTGGGAATTGGGGAATTGGGAATTGAGAATTGAACACTGGTGATTCTCTCCCCCACTCTCCCACTCCCCCACTTCCCCGCTCCCTTCTTTACTTTTGTACGGGCGGGTTGAGCCACACACATCTCATTACCAACAGAATATTTGACAAAACCCGCCCCTACTGACTTTTGAATGAGTGACTTTTGACTTTTGACTTTTGGGGCCCCTCACTCATCATCAATATTGATAAAGGGGTCTTCATCTAAATCCTCGTCTGAAATTTGATGGTTGCTGCCTACCGTCACCAAGTCTATTTGCTGGCGGTAGTAATCGACGCTTTTGACTTGGACTTCTACACGATCGCCCAGTCGATACTGCTTGCGGTTTTTGCGGCCCACAAGTGCCTCTTGGCGAGAGCGATACTCATACCAGTCATCTTTGAGGGAGGATACGTGAACCAGTCCTTCTGGGTAAAAGTACTTTCCATCCGGTAGCGGCACTTGCATTTCCACAAAGAAACCGTAGGATTGGACACCAGTAATTACCCCTGGGAACACCTCACCAGTGCGCTCTTTCATCAGCTCGGCTTTTTTGAGCCCTGCCAAGTCTGCCTCAGCGTCCTCTGCCTCTTTTTGTCGCTCATTGAGGGGTACAATCACCGCCGTCAGATGAGCTTCCAGTTCTTGATGTATGCTCGGTGGCAGCACATTCCAATTGATATTGCCGTGGCAGGAACTGTGGCCCAGGTTGACTTGTTCTTTGGCGCGGGTGGTACGGCGATCGCGTCCATGCTCAAATACCGCTTGCAGTATTCGTTGCACAAGTAGATCCGAGTAGCGCTGCGCTGGTGAGATGGAGTGAGTATAGCCGATATCCAAAGCCAGACTAAAGTGAGAACCGGGTGTGGTGCTATAAAAAGCTGACTTTAAGGTTCCTTGCAGGAGAGAGTCGAGGACTTTCTGTGACTTAGAAGCGGCAAATTGCTGGATAAATCTTTGGAAATCAGAAGGTAGAACTATATCTTCCTGCTCTAGTTGCAAATCTATGCCCAGATTGCTTGCCAATTTGATCAATTCTTGTGCATCATCTGGATCGGGTGCCGATTGAACCCGGTACATTCCCGGTACTCCTAGAGCATTTATGTGGCTAGCCACCACTTGATTGACCAAGATCATCCATTCTGCCAGGAGCGATCGGTCTGGGCGAGAGCGCAAGGTCACCAGCACATTATTCGCTCCTTCATCGCTGAATTGGCTGCTGAACTGCTCGGTCGTTTCCGGCTTTTCGATCGCAAATCCACCCCGCACTTCCCGGTGTTCTTTCACCTGCTGACTTAGCACCAAAAGTTGGTCAAGCGTCGGAATTACTGGTGCCACGTCGTGCATAACTGCTCGACTGATAGCAGTTTCGTGGCGCAAAAGAATTGCTCGTGCTTGAGACTGGGTTAGTTGATAGTCTACTTGGATGACGCTCGGTTGAATCTCAAACTCCACCAGTTCACCGGAGCTGGAAAGCGTCAGCTGCACCGAGATAGCCAGCTTGTCTTCTCCCATCAACAGAGAACAACGCTGCAAAACTGCTTCCGGCAGTAGGGGTAACACTATTTCGCCCAGATGGACGCATCTACCGCGTCGCTGGGCTTCGCGATCGATGCTTGAGCCGGTTTCGACGTATGAGGCTACATCGGCGATGTGAACGCCTACTCGCCAGTTTTCGGCATCAATTTTTTCTAAGGTAAAAGCCTGTTCTACTAGCAAAGTACCTGACTCGGACTCAGAAGAGCTGTCGGGAGTAATTGCGATCGTCACCAGATGACGCCAATCGAGTCGATTTTTTAGGTCTGTCTTGCTGATGGAAGTTGGCAATTTTTCAGCCTGAGCCAACACAGCGTTGGGAAAGCGCCTTGGTAAATCGTGCTTGCAACAAACGATGTCGATGTCGGCGGCAGCTTCGGCATCGCTGCCCAGGATTTGCGCCACGCGACCCACGGGAGGCTGAGTAGCCAGTGGGTAGCGCAGGATTTCTACATGAACTAGGTGGTCGATCGCTTGACCCAGGTTTTTTCCATTGGCGAGGAGGTCGAGTTCAAATAGCAGGCGATCGTCCAAGGGAACTGCCCGGTACACTGGGTGTCCCGCCCGGTCTGCGCTTTGCTTCACTCGCGCCAGCACGCTGGGGTTGGCTCGCTCCAGAACCAGCCGCACTTCTCCTTCTGGGCTGCGTCGCCGGTTGCCTTCTTTGGTGATTTTGACCAGGACGCGATCGCCATTCCAAGCTGTACTCAGATGGCTTTCCCGGACGTAAATATCAGCCGCGCCCTCTACATTTTGAATAGCAAAACAAAACCCTTTACTCGAACAGCGGAGTTTTGCTTCGACCACACCGGGCTCAAATACCCGGCGATACTTACCCCGCTCTTTTACTAAAATGCCAATCTTTTCCAGAGCATCTAAAGCTATTTCTAATTGGCGCAGACCATTTTCCTCTTGGCAACCCAGTTTTTTCTCCAAAGCTTTGGCAGCGACCAATTTTTCATCTGGAAAATTAGAAAGCAGTGTAGCGATTGAAAATTCCATGTAGCGACTCAATCCTTAGCGTCTCAATTGCGTTCTTTTAACAGCCGAGATCTGGTAAAACCAGATCTCGGCAAAACCCCAGATTGAAGAGCAAGAGCAAGAGCGCTTTGCTGCTTCTCTTCAAGCACCCCTAGGTCGGGGGAAGGGGTAAAGTGTAAAAGGAAAAGGAATTTTCTTCATTTTCCCTTTTCCCTTTTCCCTTTTCCCTTCTTCCGCTACTGATGTATGTTTCGTCTATGTTTGGCGAAACGTTTGCCAAACATAGGCAGTGCCCGATCGAAGCGCATTACGCTCTTGTAGCCAACACATCTACTTCTAAGCTCTCAACAGTTAAGATATGTAGATTCCCCTAACAGATACAGCCATTAGTCATTAGTCATTAGTCATGAGGACTGTTAAATTTTCACAGTCATGACTGCTGACTGCGGACAACTGACTTTTGATAACTGTCTTTGTCTTTCCTTCAGCCATTCTCACGCCTTTACACGCTCGTTTTTTTAGGGTGAGAAACCGCTGAATGAACCTACTGGCTCTCCGGCAGTGGGGAGGAGGCAAGGGGGCAGAGCGTTAAGCGTTGCGGCTAGATGCGGATGCGGATGAACAATCACGCAACAGCACTCAGGAGTAGGGACAAAGCAAACGGAAGCGAAAAATTTTGGGTTCAGCCACAAATTGTCGTCCGAATGGTAAGGCCCGTACAGAAGTCAGATTTTAAAAGTCAGCGTCGCTTGGGCTTTCAAACCCAGTAACAAGTTACTAATGAAGAAGAAAAAAGTTTGTCTATCTCTTCTTCTCCTGACTTTTGTCTGCCGACAGCTGTCTCCCGATCTTATTCTAGGTTTAGAGCGGTCATCACGAAAACCGCGATGCTCGAAGATTCCTCTAGGGTATTAATGCTATGTTTGCACAATTTCAAGCTCGTTATCCCACAGGCAGTCTAATCTCTGAATTAATGACGATTTATCACGGCAAATATGTCGTGCGGGTCTTGGTTCTTTTAGAGGGCGTTACGCGGGCAACTGGTATGGCAGTTGCCGATACAATTGAGGCGGCGGAAGACCGGGCGAGAATTCGGGCGCTGGAAGTAATGGGAATTCGTTTATCTGCGGCGGCGGATTCTCAACCTGCTGGTGTTGAATTTCCTAAGCTCAAGGTCTTTGAGTCAGAACGCTTGGAATCTGGCAATATGGACGGTATTTCTACGGATACGAGTTGGCTAAGAGAGACAACTGAGCCATCTTTGTTGGAGAAGACAAGTTTCGTACCATCGCCTGGAATGAGTGCTATTTCTACTGGAGCGAGTGCGGCTGTTACGGGCAATGTAGATTGGACGCGGGATGATTATGTTCGCAATACTGAAATAGCTTCTTCTGTAAATGAGGCCCAGCCGACAATTTCTTTTAGTAGTAAGGTGACGCCAATTGGGTCTCGTCGCCACGATCAGGAAATGAGCGCTGTTGAGTCCGACTCCTTAAGCACTGACACCAGCACTAGCATTGTTGATAAGACTAATTTGGGTGGGCTCGTCGATCATTCAGAACTGATCGCTCGGATCGGAGTTTCAATTAAACGACTCGGCTGGAATAATAAACAGGGAAGCGATTATCTACAACGCACGTATGGCAAAAAAACACGCCACGATCTGGCGGACGAAGAGTTGCTAGAATTCCTTGAATACCTTGAATCTCTGCCCAACCCCACATTGTAGCGATCGGTTATCTCGTTTCCGGTTGTGTCTGAATCATTATGGCCGCAGAGGGGCAACCCCACCCCCTACCCCTCCCCGTCCCACGGGGAGGGGGAGAAGGAGAGAGGGGCAGAGGGGAAAAACGAACAATTCCGACGCAGACGGATTTGATATTACTCGTTTTGGATTTATCAAATGCGAGCGATCGCATTTCTATTCAAATGAAGGGTTAGGCTGAACTATCGAGCCGGGACGCGACTACCTGTGGCGGACTTACAAAAAGCGATCGCGCTCCCCCTCCTCATAAATATGAGGAGAGGCGGGTGAGAGTTGTTAAATTTGTTATCCAAGCACAACAATCAACAACTCTCACCCGCCCCTACAACTTAAACCTTTTCTAGGCTACGGCTAAAGGTTTGCTACCAGCTGCGGTGCGATCGATCACTTGGTCGATCAACCCGTAGTCCTGCGCTTCCTTCGCTGACATGAAGAAATCCCGCTCAGTATCTTCCTCGATCCGCTCTATGGGCTGACCTGTATGTTCTGCCAGCATTTCATTCAGGCGTCGTTTGTGGTATAATATCTCCCTGGCCTGAATCTCTATATCCGTGGCCTGCCCTTGAGCGCCACCCAGCGGCTGGTGAATCATAATCCGAGAATGAGGCAGACTCATCCGCTTGCCTTTAGTACCGGCGCTGAGGAGAAATGCTCCCATACTGGCTGCCAGTCCCGTACAAATGGTGCAGACATTAGGACGAATTTGTCTGATGGTATCATAAATGCCCATGCCTGCCGATACAGAACCACCCGGCGAGTTGATATATATGTAGACATCTTTTTCCGGGTCTTCGGAGTCTAAAAAGAGTAGCTGGGCAACAATCAGGTTGGCGAGATCAGAGTCAATTTGTCTGCCTAAGAAGATAATACGCTCCCGCAGCAGTCTGGAGTAGATATCAAAAGCACGTTCGCCGCGCCCAGATTGTTCAATAACGGTAGGTATCATGGTGTTTGCATATCCGGTAATTTTTCTTAATTTTATCGATTTATGGTCTTAAAGGCTTTGGCGGATATCCGAATCGAGATCTGATTGTCTATAATGGCTAGAAAGTCAGTGAAGTTTTACAATACCTAATAAAATAAATTTTATAAGTTTGTTCATTGGGTTTTTTCTGACCCAATTGTGTTTTAGGAATCGGGAAATTGCCGATTTCTGACCTCGCTGCCGTAATGCTGCACGGCTTGCGCGATCGCTTCTCGCAAATTAACATAAGATTTAGCAAAAGGTGGCTGTTTTTGCGAAAGCCCCAACATATCGGCAGTAACCAAGACCTGACCATCACAGTGTGGCCCTGCACCAATTCCAATTGTCGGAATTGTTAGCTTTTGGGTAATTTGCAACGCCAATTCAGATGGAATATGCTCTAAGACTACCGCAAAGGCACCAGCTTCTTCAAGTGCGATCGCTTCTTGTAAAATCCTTTCTCCTGCTTCCAGCGATTTCCCCTGCTGACGATAACCCAACTTATGCACTGACTGGGGCGTCAAACCCAGATGACCCAGCACTGGAATTCCCGCTTGTACGAGATGGGACACAGTTTGTGCCATTACCGGATATCCTCCTTCCAATTTTACCGCTTGAGCGCCCGACTCCTTAAGCACCCTCCCTGCTGAGTGCATTGCTTGCTGAGGACTTTCCTGATAACTCAAAAACGGCAAATCGCAAATCACTAACGCCTGCTTCACAGCTCGACGCACCGCCTTAGCGTGGTGTATCATCTCATCCAGAGTCACCGGCAGAGTGGTTTCATAGCCCAACGCCACCATTGCCAGAGAATCTCCCACCAGGATAACATCCACACCAGCGGCATCCAACACTAGGGCGATCGCATAATCCCAAGCTGTTAGCGCCACAATCGGACGCCCTTGCTGTTTCCATTGAATTAATTGCCCTGTTGTGACTGCCATTTATTATAGGTAACTTTTCGCTCGCTCGATGTTTCCTTCCTTATTACTTTATTATCACTCTAAAAGTCAGGTTTATTCTGGGTTCGACTTTCTTCGATGTATTTGGTATTTGATGCTGCCAATAGTGCTGCGTTGCACCAGCCATTAGCAGAAAACTTCCATCTGTCAGTTCGAGTTCTGTCTTCAAATCCTTATTGTCTATGCGCCTAAACATAAATCTTCTTGTTTCACCAAAACTAACAGAACCTATAACTGGATTTTTACCTAGTTCTGGTTCGGCGTCAGTGTGCCAACTGATAGTCTAATTGGATTGCATTGCTATCAAAATGCTGTCTCTTCATTTAATTCTCCCCTCCTCCCCCTCTTCAGTACTGGGGACTGACGCGAGTGAAGGCGCGATGCGCCCTAGCAGCACCTGTATTCAAGTTTACCCAAGCCAGTCCCTCGCGAGTTCCCACCCATAACTTATTGCCGGTATCGGGAGAAAGGGAAAAGACTCTTGCCAGGGGTAAACCAGAAACTTGTCCGGCTAGAGTACCAGTATACGGGTTGTAGCGAAACACAGATCCATCTGTTCCCACCCAAAGGCTACCCAGTTCGTCAACGCGCAATGTGGTGATATTGCGTTCAGCTAGTTCGGTAACAGTTCGCACCACTTTACCCGTTAAGGGGTCAAGTTCGATCAAACTGCTGGGCGTTCCCACCCACAGAGTACCTTTGGGATCGAGGGCTAAAGCTTGTACGGTAGTGCCTGGTAAATCGGTAACGCGACTAATTGGATAAGCGCTGGCAGTATCGATTCGCACCAAACCATCGAGTGTTCCCACCCACAATTGTCCTTCCAAGTCGAGACTGAGGGCGTTGGCGCTGACTCCCGGTAAGTTTCGCAGCGTGGTCATCAATAATCCTTTATCGGGACTGATTAGGGACAAACCGCGATCGCCACCAACCCACAAATAGCCACGTTTGTCAATCAACAGCGACAAAACTCGGTTGGAAGGCATAAAGAAATTCTGTGCCGTAATTTCGTTGGTGCGGGGATCTACTCGCTGCAATCCCTCGTAGGTTCCCACCCAAATCCTTCCCACCTTATCTTCAGCTAAAGCACCGATGTTGACATCCGGTAAATTGACCCGCGCCAAAATTCTACCAGTGTTGGGGTCAATTCGCGCTAACCCCTGCGAAGAACCGACCCAGAGGTTTCCCGCAATGTCGCGTAGCAAAGCACCGACGCGATACTCTGCTTGCTGTTGCATTTGGCGCTGTATCCTCTGCAAGTCCACTCCGGGCGGTGGCGCTTGAGGCGGGTAGATGGAAGTATCTGTTACCGCCGATTGGGCTAGAACAGCGCTGGTGCTGGTTCCGACAAGGATTGCCAAGAAGCCCAGTAGGGTGGCATTCAGGCAAATACTGTTATGTTCGCTCAACAATGGCATAAATTTCTCCTGACCAAATGATTCACAAATACGTTACCGCGTCAAGATTATTTTTAACTTAATTTAATCGCTGAGAAGAAGTGGTGGAAGGGGAATAAGTAAAAATCACAAGATGTCGCTTTTCGTATCGATGTCGCAACAAATATTTATACCTACATCATATAAATATACATTATGACATTCTCTAAAAAATTTGAAGTTTACCTAATTGATTTCTTGATATAGTTTTAAACAACTGCCAGATAGGCAAAAAAAAAATTCAAGTAATTCCCAGGAACAGACATATGTCTTACGCCCAAACCAAGACTCAGACAAAAACTGGGTATCAAGCCGGAGTAAAAGATTACAGGCTGACTTATTACACCCCAGATTACACGCCGAAAGATACAGATATTCTGGCGGCTTTCCGCGTCACGCCTCAGCCCGGAGTTCCTCCAGAAGAAGCAGGTGCTGCTGTGGCGGCTGAGTCTTCCACTGGTACTTGGACAACAGTTTGGACTGACTTGCTGACCGACCTCGATCGTTACAAAGGTCGTTGCTACGATATCGAACCCGTTCCAGGTGAAGACAACCAGTACATCTGCTTTATTGCCTATCCCTTGGATCTGTTTGAAGAAGGGTCTGTCACCAATATGCTTACCTCGATCGTAGGTAACGTATTTGGTTTCAAAGCTTTGCGTGCGCTGCGTCTAGAAGATTTGCGGATTCCCGTTGCTTACCTGAAGACATTCCAAGGCCCACCCCACGGGATTCAAGTAGAGCGCGACAAACTGAACAAGTACGGTCGTCCTTTGTTGGGTTGTACGATTAAGCCCAAACTGGGTCTGTCGGCTAAGAACTACGGTCGTGCAGTTTACGAATGTCTGCGCGGCGGTCTGGACTTCACCAAAGACGACGAGAATATCAACTCTCAGCCATTCCAACGCTGGCGCGATCGCTTCCTGTTTGTAGCAGAAGCCATCCACAAAGCGCAAGGTGAAACTGGTGAAATCAAAGGTCACTACCTGAACGTCACCGCCCCCACCTGCGAACAAATGATGCAGCGGGCTGAGTTCGCCAAAGAACTCAAAATGCCCATCATCATGCACGACTACCTCACCGCTGGCTTCACCGCCAACACCACCCTCTCTAAGTGGTGCCGCGACAACGGTATTCTGCTCCACATCCACCGCGCTATGCACGCCGTGATCGATCGTCAAAAGAATCACGGTATCCACTTCCGCGTCCTTGCTAAGACCCTGCGGATGTCTGGTGGCGACCACCTGCACTCCGGCACAGTCGTCGGTAAGCTGGAAGGCGAACGCGGTATCACGATGGGCTTCGTTGACTTGATGCGCGAAGACCACATCGAACAAGACCGCGAACGCGGTATTTACTTCACCCAAGATTGGGCTTCTATGCCGGGTGTAATGCCAGTTGCTTCCGGTGGTATCCACGTATGGCATATGCCAGCGTTGGTTGACATCTTCGGCGATGATTCCTGCCTGCAATTCGGCGGCGGCACTCTGGGTCACCCCTGGGGTAATGCTCCTGGCGCAACTGCTAACCGCGTGGCTTTGGAAGCCTGCGTTCAAGCTCGTAACGAAGGTCGCAACCTCATGCGCGAAGGTGGCGATGTCATCCGCGAAGCTTGCAAGTGGAGCCCTGAGTTGGCTGTTGCTTGCGAACTGTGGAAAGAAATCAAGTTCGAGTTCGAGGCAATGGATACCGTCTGATCTAAGTGCTGAGTGCTGAGTGCTGAGTTACAGTTAAACGAACTCAAAACTCAAAACTCAAAACTCTTGGGGGCGGGGTCAAAAATGGATCTAAAACAAGTTGCCAAAGACACTTGCAAGACGCTGATTAGTTACTTGACCTATAAAGCAGTGCGGATTGTCCTGGATCAGTTGAGCGAAACTAATCCTCCTCTGGCTTACTGGCTGAATAACTTTTCCTCAAAAAGCAAACTCCAAGATGGAGAAGCTTATATTGAGGAATTACTCCGGGAAAAACAGGATTTGGCGTTTCGGATTATGACTGTGCGCCAGCATCTAGCGGAGGAAGTGACAGATTTTTTGCCTGAGATGGTTCGCACTGGCATTCAGGAGGGCAATATGAAACATCGGCGTCAGCATTTGGAACGGATTACCCAACTAACCGTGTCTGACCCCAGCCCACCTCCAGAAGAACAAACAGATTCACCAGCCGAATCTGGATAACTTCGATCGTCAACTGATAGACCAGAAATACAAGTACAAGGAAGACCAGCAAGCAATGAAAACTTTACCCAAAGAGCGTCGTTACGAAACCCTTTCCTACCTGCCTCCTCTCACCGACGTACAAATCAACAAGCAGATTCAGTACATTATAGACCAAGGCTATATCCCAGCCGTGGAATTCAGCGAAACTTCTGAACCTGAAATGCACTACTGGACTCTGTGGAAGTTGCCTTTGTTCAATGTTACCACTCCTCAAGAAGTGATGAATGAGGTGAAATCTTGTCGTTCGGAATACTCCAACGGCTATATCCGTGTGGTGGGTTTTGATAACGTGAAGCAGTGCCAAGTTCTCAGCTTTATCGTTTCCAAGCCAAACACCAGAGGCTACTAGATCTGAAATAGCACATCTGAATAGTTAGTTGTGTAAAGTAGGGGCAATTCACGAGTTGCCCCTATTTTGTCGATCGCCGCTTTTGGCCAGATGGGCGACGAGATACGTAAAAAACGCACAGGAAAGGGTGATAAGAGAAATAATAATCCTTCTTGAATAAGGAATAATGGCTAATTTACAACGCATCGCCCAAATTCGGCAGCAGTTAGGTGTGTCGGCGTTCAAAAATATTGCTATTGCTAACTTCCAGATTGGCGGTGATAGTGAGGAACTGATAGCTATTAGCGGTCAATCGACTCGTCCGGGAACCGTTGGTTTACCTCAGCAGCCTTTATTTGAAACATTTGAAGCCCCACCAGGACATTCACGAGCCTATGATAGTGAGTATAAACTGCTTGAGGAACTGGCGTTCCGATATGTCCAGACTCCAGAAGTTGAAGGGACTATTAATCTATTGACGGAACGATCGCCCTGTGATTCCTGTACTAATGTTATTGTGCAATTTAGCCGCCGCTTTCCAAACATTATCCTAAGAGTCAACCATACAGGGGAGGTTTAAAGGAGTTAGTAGCTATGTATTTAGATAAAGTCAAAAAACAACTGATAGAACTAAAACTTGCATTGCCAGATGAATTGCTAGGCTGTACTCAGGATGAAGTAATTGAACTTGAGCGACAGTTGGATATTTGCCTGCCAAAAGCCTATCAGGAATTCCTCTTATCAATGGGGCATGGTGCTGGGCGATTTTTGCGTGGGTCGGACTGTTTTTTTAAACATCTACCTGAATTACAAAATTGGTCAGTAGAGCTATTACAAGAGAATAATTTTTCGGAATTTATGCCAGAGTATGCCTTTGTTTTCTTGATGCACCAGGGGTATCAATTCAGCTTTTTTAGACTTTCGGAAGGAGACGATCCGCCGACTTATTCTTACTGTGAAGGAATCAATCAAACTTCTTTCATTAGAAGCCATGAGAGATTTAGTGATTTTCTAGTTAGTGAAGTGGAAATTCACGGAAAGTATTTATATTCAGCGATTAGCAGATAAGCGATCGCATTTTTTCTGTTCAGCCTCAACTAGCCTGCCGAATCTGTCGAGATGACAAGCTGGTAATAATTTTGCTTTCCATTTCTTTAATAGCAGCCATAATACTATTCTCAGGCGAATTAAGAATTAACCATTTGACTTCTTCTAAGTAATCTAAAATATTTTGGCGCAATTCTGGTCGAGATTTCTTCACCATCTTATCATAGTCCCACACATCCCAAATTAAAATCCCTACAGCCAGCAGCGGATCTATAAGTTGAGCGCCAATTTTAGCTACAATTGCGCCGCTGGCTTTACCTGCTATCTTCGCAGCAGCTTTTAAGGCAAAATTGACAGCTAATTTAGTTCCAACTCCCGTACTTATTATTAATAATTTATTGCCCAAATTAGCAGCCACACTATCTATTTGTAAACTATTTTTACTATTTCCTGTATCATAAATCAGACTAGCCAGGTCATTTAAATATTTTTCCGACTCTCCATCACTTAAATTGTAAGAATATTTGATACTTGCCAACTTCATACCCAGTGCTGAAGCATAGTTTCTGCATACTCTTTCTGTCACCTTAACCAGTTCGGCTTTCGATTCTTCATCTAGTACCTGTTCGGTCAATTTACTTTGAGAATCTTCTATCATTCTTTTTTGTAAAAGTTGACTGGCATTTAAACTTTTTTCATCCTCTTTTCTAAGAATTTTTAGATATGAATCAATCTTAAATGCCGCCCAAGCAAAAGGACTCCCAAATTCCTGCGCTTTCTGATTCCAGTAACTAAAGTACCAATTGAGAAACTTTTCATCAACTTTCTTCATTAAATCATCTACCCAATCATTTAACTCAGCAGCGGCAAATTCCTCAGTGCTATCATGCGCTATTCTGAGGGCGTCTATCAAATCTTTATCAAGTTGATACCAATCGCTTGAGGAATTAATAGTAACTAATTCGCCGGAATTTTGTCTGGGTATTGTGAGTGTATCTGCTGCATAGGCGGGATAAATTTTTCCCATCATTGGAATTATCCCACTTAAAGTTATTACAACAGTAAGCGCGAGAGAAATGAATAGTTTAAATAATTGATTTTGAAAGAGCATTTTTTTACTTAAATTGATTTAATAATCTTGTTTTGTATTTGGTCTATTGCTGTCATCATCCCTTTTTCTGGATTGTTGAGTAGAGAGATTTTCACTTCTTGTAAATATTCAGCTAGATTAGCACGTAAAATTGGTTTTTCTATGTTTGCTGTGTGGTTATTATCCCAAACATCCCAAAGAATAATACCGACACCGACAGTAGAATCTAAAACGGCTGCTCCTATTTTACCAGCTAAAGCTGCACCTGTTTTAGCAGCAATTTTTGCGCCTGCTTTGCTAGCTAATTTAGTTACCATTTTGCTGCCTACTTTTAATACTAGGGGTGCAACTAAAGGCTTGACAGCTAAATAAGCACCACCAGCAGTTAACACTTTGAGGGAAAGATTGGATATATCCCCTTCTGTATCGTTAATATTAATAGCTATTTCGCTGAGATATCGATTCCAGTCTGCTTTGGGTATTTGGTAATTTATTGATATATTATTGATATTAACACTCAATTGCTCAAGGTAATGATTAACTGTTTGTTGGGTTAATCGTTCTAGTTTTAATTGGGCAATTTGGGGTATAATTACCCGTTTGGCAAATTCTGATTGGAAATCCTTAGTAATTACTTCGGCAACTTTTTGTTCTGGACTAGGATTGTTTGAATTGAGTAAATGTGCTACGCCAGAGGATATTTGGACAAATAGACTTTTATATTCTATTTGTTTCTGGTTGAAGTAGCCGAAGTACCAATCTAAAAAGCTATTATCAACGCGATTCATTAATTCATTAACCCAAACATCAAGTTCTTGAGAGGCATAGTTTTCAGCACTTGCACGGGCATTTTTGAGTCCTTGTACGGTTTCTTGATTAATTTTGCTCCAGTCTGGTTGTGCGGGTACAACTATGGTTGTTTTTTCTGTATCTTTAATGACATTTTTAGGCGAAAATGCGTTAGTGATAAATAGTTGACCGATGAGGGGAATAATTACAATTAAAAGAACAATTAGCCAAATGAAAGGTGCTAGAGTTCTGAGAAATTGAATCCAGGTTTTGATACGATCGGTTTTTTCGGTAGGTGGTTTGGGGTCGGTAGGTGGTTTGGGGTCGGTGGGTGGTTTGGGGTCGGTGGGTGGTTTGGGGTCGGTGGGTGGTTTGGGGTCGGTGGGTGGTTGAGGTTGATTCATCGTTGTTTGCCGATGCTTTGATACTAATTATAGTATGGCATATAGTGCAGAAATGTTGAATGGCGTAAGAAAACTTCACATAAGCTATTACGCATCTAAATCGAATGCAAGGACGGGCAGGATGCCCATCCCACAAGAAACGCAGAAAAACTAACTGTGAAATTAGATGCGTAGCAGCTTACTAATGTATCCAACACAGGATAATCTTTTTTGGGTAATAGTATCAATATCTCTTTCATCACTTTGGGAAAATTTTGCTCTATCATAATCTGATGCTTTTTTGTTTATGTCTTTTTGATTATATCATTTTGCTCCATTTTTTTGACCTTTTTCCTAACATTCAACACTTCTGCATATAGTGAGGTGCGATCGCATTTATTTTATGGCACAATGAGAACAAAGAGTTAGAGGTCGAACTATGACAGTAACAATGGCGAAAATCTTGCAATTGGAAAACGGCGATTGCGTCACTCGCGCTGAATTTGAGCGACGCTACGACGCAATGCCTCACCTGAAGAAAGCAGAATTAATCGAAGGAGTTGTTTATATGGGATCGCCAGTTCGAGTTATTCACGGTAGACCTCACGGTAGTATCATAGGATGGTTATCTCCATATCGGATTGCTACGCCTGGAGTCGATTTGTTAGATAATACCACAGTGCGTCTCGATCTAGAGAATGAACCGCAACCGGATGCACTGTTGCGAATTGAGGTTGGCGGACAATCAACAATTAGCGAGGATGGTTATGTGGAAGGTGCGCCGGAATTCATTGCTGAAATAGCAGCAAGTAGTGCTTCTTATGACTTGCGAGATAAGTTAAGAACATATCGCCGTAACCAAGTACAAGAATATTTGGTTTGGCAAGTTTACGAACAAAAAATTGATTGGTTTCGCTTAAGGGAAGGAGAATATATTGCTTTATTAGCAGATGAAGCAGGAATCATTAAAAGTGAAGTTTTTCCTGGTTTATGGTTAGCTGTTTCGGCTTTGTTGGCTGGTAATTTGGTTGAGGTTCAATCGGTGTTACAGATGGGGTTAGCAACAGCGGAACATCAAGCTTTTATCGAACAGTTGAGGAATCGGGTATAAATAAGTTCTAAACTTTGATTGAATCTTAAATAATCTAGTTGTTTCTGTGTGGTGATGTGAATGCGATCGCACTTTTGACTACCAGTTGCACCCAGTTGCCAAAATCTGCGATCGCATTTTTTTGTTAAACTCTAAACCTCCTTCCCAATTCTTCACGGGACAATTGGAGTAGTAAGGGAGTAAATTCCTCTGGGGTAAAAGTCAAAATAGAGTCAATTAAAGCAGATAATTCTGCATCTAATTCTCCAAATCTTGCTCTTAATAAATTTTCCACTACTAAACGCTCTCCTTGTTGAATACCTCGTTCCATACCTCGTTCCATACCTTGCTCGATACCTTGCTCGATACCTTGTTGGATACCTCGTTCGATACCTTGTTGTTCAACTTGTGCTAACTTTTCCTGAAACAAAGGTTGCAATCTCATAACTAACTCCCGATCGTCTGGTTCTAAACTTTGATTGAGGTTTAAATTTTCTCGTAATTGATAGAACAATGACAAGATTGTTTCTCGCCATACATTGTCTGCTGGTAATGCCGACAATTCATCAATTGCTTGTTCTTGTACTTTTTTCTTTCCCAATATTCTCAGCCAAAGTGTTTCTGGGGTTTTGGGTAATTGATGAATCACTACAATGGCTGTTCTCAAATAATGAGGTAGGAAATAAACTCCTGCGCCCCAAGTTTCCTCTAGTATAGCGCGGAATCCTGACAAGATGGAGGCGGAGGCGGTTGGGGTGAGTATCCATAAGTAAGGTAAGCTGATGGGTTCATTGGGTGCATTCTTGCGTTTTGCCTGTCGTTGAATGGTTTCGCGGACTTCTAGCGCTTTTAGGAGACAGCTACAAATCTCTTCGGGGTCTATGGCATTGCGAAAGGGTTCAAAAATTGCGGCTGTTTCTCCCAATCTTCCTAATAATCCTAAATCTTGTGATAGAGTTTCGGGGGAGGTGTTGGGAATGAAGAGTACATCAATTTCCCGTGTCTCTGATGAGACTTTTCGATCGGGTTTAACTTCTCCGTAGGGAGTTAGTAATTCCTCTAGGTAATCTTTGGCAAATTGATCGTGGACGAAGCGGGTCATTGTCGGAAGTATTGGATTTTTTGGGTATATTTAATATTATATAATAGAAGTATATCGGCTAAATTTGTATTTAATTAAAGCGCGATTGCAGTATAATGATTAAGTTGGAGCATTAGCCATTTACCGTAATATTAAGACATAGATGACTATTTCCTCGGAAATCCAAGCTCTCATTGAGAGGCTGAATCAAGAACTAGCTCAGATTGAGCGAGAAGCAACAGATGGACTGAACTTAGCAACACCGATATTATCTCGATTTCCAGATAATGTAATATTAATCGGGTCATTTGCTACTCTCAATAATGCTCTATTCTTTGTAGATAACTCCAGAAGGCGCATCCAGATTACTGTTGAGAGCATTTCCCCGGAAAATGTGCCAGCTTCGGTAATTCAGGAAGCAGGAGAAGATTTGGCAGAGTTGCAGGGGCGGATACTGGAAGCTAAAATACGGGTGAGTAGGATTGTCAAGCGTTTGGAGAACTTATCATGACACAATCATCTTTAACCCAAGAACAAGAAGCAGCAATGGCTGAACTTTTGGAACTTACTAAAGATGCTGAGGAAAAGCTTAGAAAAATGAGTGAATTTGCCGATGCGATCGCAGAAAAATATCAAAAGCGCCTGCATGAAATAAGAATTGCAGAAACACAGAATTATGAAATAATTACCGGATGAAAAGCTATAAAATTTTGTGAACTTGCAGAAGCTTTTTCCCACTTTGGGAAAGGAGGCTAAAAGCTAGACAAGTAGTGAAACAGAAAGTTGGTGGGAAAGAGTAGAATTAGAGAGATGCGATCGCATATTCCATCAAAAGCGGGAGTTCATTTTAATGGACTGAAAGATTTGTATTCAGTCCACTTAAGTGGACTTTCGCTAATTTCTTTTCTAAACCGTTCCAACAGTTGCTCACGAAAAGTTCAACCCGGTCACGAGGATAATTTAGTAATTTGGTATTGCATTGCCTTTATGGGCGGCAACCTGATAGGATACTGTGCAAATTGACGACGTTACCAATCACTGCGATCGCAGGCGCTAAAAACTTCGCTTTCTCAATTTGCTCTACAATTGTACCCAAAGTACCTATTAGTTCTTCCTGTTCGGGACGAGTACCCCAACGCACTAAAGCTACCGGAGTTTCTAAACTCAAGCCAGCTAAATGTAGCTGTTCGACAATGTAGGGCAAATTGTGGACGCCCATGTAGATTACAATTGTTTCGGAACCGTGAGCGATCGCACTCCAATTCACGGCTGGTCGGTACTTCCCGGCTGATTCGTGACCAGTGACAAACGTAACCGACGAACTATAAGAACGGTGAGTGAGAGGAATTCCCGCATAAGCTGGTGCTGCAATTCCAGAAGTTACCCCCGGCACTACTTCTACCGGCACTCCCGCACGCACCAAATCTTCCATTTCTTCGCCACCGCGACCAAACACAAACGGATCGCCACCTTTCAACCTGACAACGATCGCCTCTGTTTGCGCCTTTTCTATTAATAGCTGATTTGTCTCTTCCTGCAATAACGAGTGACGCCCCATGCGCTTACCCGCATCAATTTTCTCAGCTTGCGGGTTAATCATTGCCAAAATTTGAGGACTCACGAGCGCATCGTAAACTACCACATCCGCACATTCTAAAAGCCCTTTTCCTTTCAGCGTCATTAAGCCCGGATCTCCCGGCCCCGCACCCACCAAATATACCTTACCCAAAACTCTCTTCCTCTCTTCCTTCGTTTCCTTTGTGCCAATGTGGTTCATTCTTTCGTCAAATCCAAAATCAAATCTACTAACTCAGCACTCGTTCCTATCGCGTCAGCCAAATGAAAACTGACCGTAGGAAACTCCTGTTTAATTTGCTCTACAGATTGAGCTAGAGCATCAGTAATTCCACCAGCAAATAGAAAATATGGTAAAATTCCAATCCGCCTATAACTCGACATCACTAACTCTTTCACCTGAAATTCCAGCTTTGGCGATACAGACCAGTAAGCGGGGACTGCTCCCAATTGGGTAGCCAGAGTTTCCACAGGCTGATTTGCACCTTGGCGGCGACTACCGTGAGATAACAAAATCCAGATATCTGCATCAAAATAAATCATCTGGTTTGCCAACAACTTCGCCATCCCAGAGTGAGATCCCAAGTGAGGTCGAATCTCAACAGCCAAATCTGAGCCAAAAGCCTGCTGTGCAGTTGCTACCTCCGCTGGTATATCCACCATGACATGAACCCCCGGCAGCAGAAACAGGGGTATCACTTGCAGGTTTTTGAATCCAGATGCGATCGCATATTCGCCAAATTGCTCGATCTGCTTGTGTAACGGCAAATGGGCCAATTCTAGGCAGGCCGTGCCAACCAGGGGTTGCAAACCATTGCAATCAGGCATCTGGTCGAAACCAGTCGGGGCCAAAGAGGTTTTGCTATTAGACTGTAAACACCCCAGCTTGTCGGAGATTGACTCAGCCAACCTCTCGACCTCAACTTGAGGACGAGGGTCGCGACTACCGTGGGAGACTAGCAGATAGGCAGATTGCAATTGCAAGCGAGTATGTAAAAGCGAAGACTTTAATGTTTCAGTTAAAATACTAGCGTTTATTCAGAATATATTTTGTATAAAATGTTTCTATCTTGATGATTTCTTTAGAAACAGAAAGAGCCAGGGTATAGACTGTTCCCTGACTCTTCTTTGTCCTATTCTCGTTTAAAGCTCAGACATTTAGACTTTTTCCTTCATCGGATCGGCAACATATCTGAAATCCGGTTCAGAATTCCAAGGCCCGCGCTCATCCTTACCATTTTGAGACAAGTTGAAGTAAAGATCGACGGTACTATCCGGCTGAATATTGCCAAACATGGGATCGGTAAGCTTACCCAGCGAATCCAGCGCATTCATGAACATCTTGGTATGGGAAATTTCGCGGGTTAAAAGATGCACTAGAGTATTTTTGGTTCCCTCATCCGGTGCGAGTTTAATCAATGCTTCGTAAGTCTGACGCGCACCAGCTTCGGCAGCGACATTTGCTCGCAAGTCGCGCACGACATCGCCTCCTTCATTAATATAGGCGGCAGTCCAGGCACTACCCTGACTGTCTAAGAAATGAGGCCCCATACCGCGCACGGCAAACAGCGTACTCTTATAAGCTTCTGTTTGGTCAACATTCTTGGTGTGTCCTTCGATTAGTTTGCCCACCATTTCTAAGTGGCTAAACTCCTCAAGTGCAATATCTTGAAGCATATCGCGAATACCGGCATTTTCGCAGTGAAAAGATTGTACCCAATATTGTAGCGCTGCGGTGAGTTCGCCTGTGGCTCCACCGAACTGCTCTAGGAGCAACTGGGCAAAACGAGGATGGGCTTCATTGATATTTACAGTATGAATTGTTTCTTTCTTGTGAAAAAACATGAATTGTACTCCCTTCTCAGTGCCTCAGAAAAAATCTTTAGCTCTCTCACGAAAACTGTCGAATCTTTTACTCTCCTAACAGCTTATAGCGGGCATCAAATCATAACCTGCATCTTGAGACAGAGTTGAAATTATTGATAGCTCTATCTTGAGTTAAGTAGTGTGGAGTTGCGTTACAATACGGCTCAGTTAAGAAGTAGGCCCAGAAACCCAGTTTCGTCAATGAGATGTGAACGGGTTTGCGTTGGCGTAGCCTGCCGTAGGCATATCGCACTTGACAAATTTGATAATTTATGTATAGTGATGTGAATGCGATCGCACTTTTGACTGCCTGTTGTATTACTCCGTTCCCGCCACAAGATTATGTAGGGGCGAAGCATTGCGGAATTAACTTTTCGGTTTTGAGTTAAGCTTAATCCCGCAATGCTTCGCCCTCCCACTATACATAGTCTTCCACCGGGAAGGGAGTAGTTGGTAAAAACTGCGATCGCATTTTTTGTTAAACTCCAAATCTGCTTACCAATTCTTCACGGGACAATTGCAGTAGTAAGGGAGTAAATTCTTCTGGTGGAAAAGTCAAGATAGAGTCAATTAAAGCAGATAATTCTGCATCTAATTCTCCAAATCTTGCTTTTAATACATTTTCCACTATTAAACGCTCTCCCTGTTGCATACTTTGTGCTAACTTTTCCTGAAACAAAGGTTGTAATCTCATAACTAACTCCTGATCATCTGGTTCTAAACTTTGATTGACGTTTAAATTTTCTCGTAATTGATAGAACAATGACAAGATTGTTTCTCGCCATACATTGTCTGCTGGTAATGCCGACAATTCATCAATTGCTTGTTCTTGTACTTTTTTCTTTCCCAATATTCTCAGCCAAAGAGTTGACGGGGTTTTGGGTAATTGATGAATTACTACAATGGCTGTTCTCAAATAATGAGGTAGGAAATAAACTCCTGCGCCCCAAGTTTCCTCATTCCCAAATTTAGATTAGGGCCGATCGCATATCTCATCACATCTCACTTATTCAATTGGATATCCCCCATATTCAGTAATGGCTTTATCTATTTCATCCATTAATTTAATCGTTTCTGCCAAAGCAGAAACTATCTTTTGATAATGCTCTAAATCATCATAATTCAGTTGGCGACCTTTCCGATCCTTGAGCCATTTTTCACATACTTTGTAACCGCCGATCTGAAAGTTCCAGACTGACAGCGATATCCCTTCAAAATACTGACTCTTGTTAATCCAAACTCTTCCTTTCTCCCCCCTTGCTAAGGAGGGTTGGGGGGGATCTGGTTCTGTATAGCGTACTGCTTCAATTGTATCATTACCAGCAATCGGATAAGTAGTGATTTCATCTCCACTTTCTTCTAAAAGGTGAAGTTTGACAAGTTGGTTGCCAAAGTTGCAGAGATTACGGAATAAATCGGGATTTGATGTTAGCGCTAGACGGGGGAAGTCGATTTTGAGAAATTCTGCGTAACGGGTGCGGTAAGTGGGAGAATGGAAAATTGCATACATATAATCAAACACATCTTCTGGCCCAAATGTGTGATTTTTATCGCCTTTACCATCTGGAATAAATTCCATATTCAGGCGTGATGAAAAGTCTTTGATAAATTCAGATGATAAGTTGGGACGGCGTACCATTCCCATTTGTATTTCGGCTTCTGTTTCAGGGTAGAGGTAGAGAGGGAAGACATAGGATCGATCGTATGGATCGACAATTTTGTGTTGTCCGAAAGGAATTCTACTAGGAAAGAATGAAATACTTTGTCGCGTTTGTCTTGTGGTAGCAAGTCCTAAAGAATCTGTTGATAAAAAGTGCCTAGTTGTCTCCCATCTAGGATATCCTACAAAGTCATCATGGAGAATAATTGAGCGAAAATCAAAAGGACGATAAAGGCATTGTTTTATACTATCTATGAAAATATCGATATTTTTGGCCATAGCCTTTCTGCGACATTCTGAAAGTTTCCAATCTCGCGAATCATTTGCTAGATTGTATTTATCTCTAAAATATTCATCTGATATCTCAGGATTTAATGCGTCTTTTAGCATTGATACTAAATCAGCTTTATTGAAGGATATAACTAATCCATCTCGAAGAGTATTCATACCACTTGAATATACCATAAAGATTTGATTTAATTGCCAATTAGGTTGATATTCTGACAACAAATTCGTATTTTGTGGCACAAACAAATAAAAGGGTTTACGAGGAGATACTATACTCCATTTAGTTCTTTGAATATCATTTTCCCATAACCATTGATACTTACCTCCCACAATCCGAGACTCATTTTGTTTAGATTTATCCACTTCTCGCACCCCCCATAATTCGGCATGATGAACAGTGGCAGATTGCTTTTGAGATGCCATTCTTTTAACAAAAATACCAATCGCTACACCTTGTTGAATATCAAACACATTTTCATCTTTTGAGCCATCAGGAGATTGTTCTTTTTTCTTACTGTTACCATGTAAATCTAAAACATAAATATCATCAAAAGTTTCCATCAAACTTTGACGCATTCCCCGAAAAGTGGGATTATCCAAATAACCGTGATTGGTAATAAAAGCCAAAACACCATATCCCGTTTGTTCAATTCGCCATTGAGCAAAACGAATAAATTTCACGTAATCATCTTGCAAACCTTTGGGATTGCGTTCGTTTAAAGGTTTACCATCTACTTGATAGTAATCTCGAACTAGAGAAACAATCCAATCTCCTGTATTTTTTGACTCATAAGAATAGGGAGGATTTCCCAATACCACCATCACGGGAATATCTTGCTTAACATCTTTAGCCTTATCCGCCTCATCTCGAATCCAATCAGTAAAACCATCTGCCGGAGGAATTTGAAAAGCTTCTTGCAGCGTATTAGTTAAATAAATCTGCAATCTTTGCGCTTGTTCAAAATCATAACCAAGTTCTTTTAATTGCAATCCTAATTTAATATGAGCTACCGTGTAGGGAGCCATCAATAATTCAAACCCAAACAAACGGGGTAATAAATGTTGCGATACATATCCAGACCACATTCCTTTTTTATTCTTAAACGATTCATAAATATGGTCAATTACTCCATGTAAAAAAGTACCCGTTCCCGTAGCAGGATCGAGAATTAAAACTCGATGAATTTCTGTGGTATTATTGCCATCCTTTGTAGGTATTTTAATCTTGCTATCATCCGCTAAACCTTTCTTAATTCCAAAATCATTTTTCAGGATATAATCAACACTGCGAACAATATAAGAAACCACAGGTTCCGGTGTATAATAAACTCCTCTTGCTTCTCGCATTTTGGAGTCATATTCAGCCAAAAATGTCTCGTAAAAATGAACAACTGGGTCTTCCTGACGAGTGCGTTTACCGAAATCTTTGAGAATTTGCTCCATTTCAGTACGCTTGAGCAATTCTGCCAAATCATCAACCGCCCAAGCAATTCTCTCATCTAAATTTGGCCCTGCAATATGCCCAAACATATCGCGCAAAAATGGGTTAGTTTTGGGTAATTCATAAGGTGCATCGCGGCGACTAAATCGACTAATATCTTTAGTATTACAACGAGCGGCAAACATTCCATAACAGATTGTTTGGGCGTACATATCGGCAAATTGCGCTTGTGTTAAATCCGCCAGCAACACTTTCCGAAAAGATTCTAATTGACTTTTGAGTGTACCGCCTTCATCAGTATCAACAAAAGCTTGTTGAATCGCATCCCGAATTAATTGGGCAATTGATGCCATCCGTTTAGCTAATTCCTTCGGACTGTTGACAGTGGGAGCATTAACAGTTAAGAATTGAGTAAGCAAGCGGGTAACATTTTCTACCCCATTTTCTTCTAATTTGAGTTTTTTATTGCTACCAAATTTAGCAAGTTTGGCAGTTAAACGATGCTCACCGCCAACGTACCAACGAAACTCTAGATAATTGGTTAATATGAGATTTCCCAGTCCTTTAAGGTAACGCGCCATTTGTTGACTGCGTTCTTCTTTATCCAGAGATTTACCAACATCTTTAGATTCGATATAACCGAGAACGATTTGCCCTTGAGTGACGATATAATCAGGCGCACCACATTGAATTCGTTTTGGTTCGTTGGTGGCGCGTATTCCCTTAGATAAAGATTCAATTAATATTTGAAGTGCAGCACGGTGGGTATGCTCAGTGGATTGACCTGAGCGTAAATTAGTTTCAATTTTTTTGAGATATTGTGTAAATGGCATAACACACCAGTGCTAATTTGCTGTAGGGGAAGTAAACTAATTATATCACAAAAAGAGAAACCGGGTTTCTTCAAGAAACCCGGTTTCTGGGGTCTAATTAGACCCCCCTCCAAACCGTTCCAACAACTCCTCGCGAGAAAGCGTCAACAACAACCGAGTCAACTCCTCTAATGGTAGCCGCAACATCGAAGGTATCGCCCCAGCTAACACCTCATCCAGCGCACCAAATCGAACCCTTAGCAGATTTTCCACCATTTGGATCTGACCTTGTTGAAGACCTTGCTGAAGACCTTCCTGTACCGCATCTTCCCGCCATTTCAGATAAGCTGGTGATAAGTTCATAAGTACCTCCCTATCCTCTTCATCTAAATTTTGACTCGTTTGCAAGTTGATGTACCACTTACCCACAATTCCCAGAATATTTTTGGAAAAAGGATGATTACTGGGTAGCGCTTCTATTTCTCGCACTGCTTGTTTTTGAGTTTCCTTGCGTCCCATAATTCGCAACCACAAAGTTGCTTCCGTTTTTGGTAACTGATTAATCGCTATCAGTGCCGTTTTCTGATATTCTGGCAAAAAGTAAACACCTTTAACCCAATTTCCAGAACTATCCAACTTTGCGCCAAAACCATTCAGCAAATTTGCCGAACAGGTAGGTGATAAAATCCACAAAACTGGCAGTTCCGCTTCCGAAACAGAATCGTTCTCTCGTCTAGCCTTACGTAAAAGTTCGCCATGCAGCGAATACAATTTAAGCAAGCAGTTTCGCACGTCAACAGGGCTAGGCTGATTCCGAAATGGTTCAAACGAACAAGCAGAAGATGCCATTTGTCCCAACAAACCCAAAAGTTGTGCTTCTGTCGAAGGCGACGCCGTTGGTACAAACCAAACATCCACCTGACGGATTTCTGGCGATACATCCCGACTCGTTTCCACCTGGCCCAAAGGTGCTAATAATTCCTCCAGATATTCTTTAGCAAATTGGTCGTGAAGCTGTCGCGTCATCTAATTACCCAAGTTAGATTAACTTAAATATATAGCATTAGATTTAACAAGAGGCAGAGCCTCAGTAATTTTGTGATCGGGTTGAACCTGGTCACGAGGATAATTTAGTGATTCTGTCGCGTCATTTAATTTCCTAGTTATATCATATCCGGTTACATCGGCATTGTCTGTAGGAATCATTGGTTAAATTTAACCGCAGATGAAGACAGATGAACGCAGATGAACGCAGATAAGAGCGGATGCTACCGGACACGATATTAGATTATCTTTGCGCTCTTGTTTCGGAATCTGCGTTTTCGATCGTTGTTCATGGTAAGTTCCAATTTCTGATAATTTCTTGAACGCTTCCTTCTGTGACAAATATAATCTCCTCTGCCTGTTCTATTATTTTTTCCACTAAATTTAAAATCTCAGAACTAAGCGTCGGCTGAGTTTGAGCTATTTTTAACAGTAGCGTGGCAAACCTAGAGGATAAAGCGTTTGTATTTCGTACAATATTATCGAGTTCCTCTAGTTGCTCAATTGTTTCCTCTGTCTCGCCAAACTGATCGAATATATTTAATTTGGCTGATGTTGTATAATAGATGATATCCCACATCCGTCGCTCTAATTCAAAAATTATTGTTGTGGTTGGTTCAGGTAATTTTGCCATAGGTATTCTCTATGTATAAAATCAGCCGAAAGTGCCCATAAAAAAAGTGCCAGGGGGCACCCAGTTTGGCAATAGTTAAGGTTCGGCAATTAGTGCAAATGCTTCCCTAACATTGGACTAGCGGAGATATCAGCTAGTTGCCGTTACGAGCTTGAACAAAGCCCAATGTGAGGCTATCATGAGCGAGGAAGTGAGCGAGATGAAATGCTCTATCTTCAGTTTCGTAGAGGATTTTTTCGTACAGATAACGAGTGGCCCGATCGCCTAAACTTTCTGCTTGTCCCGCTTGACTGCGGATCAGTTTGATGATGGCTTGTTCTGCTTCGAGATCGTGTTGCACCATCTCTGTGCAAGTATAGACGCCATCCGCTTCTGGAGTGAAACAGCACAACTCGGCCAATTTGGTGAAACTAGCTGCTGGAACGCCTCCCAATCCATTCAATCGTTCGCCAATTTCATGGACGTGCCCCTGTACTTCTTCGTAGCTGTCTTGAAAGAACTTGTGCAGCGAGTAAAATTCGGCACCTTCAACTACAAAATGATGCTTCTGGTATTGCAGGTACATCGCCTGAAAACTAGCCAGTGCAATGTTGAAGCCTTCGCAGATCGGTGTAGTTACAGATTGCTCGAACAAAACTGCATTGTCATACACCCGATCGGCAGACCGTAACAAACCTTGAGCTTGAGTCATGGTTTTCCTCTCTTTTTCTTACGAGACTCGGTTGCAGCTACTGTCAATTTATCACTATTACTGTTTGAGTCAACATAGAGTTTTCCAGTTAATAACAGTAATTCTCAATAATTAATGACAGGTTAAGCTAGAGATTCAACAAGCTATTAAGTAACACAATTCTCAATCGCTGTGCCTGCTAGCAAGTTGATATAAATTCACAGTAAGCAAATAAATAAAAATTTTGTTAAGAATCACCGATTCACCCATATTGGCTTCAAGCAATTTGACATTGGGCTAGCTTGGACGCCATGATAGCGGCGTGACGCCACCACTGATATCCACCAACCCAACTGCGGGAGGGCAGGTGTCCCAAGGGGGCTGATAAAGTAAATTTTAAGTAAGGAGTGCGAACCTCGTGGGACGGCCACCCAATGCGATCGCAAAATTTAGCGTAATCTTCCTCAACAAGCTCAAAAATTTGCTTTTGCACGCTCAAACCAAAGCGCCCTTTGCTGTATTTTACCCACAATCGATCGATTATCTCCAAATCCTCACAAGGCAACTTGTCAATATCGCCACACTGGACGTAACTGCTGGGTGACTTGCCCAATATCTGACACACCAAGGCCCAACTTTCCTTATCTGCCTCTTCCCATTTACCGACAGCTAGGAAATGCTGTAATTTGCCGTAATCAACCCCCGCTTCTGAGATTAGATTTCCCCCCTGCGGTTTAGCAGCTTGGGGATGTAATAGTTTGGTAAAAAAGTTAACACGAGTAAGTGCGGGTGTTTGTGACTGGAAAGGTACAGGCGACGGCGCTTGGATTGCCTGCAAAACTTCACCAACAGATTGATAGCGATGGCTAACGGCAGTTTTGATCAGTTTATCTAGAATTCGACCCATGCGATCGCTCATTTGCGTACCGCTAGGTAAAAAATCTCGCCACACCCAACGATTATCCACGACATCAAACAAATCGAAGGGAGGAACCCCAGTCAGCAAGTGAATGCAGGTGACCCCCAAACTGTAAAGATCGCTAGCAGGTAAGGCTTTGCCCTTCAATTGTTCGGGAGACATATATTCTGGGCTACCCACCGTAGTACCAGTGCGAAACAGGGCGCTATCGGTAATTTGTTTAGCAACACCAAAATCGATCAGAACGAGTTTGCGATCGATCGTTCTTCGCATAATATTTGCTGGTTTTATATCCCGGTGCAGCACCTTATTGTCGTGGACAAACTTCAGCACCGGCAGCAAATCCCCCAACAGTTCCCAAATCTGAGTTTCGTTAAAAACCCCTTTTTGCCGCGACTCCTGTTGTAATGTTTGCCCGTCTATAAATTCCTGTATCAGATAAAGTTGCTTTTGCTGTTCAAAGTGGGCATATAATGCCGGAATTTGAGGATGCTTGCCCAACTCATTTAGACGCGCCGCTTCTTGGTGAAATAGTTGCGTCGCTTTTTTCAAAATCAAAGTGTTTTGACCCTCCATATAGAGCTGCTTGATTACACAGCGCAACTTGGAAGGATCGTCTTCATCAACAGCTAAAAAAGTTCTGCCAAATCCCCCTTTGCCAATAGGTTGCAGCGAGCGATATCGGTTTTTCAGCAACAAATGCGAGCCACAACTCAGGCAAAAGCGAGCATTGTCTGGGGCTTGGGGGTTGAAGCATCCAGGGATGACACAGTAGGTCATGGCAGAATCGAATGATAATTGTAATTAAATATACCAGCAATTAAGAAATTTTACTTTCAACCTTGCTTTTTTTGTGGTATCCTAGCTTTAACAATAAACCTAGCATATTTTCGGCTGTAATAGAGGTTACCTGATGCTTTCTGTTATTATTCCCGCTCGCAATAGTAAATCCCTCACTTATAATTGTTTAACATCAGTCAATTTTACGTTTCAGTCTATCCCCGGCCCCAAGGAATTTATTTTAATTGATGATAATTCTGATTCAGAGTCGGAAATAGTCGATCTGTTCTTAAATTTCAGGAAGTCTACTAATTCAACAGTAAAGATAATTCGTTTTAACCATAGACAGCATTATACGGGAGTTTTTAACTGTGGATTATCAGAGGCAAAAGGTAATCTCATCTTCTTCCTTAGCAACGACATGATGCTGACACCATACTTTCTACAAACTGTCCTAAGCGTAGCTGCTCTAGAAGAAGAAATTGGTATTGTTAGGGGGACTTCACAGTATACAGATAGTCATCCAGAGCATCGCTGTCCGCCGCCTTTTTCCCTGCGGGGATACCAAGATATTCTAGATTTTTCCGCATATATTTCTAAATATCACGGATTTCATTATGTTCAAGATAATTTATTGTCAGGAGATGCTATCTTAATTAAACGAAGTCTGATCGACAAGATAGGCGTGGCAGATCCCAGATTTTTTGGCTATTTTGGAGATGTAGATTACGGCATCAGAGCCCGCCGATCTGGATTCAAATTAGTGTGTGCAAAAGGTGCATGGCTGCATCACGAAGGTGCTGGTCATGTTAAACACGAATCAGTTACAGAAAAAGTAGATTTACACCAAAAGCATCAATCTAGAATGGAAATGGTTCAGGCTGCTTATGTTAAATTTATGGAAAAGTGGGAGCTTTCAATTCCTGAAATTTATCCTGGACTGTCTGAGTTAGATTTTGAAAAGCTGAGCCAACAGAAAGTAAGTTTCAGTGAATACGAAGCGCCTATTTCTTTGAATAGCCAATTATGCCAAGTTTTATGATTAATATGAAAAACTAAGGTAGCCTAAGTGACAAAGTTATCCTCATTGCAGGGACATCTTTAACAATTGGACAATTGGGTTGTCAAATGGGCAGTAGATTATTGCATTTCGGCTTGATAAATGTAGAAATTTTGAAAAATTCCCACGGTTTCAAAGCGATAAGCAGGCAAAAACGGGCTGATAGACAATTCTGTCCGATAAATGCTGAAAAATATAAAATTTAGCTGGTAGGTATTCTGGGCAACGATCCGTTTAAGTTTAGGACGCCCAGTATCGACCAGTATGGTGCATTGACGGGCTAAAAAGTTACCGAAACTTTTGGGGACTTCGGTACAGACGTTATTCTTTAAGTATACGGTCAGTTGGCCCAGGGCGTACTCCTCGTAGTCAGACTGACTGGGATTGCCTAGCGCCATCGACAGTCCCAACCCAGCCAGAGCCACAAGGCCCACAGATTTGAGAATATTTAAGCTTTTCATGCCGACCTTAAGTGGTGCTTAAATTCCAGGTTAGCCGAGAAAAATTTGTAAATCCAACCAATCCTCTGGATCTATTTCCCAAACAAGTGCTATAGTAGTTAATGCAACGGCGGGCGTAGCCAAGTGGTTAAGGCAGTGGATTGTGATTCCACCATCCGGGGGTTCAAGTCCCCTCGTTCGCCCTTTTTGTCAAATAACAAATCATCATCTGCGGGTGCGATCGCAAAGTATGCCGTTAAGCTCATCACTAGCTTAGAGCGTTAACCAACTAAAAACCTGCTCAACCCTCAGATCTAACGCAATCCCGCTAAGAATAGGTAACTGAGCCGTTCCTCTGAGCAATTGCACCCTTTGTTCGGGAAACACAACTAGAATAGTCTCCTCTTCTGGATCGATTAACCAGCCTAACTCTGTGCCATGCTGGGAGCAGTGGAGCAGCTTGCTCAATACTTTCGTTTGACTCTGATCGGGGGATAAGATTTCAATTGACCAATCGGGATGAATCTCGAAACGATTGGCAATCCTTCCAGAAGGACGAACCGGAATTCTTTCCCACCGAAACACCACAACATCTGGAACAATCGAGTCTCCCCCAAACGTACAGCGTAGCTCTGGGAATGCGATCGCAATTTTCTGCGGTTCGGCGACTTCGTTAACAACCGCGCAAAATTTAAACTGCAATCGGCTATGCTCTCCTTGTGGCATAGGTTTTTGAACGCTCTCTCTGTTGATAAACTCAGATGCGGGTTTAGTTTCTGGGAGTTTTAAGAACTCTTCCAGAGTTAGGGGTTGCGTGGCTATACTCATCTTCTCACTCAGTAGATCGCCATTCCCCCCTTCTAAGAGGGGATCGTTCCTGTAATAGTTTCTCCAATTCTCGCACTTCCTCCTAAGAAAAAAATATGTAGGGGCACGGCGTCTGAGATATTTTGGGTAGAGGAATAAGGTTAATTAGCTGTGCTACTACACAACTATATTCCTGCGTACCCCCCGGAAAAGCTCGATCGCATAGTCTGATGCACTGGAATTTCGATCGCAAACTCTGCGCCTTGACCCGGTGAAGAACAACACCTTAGTTGTCCGTGATGTTTTTGCACGACGATTTGATAACTAATCGATAATCCCAATCCCATACCGCTCCCCACCGGCTTTGTGGTAAAAAATGGGTCAAATAAACGCGATCGGGCTGACTCTGAAATGCCTGGGCCATTATCTGCAATCCGAATTCTGACAGTATCCAAGTTTGTCAGTTCCGTACTAATCCTAATCCAGGGTTTAGGGTCTTTGGTGTCAGGTGTCAACGGGGTATATTCCCCACACCCAAGTTCTAAGGCGTCGATCGCATTATTGAACAAATTCATGAAAACCTGGTTTATCTGACTTACATAACAAGCTATTAAAGGTAGTTTTCCGTAATCTTTGATTACTTCGATAGCAGGACGACTTTCTGTTTGCTTAAGTCTATGCTGCAACATCAGGATTGTGCTATCGATACCTTCATGGATGTTGACTAGCTTCACTTCAGCTTCGTCAAGCCTAGAGAAGTTGCGTAAAGAAACTACGAGCTGTTGGATGCGATCGGCTCCTCTGTGCATTGCACCCATGATGTTTTGTGCGTCCTCCAGTAAAAAATTTAAGTCTATATCATTAATCATTTCCTTAATTTTTGGTGTAGGATTTGGAAATTATTCTTGGTAAACTTCGATCAGATTCACCAAATCTTCAATATATTGACTGGCATAAGTGAGATTGCCATAAATAAAATTAATAGGATTGTTGATTTCATGGGCAATTCCTGCTACCAACTGCCCCATTGCCACCATTTTTTCATTTTGGATGAGTTGGACTTGAGCGCTCTTTAGTTCGCTGAGAGTCTGTTCCAGCAAGATATTTTTTTCCTGAAGTTTGATTTGTAGCGATCGCACTTTAATCTGATTTCCAATTCGCGATAAAACTTCCGCCAATTGAAAAGGTTTAGTAATATAGTCAACTCCCCCAACATCAAAAGCCTTTACTTTATCTAAAGCATCATTAAGGGCGCTAATAAAAATCACCGGAACCCCGCGAGTTTTGTCATCGGCTTTCAGCTTTTGGCAAACTTGATAGCCATCCATCCCAGGCATCATCACATCTAGTAAAATTAGATCTGGTAAGAGTGTTTTACACGCAGTTAAAGCCATCTGACCATTTAAGGCTTTGCGAACTGTGTACCCCTGTTCGCTCAGCAGGGCCGACAAAAGACGTAAGTTATCAGGTGTATCATCGACCACCAAAATGTTTTCTTTGGAAGTATGATTGGGATTCATGTTGCCGATCTGATTGGTAATATATACTTAACCTCTCATTCAAAGTTAAAACTGACGCCGCGAGAAAACGAGAATAGCGATCGCTAACAACAGGACAATATAAACCAATCCATAGATAAGATTTATCAGCAGCACTCCTGGATGAGGGAGTAGTTGTATACCATAAACTGCCTCATTTTTCAAATCGAGTCGTGATAAATCTGGCAATACTAGATAAATTGCTCGCGTCAAACTCTCAATACTGGGGTTTTTGGATATTTGACCCAACTTGACTATATCTGGACTCAGGTGTCCCATCAAATAGATTGCCAAGGTGAGGAAAGTGGCTAGTAGCGAACTGGTAAATACACCAAATAGAATTGCTACAGCGGTGAGTAAAGACAATTCGACGAACAGGTAGAAAACTGCTATTAAGATGCTCCAAAAAGGGAAAGAAATACCATTGAGAAGCAGAACTACCACATAAGTTACTGTCATCGAACCCAGCAGTGCTGCCAGTACTGCCGATAATCCCAGATGTTTGCCAATAATGAATTCTGCGCGACTGACTGGCTTAGCCATTAATACTAGCACTGTCCGATTTTCAATCTCTTTGTTCACCAGTCCGGTGCCGACAAATATAACGACGATTAAGCCAAATAAACCAATGCCTGCCAAACCTAGATCGAGAGTAATTTTGTCTTCTGTGCTGGCGGCTACTTGGGGTAATAGCGCCGCCGCAGCAACAAACAAAATGGCAAATAAGCCAACTAAATACAGGACGCGATCGCGAATTACTTCCCTAAACAGATGAGTCGCAATGACTAATATTCTACCCAGACTCATATCAATTTTAGATTTTCGGTTTTATGTTTAAAATTATATTACTATGGCTTTGCGATTTTAGGCTGCCCGTTTATGCGATCGCTTACCGGCCCGCATTGTACCTGACTCAGAGTCACAGACGACGGCGCTGCTAACTCTGCTGGTGTACTTGCAGCAGTTGCGGGAAAACCTCCGCGCCTAACAAAACGAGATTTTGTGCTTCTGATATCCTTCCGTTGCTCACGGAACGTGGTACGCAGCCTTTCTGGTCGGGTAGGCGCAAGTCTGCTAACTGGGATAATCTTACAGGATTTCTTCAGATGATACCCATCAGGCATAGAACCCAGACCTTGCCACTTGACTAACAATTCTAGATTATAGCCTGAATTGCTTGGTAAAAACACCTCCCCAAATTTCCACATAGCATTTTCTTCAACACTAGGAAGTTGTTTCTTAGCTTGTTCTCCCAGTATTTGGATATTTTTAGAAGCATTTATTCGCCATTTTTCTACTTCAGACCAAGGTTTTTCATTTATCTGAGTTTTCAGTAGTGACTCCATTGAGTTTAAAATTACTGCGCCTCTTGAATTTGCCTTAGATAAAACTTCTATTTTTACTACAAAAGTACTTTTACTAAAATCATCCGCCAGTAAACTTGGATAACGCTGTAACCAATTTTGAATAAAGAAGTTAAATTGCAACCAACAACTAATGAGGACGTGACTTAAAAACAAAATTAACAGTTTTTGACAAACTCGCGGTGGCGGAATTTTAAATTTTGCTCCAGGTTGTACAAATTCACGCATAACCGCGATCGCTCCTGACGCTGTTGGCCAAATTACTAAAGCAATCGAAGGTATTTGATTGCTTAAACTACCAAACATAAAAATACATATCAATCCGCCTGGTAGCCAGGAACTTATAGAAATGCCACTAACCATGAGAGGGTTTTCTACCGCGAACCAAACAGTGCCTATAATTAAAAATAGCCAACTCAAAAAAGCCAGGATATTTTTTAATTCTCCCACCGCAAATAAGGCTATTACCCAAATCAAAAAGCTAATTATAATTCCGGTTTTCCACGCAAAGAATTGAGGTGGTTTGACTATTTTTATAATGAACGTTAAAAAATTGATTATTTTTTTCATGATCGCACCGCTAACCTCCTATATCTTTTGGATTAAAAAAGAAACAATTAATATTAATGTTTGACTATAAACATTAGCTATAAAAAGGCTTTTTGATTTGTTGCGCTCAAGATAATGGTCAATATTTTCTCGTCTAACAGATTTTTTTTCCCCAGAGTCAGACTGAGAGATAGTTTGCCCGTTAAATTGAGCATCTTTACTGATTGAGTTTAAATTCATTAAAAGCTCTATGGCTATAAATTCAATTACAAGAATTAATAAAAATGTTAATAAAGTAAATAAACCTAAATCAAAAAATATCATAACTAATGGTAAGCCTGATTTTGTAGCGAAATGACCGAACAGAATAAAATTTATCAATTGTTTTTGCCAATCTAATGGAAGTAAGGGGTGAAGGAAAAAGAAGATTAACCAACCTAATATGGTAGAAAGTAAGTTAAGAGATGCTGCATACTGTATGCTAACTCTACGGGTAAGAATCATTTTTTGTTGGATAATGAATGCTTCTACAGAGATCGCTATCAGCAAAAATAAAAGTTGGAACATAACTGCCCGCAAAGGCAACACAGTTACCAGCATAAATGCTCCTTGAAAGAAAAAGTATTTGGGGATATTTCAAATTTTAGATGGTAAATTGAATAAATCTAAAATCTAAAATTGTTTGGACTATCATTTTCACGGAATCAATGACATCATTATCTATATAGTACTTCAAGTTGCTAGTTAGGTACGTTGTTGCGCTAAAGCGCAACAACGTACCTGGTGCAAAAGCCTTAATAATATAACTAGCAACTTACTTTAGTACTTATTCACCATAGCCTCGACTACTGAAAATATGACTAGAACCGGAATAGGCATTCGCACGGCTCAGATGCGTTCGGAACGCATCGTCGGACAAATCCACGTCTACGATGGCGTAGGTAAAGGAAAATCCAGAGCAGCGTTGGGCGTGGTTTTGAGATCGATCGGGCTAGGTATTAATGCAAAAACACACAATAGAGTGTTGCTGCTGCGTTTTCTCAAAGGCCCAGGACGGACATACGATGAAGATGGAGCGATCGCAGCGTTACAGCAAGGCTTTCCCCATTTAATAGACCAAGTTCGCACAGGGAGAGCCGAATTTTTCGGGCCAGATGAAATTGTCCGCTTTGACAGACTAGAAGCGCAACGAGGTTGGGACGTAGCAAAAGGTGCGATCGCATCCGGCTTGTATTCAGTCATCGTTTTAGACGAACTCAATCCACTGCTAGACTTAGGCTTGCTACCAGTCGATGAAGTTATCCATACCCTAAAGCATAAACCAGAGCATTTGGAAATCATAGCCACAGGTAGAGCCGCACCGCCAGCACTCCTAGATATCGCAGATTTGCATTCGGAAATGAAGCCCCACTACCACCCGATCGCCATAGAACAAGGAATCGAGGGTATAGAAATTTATACTGGTGCAGGTAAAGGAAAATCTACAAGTGCCTTGGGCAAAGCCTTACAGGCGATCGGCAGAGGCATTAGTCAGGATCGATCGCACCGCGTTTTAATCTTACAATGGCTTAAAGGTGGCTCTGGCTATACAGAAGACGCTGCGATCGCCGCCTTGCAGCAAAGCTACCCTAATTTAGTCGATCATCAACGGTGTGGAGGAGATGCGATCGTTTGGCGCGGACAACAGCGAGAGATAGACTATGTAGAAGCAGAACGAGGCTGGGAAATAGCCAGAGCTGCGATCGCCTCCGGTCTATACAAAACTATCATTCTCGACGAACTAAATCCCACCGTTGACTTAGAACTGCTACCGCAAGAACCGATCGTACAAGCCCTCCTACGCAAACCTCACGATACCGAAATAATTATCACAGGTCGATGCCTCAATACACCTGCTTATTTCGACCTCGCCAGCGTTCACTCCGAAATGATTTGCCACAAGCACTATGCCGATAAAGGCGTAGAACTCAAACGAGGAGTAGATTTTTAATTAGTTTTGCCCAGGACATTTAATGAAATTCTTGTGGGATGGGCATTTTGCCCGTCCCTAACTACAATTTAGATGCGTGAGAGCTTATCATGTCCGGTAGCATCGGTTGTCTAAAAAATTCCCCCTCTTATCTGCGTTCATCTGCGTTCATCTGTCTTCATCTGCGGTTAAATCTAACCAATGATTCCTTACAATGCCGATGTAACCGGACATGATATGACAGGCCAAAACCCGGTTTCTAAAAAAGTGCAATATCTGATTTTTGCATAAAAAAATACCTGGCAGTATAGCCAGGTATTTCCTATCTAGTTCCGGGGAAATCAATAATTTGTATTTGCGTAGCCTGCTTTAGGCAGATGGCGACCTAAATGCAAACGTCTCCACTGTTGTTGGGTACAGTTTCTAACCTCAACTTTGCATTTTGTTGGCGTTGCCGTTTCAACATTAAACCGATACCGCACAAGCCAAATACTAACAGACCGCTCACCGTCCCTGGTTCGGGAACCTTCGTCGGCTCAACGGATTCTACCATAACCACCAAGTCATTAAAATCGCTGTCGGAATTACCACCTACACGCAACAAATCCTCAAAAGCGATGATAAACTCATTATCTGTAAATGTCCCCGCACTCTTACCGGGAATCTGAAGTTTAGTCTGGTTGTTGCCCTGATAAATCACAGCCTGTTGAGAGCTGTTGTTGTTGCGGCCATTCTCAGTATAGAAAACTTGGCCGTCTTGTCTTTCTAAGTAAAAACCGAAAACGTTGCCAAAGTCCTCATAGTCTGCCGAAGTAAGGTTTCCCGTGTAACCTGGTAAAAAACCCTTGGTGATCACCGAGAGGTCACCGTCGTTGTAGCTCACCAAAGCTTGATCCGACACATCATTAGCACCGCTAAAAAGTTGAGCTTTGACGCCGCTGGAATTGTATATCCCGAACTTATTAGTGGAGGCAAAACCTGCAATCTCGAACATGAAGGTGGCTACAGAGCCGCCGCTGGCAGTGTTCGTGAACAGATTGTAACCTGTTTGACCTCCTACTGTATCGATTTGTGGCCCAAATGTAGTGATCGCGTTCAACTGCTCTTGGAGCGATTTACCTGGCCCATCCGAAGAAGTCCCGAAACTAACGGCTCCCACTGAAGCGGCGGAAGAGATCGTTGCCCCCAAAGCGATACAAGCTACCGCTGCTGTCTGAGTCAAGAATTTTTTCATAACTTCCTCTGGTTTTTTAAACGAAATTTGGAACATGGCGATCGCACTTATTCGGATTCGGCAAACCCCATCACCGTAGATCCCACATCAGTAAAATCAAGTGCTTTAACTAAGAATCAAAACGAAATCCACCTTTTTCGGAGCGAACACTGAGATTATACGGAAAGTTTGACCATATATTTGTAAGTCAAAAACTGTTATTTTCTACGTCTTTATGCGTATATCTGGTTCGCTCTCCCCTATTTAGATTAACCTAACCGTATCAATACTAGCACTACTTTAGCGATCGACTTTACCAACGCTTTAATTAAATAGCGATATTTCCTAGCTTTTGTAAAGCCTTGATAAAGTAGGCTAGCAACTTACGTAAGTAAGGTAAACACTGATACAGAGTGTTATTAAAAAAATCCTACGTAATATTACTCGGCAGGCTAGGCGATCGCACCCCGCACTAAAATGACAGTGCAATCGCAACCGCGTGCGATCGCTTCTGGTATATTCCCTCTAATCGCCTGCTGCAACATCCCCTCCCGACTAGCGCCCAAAACAATGACATCGCATTGTTCCTTCTCGGCCAAATCGATCGCAGCCTCCGGGACAGAACGCCCGCAAACAGGTGCGATAATTACGGGACATTTGATTTTGCGGCGCAGAAAATGAGCGGCTTGTTCTAGCTCATCAGTATTTGGTAGAGTTTGAGAAGGTAGAAAAACTTGAGTAAGCCTGATTTCACTTCGATCGGACAAACTACACAAAGCAGGTAGCAGTTGAATTGCCTGCTGGGCATTCGGGCCACCAGCCATCGGCACCAGCCACCGATTCCATTTTAGATTTGGGATTTGGGATTGGCTATTATTCGACTGCTCTTTTGCTTCCCAGTCAAGAGTCCCCAACTTCACCAGTATCACATCGCAAGAAGCTTGGCGGATGACTGTATCAACCACACTGCCAAAGATCCGACCAGGGGTGGGCGGCTCCGCATTCCAGCCCATCACAATCAAATCTATATGTTCTTGTTTAATTGTTTCCAAAATTGCCTGAGCCGCATCGTGGGCAACCCTTACCTGCGTATGAACCGACAACCCCAACTGACGTCCCAAAATTTCCGCTTGACGCAGTAAACGACGGCTTTTGGCAGTCCGTACAGATGTTTCCGATGGAGAACTGTGGCGCGGTGCCAGCATGACTTGGAGGCACTCTAATTCATAATCCCGATTCAGAGCAATAGCACCTGCCAATCGCAGCAGCGATGGTGCTGTTTGGGGATTAGCCAGAGGCACCAGCAAACGTCCTTTTCCCACAGCGGGCGATCGCGTTTGATACACTACATAAGATATTTCCGGCCCAGAGCCGATCCCCTTACCTTCGATTTGGTCTGCCTCTGCCCGAATAATATCGGCGCGAGTAATAATTCCAATCAGCTTTCGACCTTCAATCACTGGTAATCGGCTGAGTTGATATCGATTTAAGAGATAAAGTACATCTGCCAAAGAAGCTTTCGGGCCGATCGTCACTGGTTGCCCTGTCATAATTTTTGACAGTGGTGTATTCCCCGATAACTGAAGTTGACCCATTTTGGCCAGGTCTGTCTGAGTGACAATACCAATCAGCTTGCCATCGTCTACCACCGGAAAGCCACGATGATGAGAACGGGAGAATGCCTGCACAACTTCATCGAGAATCATTTGGCTACTTAGAGTTTCCACCCGTCGCTGCATCACATCTAGCGCTTTGATCTCTCCTAAAATTCCTCCTTTGGGCGTTTCTTTGTCTAAATAAATGCCATTCCACTCCAGCAATTGGTCATAAAGAGATCTGGGCGCGATCATTTCAGCGACTAAGTAAGAGGTCACCGAGGCAATCATTAACGGTAGCACCAGATCGAAATTAGTTGTCATTTCAAACACGATCACGATCGCTGTAATCGGCACCTTGGAAACCGCGCTAAAAAAAGCTCCCATTCCCGCTAAGGCATAGGTAATTGGCGTACCCAATCCCAGAAAATGGCTTGCTAGGAGTCCGACCAGATAACCCAAAGCCGACCCCAAAATTAAAGAGGGAGCGAACAATCCTCCTGGTGCTAAGGAGCCAAAGGCAATTAGCGTTAAAATGAACTGAGCTGCAAAAGCGATCGCCGCCATCTGCCAAGTAGCATCGCCGTTCAGCAAAAACTCTCGCAGTCCCGTATTATCCCGAAAGCTATCTGGCAGTAGCGCGATAGCCAAACCAGAAACCAGGCCAGCCAGCCCTATTCGCCAAGGCAACCCTACACGGATAGTACGTTTGTAGAAAGCCAGACTGACAAAAATACCGCGACAAAACAGCGCCCCAAAGATACCAGCCAATATTCCCAACACCAAATAGCAGGGAATCTCTGGCATAGAAAAGCTAATTTGAACCGCAGTAGAACCCAGGTCTGGGCCGAAGCTTTGGGAAGAATTGAGATTTAGGCTGCGACCGCCTAACAGCCGGGAAACTACCGCACCGATGAACGAAGCTAAGATAGCAGTGCCAAGGGTGAAGCCAGAGACATCGTGTAAAAGTTCTTCTACCACAAACAGGACGCCCGCTAGAGGTGCGTTGAAAGCAGCAGCCAATCCCGCACCCGCACCAGCGGCAATCATCTGGCGTCGGTGATCCGGGGAAGTGGGAAGCCAGCGACTGAGTTGAGCCGCTAATGCTGCCCCTACCTGTACGGTTGGCCCTTGCCGCCCTACTGTTAGGCCAGCACCCAGCGTTATCACGCTGCTGACTAACTTTACAGATGCGACCCGCCAAGAAAGCTCCATTGGCACTCCTGCGAGTGCCGCTTTGACGTTAGGAATGCCCGAACCAGCGGCTTCCGGTGCTAGGCGTTCTACCAGTAAACCCGCTGCGAAACCAAAGCAAAGACCGATCGCCGGTAGTACTAAGTACGGCGGGTAATGGGAGGAGATCTGAACCCTCATGGTTCCCAATGTACCCACCCCAACTTTCAGCAAGACTGATGCCAAACCTGCAACTAAACCAATTAAGCAAGCTTCTGCGATCGCTAGCCGTCGTCTGGGCCGCAATATCTGGCGTAGGCGCTTCGGGATGGTGGGCATAATTTTATGAGGGGCTAGGGGCTAGAAAAGTCAAAAGTCAAAAGTCAAAAGTCAAGAAGGGATTGGGGGCTAGGGGCTAGGGAACAGGGAATTTCAGATTTAAAATTGTCAATCTAAAATCTAAAATCTAAAATCTGAAATTCCCCTAGCCCCTAGCGGCTAGAATACATCGTGCAGTGATATGCAGTTAAGTACACAGTGGCGCAGCAGGCTAGAGCTTTAGTTATTATGGATTATCGAGAAGCAGGTGTTGATGTTGAAGCGGGTCGTGCTTTTGTGGAGCAAATCCGCAGCTTGGTGCATCGCACCCGTAGACCTGAAGTGATCGGCGGACTGGGTGGCTTCAGCGGTTACTTTCAGTTGCCGGGGGGGTTTAAGGAACCTGTTTTGGTTTCAGGCACAGATGGCGTTGGCACGAAGCTAAAACTGGCTCATGACCTCAACCGTCATAATACAGTTGGGATTGATTTGGTGGCGATGTGTGTGAACGATGTTCTGACATCGGGCGCTGAACCTCTGTTTTTTCTGGACTATTTAGCTACTGGGGAACTCAATCAAGCGGAATTGACTCAGGTGGTTGCGGGTATTTCTGAGGGATGTCAGCTGGCTGGCTGTACGCTGTTGGGAGGAGAGACGGCTGAAATGCCTGGATTTTATCCAGTGGGTGTGTACGATCTAGCTGGGTTTTGTGTTGGGATTGTAGAAAGGAGTCAGCTGCTCGATCGTTCTCAGGTGCAAGTTGGGGATGTTGCGATCGGACTAGCTTCTTCTGGTGTCCACAGTAACGGTTTTAGTTTGATTCGCAAAATTGTCGATCGCTATCAATTAAGCTGGACCGATCGTCCAGAATTGTTGTCTGGCCAAAGTTTAGGGGAGGTTTTGCTGACGCCTACTCAAATTTACGTTAAGCCGGTTCTCGCCGCACTCACCGCCGGTATTCAAATTCATGGTATGGCTCATGTCACTGGTGGAGGATTGCCAGAAAATTTACCCCGCTGTCTGGGTGAGGGCCAATCTATCCAGATTGACACTAGCACTTGGCCGCTGCCACCTATTTTTGACTGGATAGCTGCCGCTGGTGAGGTTAGTCCAAATGCTATGTTTAACACTTTCAACATGGGAATTGGATATATGTTGTTGGTGCCACCAGACCAAGCTAGCCAAGCTATCAACTGGTTTGAGTCCCATAATATGCCCGCTTTTGCGATCGGTCACGCGATCGCTGGAGAGGGTGGCGTCGTCGGCCTACCAGATTAATGATGCTGTTGGCACGATCGCCCCTCTGAAGGTGGTATTGTTGAGCGTCCTTTCGGTACATTTAACTCTGATTTGCTGGCGATCGCGCTGGTGGTGGGAGTGGAGGCGCGACGGATTTTTCTTTATCGAGATGCAATTCTCTCCAAAATCATCCTAACATCAGCCGGATTTCTTGATATAGCCCGTTGCCAAGTACCAAAACTGGCCTGCTGATTAACAGCTTCAATCCACTGATCCAGAAATCCCCATTTAGCTTGATCTTGGCGTGTCTGCTGTCCTTTGGTTTCTAATATCAAGAAATCTCCATTTTTGAGCCGAACAATGAAATCGGGGCGATATTTGCGAACAACACCATCAAAAATATAGAGAATCTCAAATCCAAGATGGTCATTTTTCACCCAAGCATCAACATTTTCATTTCGATCTAGTTCAAATGCTTCGCTGGCTTCCCATGTACTATCAAAAGTGCTACAATTAATGTGGGATTTTTGAGTATATTCACAGGGTTTACCAGTGTACCAAGGACGCATATCACCTGTAGAACGGATAGGATGTTCGGAATCAAATATAGGCTCAATTTTTTCAGTGTTTTCTAAGTAAATCGCTTGCCAGATATGCTGCACTATCTTTCTCAAATTTAGGGTAATCAGAATGCGTCGCCTGATTTCATCTACACCAAATGATGGCGGCGTAATTTTAATTAAATCTGAATGGATAACTTCTTCAACCAATCGAATTAATTTGCCTAGTAAGTATTCTCGATTACCTTTCCAACCGGGTTTCATTTCCTCAAAAATATCTATCGCAACCTCAAAGGCAATTTTTTGCATCCGCTGTTTGCGCCCTAAATCTTCTAAGTCAATTGCCCTAATTTTAGTCACATCTGGTTTGCCATCAACAATCGGTGCTAATTCTGCCAGTGTGCTATTATCAAAGGCATCTAATTCTAAAGTCTCAACTTGACTCATATTCAGCTTCAGTTCGGGCTGATAAATGTAATCAATGCGGACAATATTAGGAAACTTAATTTCAAACTGCTGCTTATCAGGATCTGGTTTAATTTCTGTTTTAGGTTGAGGTGGTGGGGGTGGTGTTCCTTCATCGGATTCGTGGGGAAGAAAGGTAAAGGGAACACCAAAAATATTCACATATTCTGCTTCTAATAAATTTGTTTCTGGGTTGATTTCGTAAGCAGTTCTCCGCAAACCTCGCCCTACCACTTGTTCGCAGAGAAGTTGACTAGAAAATGCTCTAATTCCCATAATGTGAGTGACTGTTTTGGCATCCCATCCTTCAGAAAGCATCCCCACTGAGATCACATTTTGAATCTGTTCCCCTGGTTTTCCAATTTGACCAACAGTATCAACCGTTTTCCTTAAATATTCTGCTTGTTCTTTCTTGGAAAGTTTGCGGATAGGTTCATCATCAGGGGTATCATCTTCGCTATCGTCTGATGTTTGGTCTTGTAATTCGCTAGTTTCTTCCTGAGATTCTGCCATTTTCATCACGTTAGAGTCTATGTGGAGAGTACGTTCTGAAATGCAAAGTTCTTCGATCTGAATTTTGTGATGATCGAAAGCATATTTAATTCTAGCCGCAGTTTCAGTACGGTTAGCAATAGAAATCATTACCGGGGGAATTTTATGGCCAGCTTCTTGCCAATCTTTAGCGGTTTCTAGCCAATCTTTGCCAAGTAAATAATAGGCATTATTCAGCAAATCTGGGAGAGATTCGTTAGGTTTAGCTTTGCGATTCACGTCATCATTAACTTCAGGATCTCGATAGAGATGGTAGAGACGAGATTTGTAATCTTTTGTGAGTTTACCATCATCACGAATCACGACGCGAGGGGTTTTGACTAAACCTGATTCAATGGCATCATTTAATCCAAAATCACTAACAATCCAGCCAAATAAAGCTTCTTCTGAGCTTTTTTTACCAGAAGGTGCAAAGGGTGTGGCGGAGAAGTCAAAACAGGTGATGATTTTTCTAGCTTGGTGGATTCTATCAAGTCCACCTACCCATTTTGTCGCCTCGTCTAATTCTTCTTTACTAACCCCTTTAACTTTAGATTCCGCAGAAATCCGCCATGCGTGGTGCGCTTCATCATTAAGGACAACAATATTGTGAGAATTTGCCATTTCTCCTAACACTTCGCGGGCGTAAGCTTCATTACTTTTAGCACCGCGTTTATCAACTCCTTTCCTTTTGGCAATTTGTTCCTCAGTTTCCCAATTCAGGGCGTGCCAATTGCAGATGATAACTTTACCTTGACGGAGTTTATCGAACAAACCAAGAGGAACAACATTGAAAACTTCGTAGTAGTTATTTTCGGCAGAGAGAGTGAGAACTTGCAGGCGACTTTTAACTGTTAGTCCCGGCGCAACAATAAAAATAGCTTTAGAAAAACGGGTATCTTGGGGATAAGTAATTTTATTTAATATTTGCCATGCAATTAACATCGCCATGACGATAGTTTTCCCCGAACCTGTCGCCATTTTCGAGCAAAGACGTTTGAAGTTTCCACCATCTGAAGGAATATCAATGCCAACTTTTTCGGACGGTGGAGATTCAGTTATCCAGATTAAGGTTTCTATGGCTTCTAACTGACAGAAAAAGAAAGGATTATTGCGTTCTTCTCGGTTGTTCCAGTGTTCTAGGAGACGCTTGGTAACGCCTGTAACGCCGGGGTATCCTTGACTACTCCAAGCTTTGACGCGGGGACGGATTTGGTTAACTAAAGGTATTTCAACGAATTTACCGGGGTCGTCGAAGGTTTTGGAGTTTTCTGAAGCAATGATATAGCCTGCGGGTCGTCTTCCTTCTGTCAGGTTGAATAGGCGAGATGTGCGATCGTAATGCCAATATTGTTTGGGTTCTTCGTAGGGTGAATTAATAATAAGTTGATCGATGGTTGTTGATGACATATTGTGTTATTTTGATTTGTTTATGGTTCCCAGATTAGCCATAGATTTATTTACCCGCCATTGAAAATTTGCTCCGCCGTCAAATTTAACTCTGGAAATACCCCAGACTCAATTCTTTCATTTCCCCGAAACAGCTTAATTTGATACTCACCATCTACCAATTGACAAACCGATAAAGTAGGCTGTTTAGGAGAACCAATATAACGCCTACCTCCCAAACCCAAATAATCGACAATCCAGTATTCAGGAATGCCGAAAGCTTCATAGTCGCTCATCTTATGTCCATAATCATCGCGCCAATTTGTGCTGACAACTTCAATCGCAAGAGGAATGAATGAGCCTTGAGTAATTGTTGAGGATTTTGCCCATAAAGGCTCTAGCGCTAAAGCATCACGATTAACTGCTAAAACATCAGGCAAATAACCAGTTTCTTGTTCTGGAGATTTAACGAGGGCATTCTTGGGGAATCGATAGGGAAGTTGCAGTCTCCGAGTTTCTAGGATTAGTTCTGTCTGCAAAAATTCAACAACTTCTTCATGTTTTCCTGTCGTCTGCATTTCAACAATAACTCCGTTATGTAGTTCATAGCGTCCGTTTTCAGGTTTCCATTCCAAAAAATCATCAAAAGTTATTAACTTAGATATCGCTTGAATCATGGGAAAAACCTCCAATATTCTAATATCATATCCGGTTGATTAATTTTTGTATATGGTTGATTACTCCTTATTTTCTGGGGTAATTAGTGAGTAGCTGCTTTCAAAAAGGTCAAGATATGGTTCATAACGATATAGTCTGTTGCGCTGCCAACCTGTGACTTCACATAACAAGCCAAGTTTAACAAATTGTTCTACGATTTTCCTCGCGGTTGCATAGGTACATTGTAGCTCATTTTCTACCAAACGAATATTCACAATCGGATGCTGGAAAAGTATATCTAACAAGCGCAACCCATAACTGCTACTAGAAATTCTTTGACCAATGATTTCACGGTGTTTTTCGCGCATTTCAAGAATAGAACGGGCTGTGGCTGTTGCTGACTGGCTGACTTCAAAAATACCTTGAAGAAAAAACTTTAACCATCCTTCCCAATCTCCATGAGTGCGAATTGCCATCAGGCGATCGTAATACTCTATTTTGTGAAATTTGAGATAATGACTGAGGTATAGTAAAGGCTTTTGCAGAATACCTTGCTGACAAAGTAAAAACGTAATTAGCAATCGTCCAATCCGTCCGTTTCCATCTAAAAAGGGGTGGATTGTCTCAAATTGAGCGTGAGCTAATCCGCAATGAATAAGTACAGGTAAAGAATTGGTATCGTGCAAAAATTTCTCTAGGTTGTCGAGGGATTTGTGCATTTCTGCAACTGTTGGAGGTACGAAAGCCGCAGTAGAAAGATTACAGCCTTGAGAACCAATCCAATTCTGACTTGTCCGAAATTCTCCTGGTGTGCGATCGCTACCTCGCACATCTTTGAGCAATTCTGCATGAATCTCTCGCAGTAAGCGCAGACAAAGGGGGAAATCTTGAAGTCGCTTTAAACCATAGTTCATGGCATTAACATAATTAACAACTTCCCGCACATCTTTAAAGCGTTCTTGACCTTTAACATCAATTTCATATTGAAGTACGTCTTCTAGGGTGCTTTGTGTGCCTTCAATTTGAGAACTAAGAACCGCTTCCTGACGGACATACATCGCTACAAATAGGTCAGGATTGGGCAAAATAGAAGTGGCACCGTCCAGTCTGCCAAGAGCGCGATCGGCATCGGAAAGCAAGCGATTGAGCGCTTCGTCCATTTGGATGGGCGGTTCGGGGGGAAGTGGCGCTGGAATAAAGGCGCTGTATCCTTCGATTTGTTGGATGTATCGACCAGATCGCATGATTGGGTGACTGAGGGGCATTCATTTGAGGTCTTGGTGTCTTATGTTAGTCCCGTGAAATAAGACGGCTGGATCTGAATCTTATTATAGTAAAATGCTTTTTAGTATAATAAGATTGACCGAACACTTACCCGCCATTAAAAATTTGCTCCGCTGTCAAAAATTAAATCTATCATAAAAAGAATAGCGGAATGCGTGAAACTCAGCGACTTTAGTCCTGAGAGGGAAGCGACTCGGCGGTTTCAACCGCCTTCAATCTTTCCGTCAGTTTAACGCATGATGAGGATCTTCAATGTAT